>JGI24021J15306_10001401_pt1 | contig 23523 bp, 10 predicted proteins | sample Ectturendosymbi1_FD_15306 | JGI IMG/M metagenome (IMG submission 15306) | reverse complement strand
TAAACTACTAAGTAACAGTTGGCGTAATCCGGTTTAGCGTTTTTTTCTATTGATATGGCATATCCGTTCCTAAATTTCCGAGTTGGTGTCGGACAGCGAGGTTTCCGGATTAAAGGGGTGAAACGCGTTGGGAGAAATCTGTTCCTAGCAATTTGTTTCGGATAGCAGGGATTCTGGTTGATCGGAGTTCGGACAAACAGGTCTGGTTGTATTTGTAAGTGGTATTGATCTCATTGTTAAAACACATAAGAAAAAATTTCCACGTTATCACTGGTTTCGGGCACAGCGCATTTATTACATCACAATCGTTGTTTGTTCCTATGAATGTGGTGCTGAAAAGATACTTAGCTTGTCGAACATTCTGCCAATGTCAATCGTACAGCAATGAGCTGTTTATCCAAACGTACATACACTTATAAAATCGATGCTGACAACCAGCTGCACAACTGCGTCTGTGGAGCGCGCTGTTATGAAATACTTGCAAAATCACTGCCGAGAAGAATGATTGAATTGCAATTGCTCTGCTTACTTGGCATCGCAATGTAAAAGTGAATTACTCGAAATCAATATAGGACTTCTTGCGTAGCAAACAACATCGTCAACTGCTGAATTCTTAAAAGGCTATTTTCGAAATACGACGCTTGACTGATATTTTGTTCAGATAACGCGGCCACAATTTCCGAGGCTAGCTGTTGCGCCTTTCAATATGAGAAGTTGCTTATAAAAATATAGTTTCAGTGCAAACGATCCCACGTTACTTGGCGTTACGCTGAAGAAAGCCTAAACTTACTTAATTTTGTCATAACCTAGTAGGTGTAAACAGTAGACAAAATTAGCCCGAAACTGCAAAACGAAACGATCGTGATTGATTGTCCTCTTGCCATGAAGCGAAATATTACAAAACAGCTCCTGCGTGTGTGTGGCAGTGTACGAGATAATATTTTATCAGCTTTAATGCTGAGTACCTGCAGTGCAAAGGGGTCTGTCATGACAGCCAAACAGACCCCCTAGATGCACCCCTGGATTGTCCAGACCTACTCTGCCACTACAGGAACTGTTCACTATTTTCTCAACTAATATTATCTTGGAAGGTTTTTAATTTTTTAGCAAAATTATCTAGATAGGTTCATAACAGTTTTTACCAAGGAATAAGTAATATTTGCTTCTATTTCTTGAAGTCTTTGAGAAATAGCCAGCTGTTTTTATCACTTGTACTTGATGAAACCTAGACATGCAGGTTTTTACTCAAAATTGTCCAGTTTTGTTTTGCTGCATAAGAAGTAAAACTTTGTTCAATCTTTTTTGTTGTACATAGGACATTGCTAGTTCTTACAACTTGATGTACACAGAGTTAGTGAATGTTAAGTGAATGTTCTTGGCATTTTCCAGACTGATGCATTCACCGACTTTAACAGAAAGCATGGTGGCACACAACATGTTTCACCAGCTAAGACATTTCCTTCACCCAAATATATTTTATTACATCTACCATATTTGTGATCTGCATAGTAATAACATGCAGGAAAAACTCAGTGGCTTGTAATAAACATGAAACTCTTTTCAAAACTCCTAAGCTCAAGGGTATGAAATTCAAATTGCTCCCAAGGCCAAACGAGAACTAAGTAACCCAAGGGCTGCATTATGACGTTGATGCAAAAATGGCAGCAACTGAACCTTACTGGAAACAGCTTTCACATCTTATATCCTGCAAAACGTATCATGAGTTGTAGGAAAGCCATTTCTCTAGCCATCTGTACATTCTAAGAAGCTTCGTCACTTGCTCACCCTCGAGCACATCGGTGAATAAGGTAAATATAACTTAAATGTTAATTATTTGGAAAATATCAGGGGCTGCACAAAATACCTTCGCCAATCGCATGTTTGAGGCCCTGCCCTAGATGCTTCAGAACTGCTTTTCAGTCAAGCACAGTAAGCTTAGCTACAAAATTAGTTACAGGTTTACATGTTCTTTTGGTACCTCATACATTGGCCAAATGCAACACAATTGAAGGAATCGAATATAGGAGCATCCAACTTAATTAATTTGCAAGCCAAACTAGAACATTGGGTTAATTTACGTATTCACAAGGTGAATGGTAATAACAAGTAGTGATGGCTACAGATTCTTTTATCTTGGTTAATGCACAAACACAAACTAGAGATAACACAAGCATCCATCACTGCCTCTATGCATTTTTAACCTGTAGTACAGCATGCATCATATGCAATGCTAAAGAAAGCATTAACATCAGAACATATTTCCATAATGTAACTTGACTAATAATGCTTTGCATCACTATATCACAGTACTTCAGGATTTGTTCATTTTTACAGTGCCATTCTCCTTACTGGTTACAAATTAACTTGTAGCAACCCCTTTGCAGTTATATTTCACCATATACTGATATTGGTAGCAGTGTTTGGCAAATAACAGAACCATGTTATGTCTTTGACTTCATTTGCTTTAGCTGTTATTTTTATCATTAGAACAATTAAGCTTGCTTACTGGAATTCTACTGATGTTGAGATGATAACGTAGTTCATCACGAAGCCTTTGTGCTGTTTGCACAGTGCATGAAGAATTCATTTCTATTGTGCTAGTTCCACAATATGGCAGTGCACAACCATATGTGTGTGAATTTCCCAACTTCTAAATATCTATAATCAAAGAGAAACAAGTTAAAAGATAAACAATAAACACCGATTTATCAATATCTTCCTTCCACCAAGTTAGAAATTTCTACAGTTGTGCAAAATCCATGACATCACAAGATATGATGTTCTAGAGCAGCGGTTCCCAACCGGGTTCTCGGACCCCTAGGGGTCCGAAACAAGATATTTGTGGATCCGAAATGTGATTTGAGGGTGAGAGTTCGTATGTTCTTAGATGTACCTTTTTTCAAAATAACTGAAATTTACAAATATTTCCAAGTGCTATTACTCAAAATAACATCCAGCCACCAGCTAACGTTACCAATAACGATTGCTAAATGTGTGCATTGCTATTTCTGTTTCACGTTGCGATTACCATGCTGAAGGCGGCCAGTGATGCACTTGTAAGTGCATTGTGACGTTGAAATGTTTATGGCGAGACAATCATTTAACGCTACAGAACTTGAAAGTTTCTGGTGTTCCACCATGAAAAGTTTCCAGAAATTGAGTAGGATCCAAAAGCCCTGTCCATTCTAGTGCTCTTTGCAACAACATATTTGTGCGAATCTGGATTTTCCTCTCTATTTCATTTGAAAAAGAATTATCGAAACTGTTTGAACCACTCGAATGATTTGTGTATGCTTTGAGTAGTTGTGTGCCAGGGTATGAGCGGATAATTTCAGAGAAGCACCAACACAAAAGACACCAGGTATGTTTGTTATCAGCAATAAGGTATGAAAGTGAAACAATACGACCAGTGGCATAAGCAGAAAATTTCCATGGGGGGGGTTTTATTCAGTGGCATGTGGTGGTGATTTGTATTTATAACACAGCAGTTCATAACTCCAAAATAACAGGCTGCAGGTTAAAACAGGGGAGCAAAACACACTCATCACCATGTCAGAGCAATTTACAACCACAAATAAGGCTGCGCTAATGTCTTGTCGAATACGAGCAGTTGAGCATGGAAAATGTGCGGCTGGATTGGCTGGCACACACCCCGGTTTGCAAGATGGAATCTTGCTAAACTACATAAAAATTGGGAATGCGCATTAAGTACGCAAAAAAAATTCCAATTTTTTATTTATAGAAGTCCAGCAAACTTTTAGTTTTCCTTTTTCCTTGCTACGACATCATCAAATGCCTGAATACTTCTATGTTTTAACAACTGCTGTTTTTGAGCTCGTGCAACAGTTTTACCATGCTACAGAAATTGGTAATGTGGCCACTGCGGTCAGCGCTTGCGCTAATCAGCCATAGTAGACAAAATAAATGCAATTGTTTCAGATAAAGTGAACTATCGTGGAACACAATCTCAAACATGTGCAGTGGACGAAAGGCCTGCAAAAAGTGGTGAGATGGTTTTTAGATGCAGATGATAATGCAGATTCCCACCGAAACCTAATTATTACTTTTTGGCCCATTTACAATGTTTCTTGAAATTTGCATGCAAATTCATTCCGTGTTTTTTTCCATAAGTCGACACATTAACAAGTAAAAGTATGCGAAAATAGTTAATCTCCTTTGTGCAAGTAAGAACGTTTTTGTAAAATATCAAGCTCAGGGAAGGGGGGTTCAACCCCAACCCCCCTTGCGAATGCCTCTGAATACGACTGAGTGTTTTCTGTTGTCAGTAGGTGTATGTATTCAGCGCCAGATTTAGGGGGTGCACAAGGGATTGCCCCCCACTAAAGTGGGTCCGCCACCATGTTCATGTGTTCAGCCATATGTACGACTTGTGCGTGCCACTTAGTCATTTTTATTAGCGAGGGAAGTTTGTTTGAAGACGCTATGAAATTATCAGTCGTCCGGAAGGAAGTATTGTGCTTGTATATTCTTTGATATTCGGACGAAACAACTATTACACTTGTTGCTTGCTTAAAGTCGGTCAGATACCTGAATCTTGTGAATGCAAGGTCAAGCCACGCATAACGCATTAGCTTACATCTGTACTCGTTACTGGTAGATTTTGCGTCTGCCTTACTCAGATTTGCTCAGGTTGCATATGAGTAGCATTGCTAAGTAGGCTACAATACGTCCTCTTTTTGGAGAATATTCCACTTTTTCATGAGAAATGAAATAATGTCTGAGGACATTCAAAAATGTAAAAATATCCTCCTTTTTGCATTTCTTATTTTACATAGCTATAATCAGTGGCGTAACCAGAGGTTTCAGCTAGGGTGGCCCATTGGGCTCCTTCGACGAGAAGCATGCTTCCAATCGACTGGAAGCACGCTGTGGAAGCATGCTTTGACTAGAAGCACGCACTTGAGTGCCTCAGGAGCCATGAGCATTCAATGGAACATATAGATGCCATGATTACATTTATTCGCAGATGTACTTAATCACTATGAAGAATTGATACAGAACTAGCTAGTCAGGTCAATCAAAGCAAACAATATCAGAAATCGTCTTTGCCTGCAACGTTTGGTTTCTGTCGTAAAATGTATTCCTGAGCAAGGATTGGCGTTCAGAGATGATGAAAACGTTGCATCACCCAGAAACGTTTTCCAAAATATTTTCAAAACTTTTTCAAGTAAACATTAGAAAAATAGATGCGATGCTTTTAGCGACCGGTTTGGAACAGTTTCACAAATCGCAAATCATTGTCACATACCATGTTGCATCATAAAATGTTGTTACAGTTGAGTTAACGTCACAAGATTACATCATAAATGTTAATATGTGGAAATACGAGACTTCATCGATCATCCCCTACCCAAACATTTTGTATGTGCACATGGGGCTTCCCACCATACCTGGGCCCCAGGCCCTACACCATCTATATCCGGCGCTGTTTGTATTACGAATAGTAACTCTAAAAATGAAACTGCTGAAAAATCAAACCGTTTTTGTGATTTCAACGCTTTTTTGCAATGAGGGGTGCGAACGCCACTTTATTTTATGAAAGGGGTGCCAGCCTCAAAAAAGGTTGGGAACCTATGTTCTAGAGCAAGATTATTGAAGGCAGCAGCCACGATGGATGAAAACATGTCTTAACATTACATGAAAACATCTTGTTAGTTGATTTATGCATTATAATGTAGCATTATGTGTGATAGTCACTACTCTATGATACTGCTGAGGCAATAAACGAATGCATTATCTATTTACGGGATTAATTACTTTGTTTATTTTAGATCATAACTTTTGAACCAGAAACCCCAGCTAAGTTGATCAATCAAAGTATCAAAAGACTCAAATTTTAGCCTAGTTTCAAACAAAAACTTGAGTGAAATACTACCATCTAGCAGTTTGGTCCTAGGGCCAGATGAAGTTGGCCGTAAAGGCCTGAAACAGCTACACTGAAGATGTCATTCACAAAAATCCTAAACCAAAAAATTTTTTCATTGCAGACGTGAAGACTTGCTGAATCTTTTAATGGTTTTAACAGTTTTCTAGCGCAATTGTCGGGGGATATATTCCTGCACAAAAACATGTGCAAACTGCTAGATTCTAGCCTAAGGTTACCGGACCAGAAGGTGTTAAAAACACTGGGTGTGGCAAGGGTGAAGCATTTTGAGACCGTCAATTTACATTGCATCTTTAGCAACGTGAAAAGGATAAGCAAAATGTTGACATTGCCCCCCCTGAAAAAATTTCTGCCAACGCCCATGGCTGTGGCGAGTTTTCACAATTCATCTGCTCAATTTTTAAAGCCTGTGTAGTGTTCTAATTCTAGTAAGTTGTCTGTAGTAATGTCATCATACAGGTCTACTTGTCCAATTTTTGCATGATGAGCACTCACCACGAAAAAATTAGCAAAGACAAGTAAGGTTTTTTTGATTGCTTCGGTCGAGATCCCAGACGTTTGCAGATCTTGTTTCTATGTGACACTGACAAGTCTTGCTAGCAGATAGCATCACCAGTGGGAGGACAACCAGGCAACTGTCCCCCAAACGTTTCAAAAACTTGTTTAGTTGATACATACAGCATCAAGCTACAATCATTTTGCTACGATTTTTTCTTTAACACTTGGCGTCCGGCTGCTTTTGGGGATTTTCGAAAAAAACACACCAAAACGCACATGACTTTGCACGGGAATTACTCCACTCCTGTACCGGTTACAGACCTGGTCGAAGTGTCAAAAGATGTGGCAAGTCTTCTAGTCTGCACTTGAAAGAAATTTTTTGGTTTGGGGGTGCTGATTTTTGTGAGTGATGTCATAAGTGGAGGAATTTTAGGCCACCTTGGCCCACTCCACACAGTTGCGTTGCAGAAGCAAAAAAGGAAAAAGAAAATGAAGGAAAAATGTTGCATAATTGCAACTTATTGTGCATTTCCCCCAAACATGGAACACATGGAAGTTTGCGTTGTTTAAAAATTATATACATTCATAACTGTTTAAACCTACTTTTTTGTCCCTGAACCGTTGTGAAACTCAGATGACCAAAAATTATTCAACTTCAAAATAGACTTTTTTTACCGTAGTGTAATATCACCTTTTTCAGTAAAATTATTTTTACTACCGTTTAGCTATCATTGCTCAATGCAAAATATCAGTTTTAGCAACTCGGGTTATGTCATTTAACCTCCGCAACGAAGCTCCGCTATTTATGGAGCTCTTCCTTTTACAGGGAACCCTAGATTGGAAGTGACTAGGGATACGCCTGTCCTGATGCAATTCAAATAAAAGGGTCAGTTGTCAGTCAAACTGCGTGGATCATATAGTGTAATGATTAGGCGCTATGACTTCTACAGCTAAGGTTTTAGGTTTGAATCTTCCTTGCCGACTTCCGTTTTGTTTTTTTCTTTCAAGTTTCGTTTTGTTTTTTTCTTTACTTTTTGTCAGGCTTACGTTTTATGCTTACGGGTTAGTGCTAGGTTAGGGATAGGATACCGTTAGGTTAGGGTTAGCTTAGCTTAAATTAGGGTTAGTGTTAGCATTAGGTTAGCTTAGCTTAGGTTAGTGTTAAGTTAGCGTTAGGTTAACATTACGTTAGGAATAGGGTTAGGTTAGGGCGACGGTTAAGGTTAGGTTTATATTTTACATTCACTTCGTTTTTACCAAGCCTACTGCACTCTCGTCGTGCGTAACTGTTAAACTGTTACGTCATAGGCGGCGTATTAATAAGTTTTCTTATTTCAAGATCCACAGGCGTATCTATAGCCACTGCTTACTAGATTTCATGATAAAAAAACACTAGATTCACAAAAAAACACTACATTACAAAAACAAACTTACACACAGTGAAAATGCCCAAAAAATGCATTGCAATGCCAACCATAGACATTGTACAACTCATTGTAAACCAGAGACAAAGGAAACAGGTGATAGCAGCAACGCTTGTGTTTGTTTGTACAGGTTACTGAAACTTTTAACAGATGACCAAGTGTTTTCGTAGCGGTTTAACTCAAAACAGATTATCATATTGTCTTGTGTAATTTAGATTTAATTAGGTAGAATTTTTAGCAAATTACAATTGAACTAAATTAAAAGGTCTCAATTACAGTTAGAATTACACAAAATTGTGCCATAAAATAAATTACATTTCAGCTCACTCATAAAAAACACTAGATAACCATAAAAAAACAAAAACTGAAAAGGTAGTGTTTATTTTACCGGTGATATTTTGGCAGCAACAGATCAGCTGGAGCTATTGTGCTGGCAGTCGAATATTCGGTCTTGTGGCATGACGCAATACAAATAGAAGAAAGGTCACTTTGGCAAGAAAACAGTGTCCTGCTCGTGGTGTAATGGTTAGGTGTTGCGGCTGCTATGCCAATGGTTTGCGGTTCCTCTCGCCTTGCCGATGTTCGTTTTTTTTCTTTGCTTTTTTCCAGGCTCCACTTATGTGTTACCTTTTGGGTTTAGTGTTGTTAGGTTAGGATAAGGGTAGCTTAGTGTTAGGTTTGGGATAGGTTAGCTTAGCATTAGGTTAGGGGTAGGTTAGGGTTAGCTAGGGCTACAGTTAAGGTTAGGTTGTAGGTGTATCTTTTACTTAAATTTACTTCCTTTCTACCAAGCCTTTTGCTACTGCCATCCTGGCGGCAAAATAGACCCTGCTATAAAAAAACACTAGAACACTAATCATGACATGAAAAAACACTAGATCTAGTGGAAAAACACTAGGAATATGGCACTACTCTCTGTGCAGTACATCTCCGTTCAAGCTTGTGTAGCTGTTAAAAACACCATTGTTTCCACACAATACGCTTTCCTATTTTGCACAGAAAAAACTAGCGTATCCTACAAGGCAGAAACGAATTCAATGACTGAACTTATGGCGGGCGGCAAACTAACTTGCAAACAAATCTCAATCTGCTTCTTGTTGGCTGAGTCATATGAAACAATAAGCCATAGGCTACCATACCAAACTATCTTGAAAAAATTCTTGAAAAACCAAAAAACTGATGCTTACAATAGCGAAATCGCTTTCAACAGAATATTTGTAGCATTAGCATCAAATATCAAAAACATTTCTGAAAACATCAAATATGATGTCATAACATCAAAAGTGGCATCTCGACCCACACTAAAGCATCATAATAGCCACACCCAGTCTTTCTCATAGCAATAATAAAACACAGACAATGTAGGGCACAGAGCTAAAGCTGCAGAGCAGTGGTGTACAGGATTTTGGAGTCCAATCCGGCCGGACATTAGGAAGACTCCATCACTGGTTCAGACAAAGATGTAGGCCTATACTGCATTTACTACAGATAATATTGGTTTCTCCTCTGCATGTTAAGCAGTGATGGAGTCTCGAGATTTGGTCTCGAGACCGAGACCCCATTTTCTGAGTCTCAGTCTCGAATGTTTGAGGTCTTGTTATGGTCTCGGTCGCAAGTACATTTGCTTGAGGCTTTGAGTACTGCAACAATACGGCTTAGTAAAGCTTTTGTAAATCAACGTGTTTTGTCTGCTGAATTTGAAGATAAGAAACAATCAAAGCAGGTGGGATAAATGCCAGAAATGTGAAAAAATTGCAACTTCGCAGTCATAACAATATTTTTTTAAAATTTGGAAATATCGGCATCATCCTCAAATTTTCATTTCTCGAGTCTCGGATTTTTTGATGAGGTCTCGGTCTCGAAGGTTTGACCAGGTCTTAGTCTCGACATTTAGGTCTCGACTACATCCCTGGTGTGCGAACACAACTGGGCCGCACATGCTTCAATGGCTCCCGATAACGGAAACCTCCAAAAGACACAAAGGGGCGCAAAAAAACTTAAATCGTGAGGATTTATAGGATTTAAGTGGGTTAAATCGTGAGGAGCTGGGGTGGATAACGTGCGTCGCGTGAAAAAGCAACAAAAAGAAGAGAGAAAAAGAAGGCAAGGCTCAACATACCGAAGACAAATCAAGCATGACACGCACTTCATCGGACCTTGATATCAGTTGGCAAGATAGTTCAAAGCGAAGAGAGTGGACAATCCAAAGATTTCGAGGAAGGAATGTGATGTAGCAGTCACGCTAGAGCGACCACTACATGTAAGCAAAGTCGGCCGAAGCAAGGAGAAGGGAAAAACTAAGCAAGCGACACTTAAAATGACTTCCATGCGAATGCAAGTGAGAGAGTTATCTTTGGCCGAAACGCCTAGCGCCCTGACGGCATCAACAACTGCCCAAATTAGCGCCATCGAGGTTACTGGGTTCAAGCCCACACTGAAGATGTGCGAACACAACCGGGCAGCACACGCTTCAGCTGTTTCAGGAAAAATTACGATATTTTGAAATCATATTAGCAACAATCTTTTTTTCTAGTTTCTCTTGGTAAATGCAATGTTACCTGCCGCTCGGATGCTAACTTTCAGACTGTAGAAATCTCAATTCTCAAGCAACATGTAGTTTGGAACTGTATAAAGATGAGTATGATTCTATTGTTTGATCATTACGAAGCCCGTTGGTTTTCAGATGAAACGTGTTTCAAATGTGAAATATATTTATTATTAGATCATAGTAAAATGATGGTATTTATTAACCCTTTAAACAAAAATAAACTCCGCGATTTTTTCACAGATGAATAGTTCGATTAATTCCAAAGATTTTAATATAAAATTTATTATCATAACGCTCCCGGAAAGTATTCTAATTCTTCGTTGAATGATCACTACTCTTCAAAAAGTGGTTTATTTTGAACAATTTTTATGAGCTTGGTCCATCATATTTGCAAGTTTTTTTCTTTTAGATCAGAACTTGTTCTTTCATTTGCATGTGTTTATTTTGTCGTGTCACCTCATTTAATAGGTTTTTAAGGCTCTTCATCTTTACGGCCGAACCTCGCATTCATTGAAAAAAGTGCGGCTGGAAAAGTCGGGCTCACTTTACCTAGGTGACAGTGATCTTCTGGTATTTACAGGTGTCCTCCCTAGTGTACATGTGTCCTCCCTAGTGTACATGTGTCCTCCCTACTGTACAGGTGTTCTTACTGAAGTATATGGACCATGCATCTGTCACAAATAAATAATAATAATCTAATGGCTTCTAGAGTACAAGTGGAAAGAAAACTTGTAGCCCGTGAGTTGCTAATGGCTCCCATTTTTACTGCATTTGATTTGAGAAGTCCTATAATAAGGCGAGATACCTTAGAAATCAGTGTTTTTCCTCGTATGGGATTTGCATATAAATTTTTTTCCATAGAACAATTTTTTGTATGCATAATTTATACTTGCTCTGATGAGTGCTGTTGTGTCTTTCATCATGCCTCATTGCCGTTTCTTTCTGAGTGATTCCCTTAGCCCAGGGGGGTGCCCTGTAAAAGGCGAGCTTGGTTGCGGAGGTTTGATGACGTAACCGGAGTGGAAAACAGTTGCGTTGCAAAAGGAATAAACGAAAAAAAAGCAAAGGAAAAATATTTTATTATTGCAAATAAATATGCGCTTCCCCCAAACATCTAATGCATGGATGTTTGCGATGTAAAAAATGTTATATATTCACAAATTTTGAAACCTATTTTTTTGTCACCGAACCTTTGTGAAACTCAGATTACCAAAAATATCAAACTTCACTTCAGAATAGACATCTTTTACCGTAGTGTAATATCATCTTTTGCAGTAAAATTATTTTCACAACCGTTTACTTCTCATTGCTCAACACAAAATATCGGTTTTAGTGACTCCGGTTACGTCATGAAACCTCCACAACTAAGCTCCGCCTTTTACAGGGAACCGCCCAGGGGCAGCGCCGCAACCAACTGACATTTTCCAGGAGGGGGACAAAATGATGTAACTTGTTGCTGCACCTAACAAATACATACGTTTGTGAAAATTTCCGGGTGGGCATTAATAATTGCCTGATTGCCCCCCTCTGTTTGCTATTGCCAGCCGCATTACTTTTATTTATATGAAGTATGGCCGCCAATGATTTCGAGTTATATTTATGTGATACTACCAAGTGGCAACCAACACAGAACACATTCAAACATAAATTCCGTATTCATTCTATGTGATATCACCATCTAGATTCTTATGGATCGTGTCGACTGATTTTCTTGCCTTGCGTTTGTTTTGCTTCAATATATGCCAGCACAGCCCCCAAATCTTAAATTTTAAGTTACATGTGGACGGCCGCAAATTTCATTATCGAAGGCCTTTAATTTGACTGTCTATTTTGCCACCAAGATGGCAGCAGCAAAAGGTTAGGTAGAAAGGAAGTAATTGTAACTAAAAGATAAACCTACAACCTAATCTTAACCCTAACCTAATGCTAAGCTAACCTAACATTAAGGTAACGCTAACCCTAATTCTAATCTAACACTAACCCCTAAACATAACACCTAAGTGGAGCTTGAAAAAAAGCAAAGAAAAAAAAACAACGAAAGTCGGCAAGGTGAGAGTTTAACCAAAAACCATTGGCATTGCAGCCGTAACACATAACCGTTACACCACAAGCAGGACAGCGTTTTCCTGAAAAAGTGACCTTTTTCTTGGTATTGCGTCATGACACAAGACCGAATCTTGGACTGCCGGCACAATAGTTCTAGCCGATCTGCTGCTGCCAGAATATCGCCGGTGAAATAGACACTACCAAATAATTTTAGCTGTAACAAAAGGGTACACAGTTTTTATTTCTGCAAAAAAACAGCCTGTAACACCAGTTGTTTCTTTAAAACCGTTTGATATAGCTCAAAACAATTACATGCATCGCAACATCTTAATTGTGTTTTATGTTGACCCAGACTATTGAGTATCATATTAATATTCACATTGGCTTTAAACAAGTTTGTATCTGAAACTGAAGTACATCATTTTAGCCTAAGCCTGTGAATAAAACTTTTCTGGAAACTACTTTAGTTAAATCTTTTTGTTTACTGGTAAGTGTATCAAAATGAATCCCAAAGATTCAAGTCGTGTTGTAGCTCAATCTAGCAACTACAATGTGGCACGGAGATCTCCTTACATGCATTCCTCAATGCACAGCACCTTCAGATCTGAGCATCTATCAAGAAAGAGACCTGGATCTCACACAGGTTCACCTGCAGCAACTGGATCAAGCATACAACCTGACTCTCGGTGGGTTTGCCTTTTTTCAAGTTAACTTTCTTATGTCATGTTTTTTCAGCATTGCAGTGAAAATTGCGTCTACGTTTTATTATGATGCAGCTTGAAAAATGCTTTTAGGAGACACTTCAATCTGTTACACTAACAAATTGTGTTAGATTATTTGAAAAATCATTGGTTCCATATACAAAGTTTTTGCTATATGTAGTGGGATATTGTAAAATGACCAATGACATTTGTTCTGACTATATTTTGTTCAATTACATGAAATCATTAGTTCAGCAGCTCCTTTATTTTTACAATACTTGATTTTCATTGCTTAGAAACAAGCAAGTGATGAAGAAAAAGAAGCTGTCTGATAAAGTTTTACCACAAGCTGTCCGTGACCTTGTTCCTGAATCACAGGTAGCATTGCTGTTCGATCCTTTTGCTGGTACAACTGATTAGATTCAAACAGTGCCTTGCAGGGCCTGTTTACTACTTAGAAAAAATTTGCTGTATAGGAAATTGGCAACTGCACCAAAGTTTAGACCGAAATTATGTGTTTTGTTTTAAAAACTACCATTTGCCAATTGTGCATGAATCATGCCAGCCCAAAAATTTGGGAGATCCAAAAATTTAGAGGGGTCAAAATGTTTGATTTTAGGCAAATAACATTATTTTGTTTGGAAAAACACTTTTCAAAGCACAAAATGACTATGTTTTCTAAAAATTTGGGGGCTATGGCCCATTTGGCTCCCCTGGCTATGCCTATGAATCATGGTAGGGCTATGGAGCCATCGTAAAAATGACACTACTCTGGCTCTAGAGCTCTTCTATTCATGAACAAGGGTCCAGGTCTGGAGCTCTTGTTTTTCATCAGTGTAGCTTTGGCTCCAGAGCTCTCTTTTTAGATGACAAGGCTCTATCTTCTGTTCATTTTTTACACCTTAATATTTTCAGTTGTCTTGATGTGCCTCAAGTTGAATGGATAATGAAATATATGCAACTACACAAAACTAAAAAGAATATACCAAACTTAGTGGAGTAGGTTAATCTGGTAATTTCTATAATCAGTGCTCTTACCATGAGAAAAATCAGCAAAAAAACAACAATCACAGATTCAGATGATACAGAGAACAGTTATTAGCAGAAACATAACTCAAGATAACAGTAATATAAACAAATTCTGGAAAGGCAATTGCTGGTTTTGCTCTTAATACCTGGTGATCTTTTGTTATTTCTTATGACTGGAATTAAGAAAACAGCTGTTTGGAAAATTACATTTGTGTCCGAGCATTTAGAGACAGCTAGGTCCCAAACAACCAAGTGTTTTGCACTCGTTGTATGCTTTGCCTGTTGCAGTCTTGGTGATTCCAGCTAACAGCTCTATGCAGGCAAACCACGCAAAGAGCGCAGAAGATATAGTTGATTACCTTTCATGCGTTCTTTCTAACGTGCACACATTTGCATTAACACTAATGCCAAGATGTGTTTGAAAGACCTTTGTTTGAAGAAAGAGTATGGCTTCTAGCAAGAAAGTCACCTTTGTTTTTTTCAAAATAGCTGAAAATCTCCGATTTCTTTCTTATCTTTTGCACTCATAAGCAGTGGTGAATCGCAAAGTAAAGCACAATTTAGCCTGCAAACTTAGGAGAAAATAAGACTGGTTACTGTGCTAAAAACATAAAAAAAACTTAAGAAAAGTCCAGAAATCATTTGTTTACATGGCTTTTTATATCCTCTTGAAAATGTACTGCAATGCTAATTTGCTGTCAATTTGTTATCACTTTCATGTTATGCTACTGCTAGTAAACATAATGGTTCCTATTGTAATCTAGTAAAACTTCTAGTAAGCCTTATGATTTCTAATAAAAATCCTACTTCACAATGGCATGCTGTGCATTTCACGCTTAGGTCTGCAGCGTTATCAATTCTGAATCAACAGCATGATTACACAGCTACAAATGCTATGAATATTATGTACCTACTGATTAGAGCTTAGTTTTTTTTGGTAGATCGCTACACTACTACATATCTGGCTTGATCATTCTGACTAGAAAGTAAGATGTTGTGGTAGTTAACATTATTTTTCTACAAGTAACACTATGCTTGTCCAGCTATGATGCCACAGCCTTAACGATGATTAAACCAAGGAAACATCAACTACTGGCAGATCCACTGTTGCAGTCTAGTGTCGTAACATGCACCAGTCGTGATTAGTGTGCTATAAAGAGTATTGTTTTAGGTAAAATACAGTTTTCAGTCAATCGGGCAAAACTGCTAGTATCTAGGAAGAGCCTCAGGGCCAGAGCTACCTTTCAAATGGCCATAGCTCCAGCTGCGGGCCTAAATTTTTCATGAGCTGTGGCGCTGATTTTTAATCTGAGCTCTGGCTCCAGGCAAAATGCCCTGCTGCAGCATTGCAGGCTCTGGCTCTGCAGCCCTGGTTTTTGTAAACTAAAAAGAGTTTATGTTATGCAATACTAAACTTTGTGTAAATCAGTATTGCGTAACCTTTTCATTTCCAGGTGGTTTGCTCAGAAAATGTGTTGGGCAGTGGCAGTCATGCAGTTGTGAGAATTAAGCTCCCACAGCTACTTTTCCTTGACAGTCTTTTTATAGGTCCTCAGAAGAACAAAAATTGCTGTCTAGACACGTTGACCTACATGGCACAATAATACTGGTGACCTTATCTAATCACAGATCCATGAGGCATGGTAACAAAAATGTTTCAAGATGTTGCAGCTTGTGTTTCATGTACTGCAGCCTATTTGACAAGCTGACAAAATCTGAGTATGTGAGGCTTCTGTGAAAGAGCTTGTCTAATACATTTNAATAGCTGTACAGTATTTGGTAAAGAAATGCTAATGTCAAACTAAGTTTCATTGCCAACAGCACCTGATATAAGAGGTTGTCGCCACATGGCAGTGAAATAGTTTTTGCCTTTTCTGACAAACATAAGATGTTTCAGTTAGGCAAGGCAACATACATTGCCCATTGTTTTTTGTTATTGGCAAATTACAGGTAAGGTGGTTTAGACATTTCCTCAGTAAGGAAATCTGCACGAATAGGTAAGTGAAACATCAGCAAATAAATGAAATAAAAGTAGTCACCAAAAGAGAGACTTGATTTTCTTGACTGCTTATTTGTTTAGGCTTACATGGACTTGTTAGCATTTGAAAGGAAGCTTGACTCAACTATCATGAGGAAAAGGTTGGATATACAAGAAGCTTTGAAACGCCCTGTCAAAGTGAAACGGAAGCTGCGTGTCTTTATTTCCAATCAATATTTTCCTGCTAAGCCTGATAGTGACCCTAAAGATGATGCTGCGAAGGTAGTATGCTTGTTCCATGCCTTTTTTCAGATTTCGCATGTCAACCATTCATCCTTTATGGCAATTTTTTTTAAGGAAAATATTAAATACCCAGTGTGGACCTGTAGGGACCCGAATCTGGTCCCTAAAACACCTAAAAAAACTGTTTATAGTGAAGTTTAAACAGTTTTTAGGAAGGCTTACCAATGCCGTTATCTAAGTCCTATCAATAGTGGTTTTCTATGTGCACTTCTGTGTAGAGTGTGAATCAGTAACAACCTTGGCTTCAGTGCATGATAGCTAGAAGACGGAAATCACAGACAGACCTGGCCTGAGTGTAAAAAAAGCAAAAATGTTTTTATTATATTTCTATAAAAAGAATGAAGATTTACTCAATAGTGTCTGCAAAAAGATGCATTTATAGCTGACGGAGTAATGCAGGGGTGGGGAACCTATCTACTATTGTGGGCTGCATGAGTTGTATATTATCGCTGGCAAGCTGTAAGATCACTTAATTTTATCCTAAAATTCTACCTTTATGTAACCATAAGGAAAAGTTACTTTTCCTAACGTACTGTCTCAGAACCTGCTTATCATGGAGCTTCGTTTTGACACGATGTTTTACTCTAACACGGGTAATGAAAATTCTGATGCGGGCTGCATTTGGCCTGCTGGCCGCAGGTTCCCCACACCTGCAGTAATGTATAAATTACGTCACATTTTGTCAAAAAAGTTGAAACTGCATGACAAATAAGTTAGTCCATCTTTAACTCAGATATGAAGTATGCAAATACAGCATTTATAAAGACAGAGTGTGCACATTTTTTTGTGATTTTTTTTTGTCTTTAAACAGCTCATAAGTGGTTCAGAATTTAATAAATCTCTTAGACTCTTTTGGCATACCGTAGAAATGAACTATCTTGTTACTTTCAGTTGCTGATAAACCAGAAAAGTTAGAAAACCAATCAAAGGCTCAAAAGACGCATATTTTAGCCTAGTTTCTTCTAAAAACTTGGACAAAACACTTTTCTCTTGCAGTTGCGACCCAGGGCCTGATAACCTCGGCCAAAAAGGCCTAAACCTACCCCACTTACGATGTCACCCACTAAAAAAAAACTTAAAACTTTTTTTGACTGCAAACTACAAGACACCTAAGGCTTTTGAAGATATGAACAACTCTATAGCACAATTGACTGGAAAGTTATGGAGTTGCAAAGTGGCATGAAAATACGGGATTTACAGGTAAATCTACCCAGCAGTGAAAGTGTTAAGAAACTATACCATTTTTTAAAAGTTTAACTGTTCTAGGCTAGTAGATTGAGTTTTTTATCATACCTGAGTGCTTTTTCCTCTCTGAAGCATCTGCCTTAATGTAGAAGCATGATTCAAATATCTAGAACACCATTTTAAGAGATCAAGAATTAAAAAATTATACTGAAATGCAGGGCTGCAGCAAGTGTGAAAATTGGGAAGGAGCTTCCTGGGAAATCGTACATACTTGCAGGAAATTAATCAACTGCAATTCAAGTAAACTCAAGTAATACGTCAAAAATTGCAAGAAAACCACAAAACGGACTGTAGTCACTGTACGAATTTCCTCACTTAGTCACGGTGGTCCAATACCTGGCCTTATGATGCAACAGTTACTCCTACTGACAATGGTGGTCTCATGCAGTCGCTGATCGTGTGCAGGGTTGCCAATTTGGCATTTTTGAAGCCAAATTTTTACATTCAGTTTTTTTGATGCACTTGTTTTTTTTTTAATTAAAAATACCAGTCAAAATCTGGCTTTTTATTTTTTTCAGTCTGAAAGGCTTGGCTCTGGCTAAACATTGTCTGACCTGCATATTCTTTACAAATCTCTTCTGACAGGAGTCTGTGACCATGCAGGGTGCAAAGAAAATTTAAAGATTTTACTGTTGCTCTAAAAATTTTCGATGTATTTAACAAGAAAGTACCACAGTGTATTTACAAGGAAAGCAATTGCTTATAAAAATTGGAATTGCGTTTTATCGATGTGTCTGACAGTTTTAATATCTATTTTTGTTTGGTTATGCATGTTTTATGTGTAGCCTACATGTCTTAGAACTGCTATCTGGTTTATTTTGGCTTTTTTTGAGACAAGGTCTGGCTTTTTTGGTGAACCTGATTGTGTGTCGTAGATTTATAATGGCGGCAGAAAGCTGTTAGTTCCAATATTGCTGCTATTATGGCACATGTAGTCAAAGGACATTGAGGCCAACACGTCATTAAAACAACATGCGTTCATGCGAGCAAACTTCATTGCGTTAGATAGAAGAGTGGATGGTGGTTCTAGCATCAGCTTGAAGCTTTTGGATACATTCAGGTTGTTAATACTTGTCTGTATGACTGCTTTGGTTAGTGTTTGCGTTACTGGGTTATCAGTCGAAATGGTATTGCATACCGAATGCAATTCTGGGATGTACTGCCATTCAAAAATGCTCAACTCACACCCAAACCAGCTTCCACTGACAAGCTCACTCTGGTAACTGCGCACTCGCGTATAAAAAAATGCATGCATGAAAAGCTCAATCAACAGAAACTTTTAGCACCGTCTGAATATCGTTCTACAGATCAGGTTGTTCTACAGGTCGGTTGTCCTACTGATTTCGCCACCACCGAACTCACCGCAACAATCAGCGTTTGAAAGTGAAGGCCATCCTGGATTGGCATTACATGTACAGCTAGAGCTTAATTTTTTTGAATGAGCATAAAATTGCTACAGCATATATTACAGGATGCCGATACCAAAACTGGCTAACTGGGATTTTAACCGTGATTTTCTGTGTTTGTTCCAGAAAGTTGGTTAGTTATTTATTACGAACATACACTCATAGACAGTTGATTCTAATTCTTGAAGCTGACTTTTGCATCTTTGGGTTTGTTATATGATGAATCAATAAGTATAATTCAGTGTCGGCAGCACAAAAATCCCATTAGGGCTACAGCTTTTGCTAAAGACAATGTTGCAGACCTTCTGTTGCAGAAAGTAACACAATATGCAAAAAAGCTTTAACGTGATCAAATTTATAGCAAAAATGTAACGTCCACTCACAAGCTCACTCCGGTAACTGCGCACTCATATCCAAACAAATGCATGTGTGAAACACTGACTCAACAGAAAGTTTTAACACCATTTGAATATCGTTCTGCAGGTCGGATCGATTAAGCCAATTTCACCACCACTGAACTGCCTGCAACAATCAGTGTTAGAAACACGAAACACAAAGCCACAATCACTTCAAATACTGCACCACTAGCTAATTGAAACCACTTTTCTGAAAGTCGAATGCAGTTCCCAAGCACCTTTTGGGGGTCTCAGCAGTCTTTCAATAAAACCAGTAGCGTAACCAGCCCAAAAATTTGGGGGGTCCAAACTGTTAACACTATTTTGTTTGGGATACCGCCTCTCAAAGCACAAAACGACTATATGTTCTAAAAGTTAGGGGGGAGAATGGCCCCATAGGCCCCCATGGCTATGCCTATGAATAAAACTTCTAATATTTTGTGTAACAGACTTCATTCTGCAATAAAACAAAACGTGTGAGTTGACTTGCGTTAAAATTTTTTTAGTGGACTCTCTCACAAAATCGTAGATCTGGATTTGGCTCCCTTCAATGAAAAGGTTAAGAACCACTTATGCACCGGATTATAACGCATGCTTAATGAAGCAAAACTCAATAAGTCAAACTGTATTTAACTCTTTCACACAGCTTTCAGTTTATTCTGTTTAGTCAGGTGGATTACATATGAGGGGATTTAGTCTGTCATACCTGCCTGATCTGCTAGACACGAATATATTAAACTAAACGCTGTGGGCTTGTTTGATTCAGTGTGCACCAATGTAGTCAGCAAAGTAATACATTTAGCTCTGTGTGCAGTAGCTTCGTAGAGTAATATGGTCTGTGCTTTAATATCAAGTTATGTGCTATGTGCTCACAGAACCACATGGGCTGCGCATTTGCAAATGCTTATTACATAACACGATGGTCAGTTTACAAAAATATCATTGTGATTTTGAATGCATGCGAATGCCTCCATTAAGACAGTGGACAAAACTGTCATGTGGTCAACAGCAATCTTCAAAATCAAACATGTGCAGTGCTCATAGTTACGCTGTAACTAGCAATTAAATAAAAAGCACTGTTTACCACATAATATCGGTTCTAGGTGAAAAAGCACAACCAGATTCATACATTAGGCACACTGCATATTAGGTGCATTTTTGATTTTTGAGAAAATTAAAGGATTTTATATGTGCACCTTATGGCTCGAAAGATAGTGTATACATATTGCTGCAAGGTAACTTAAGTCTGCCATCTCATCATCTCTCATGTTTTACCTCAGTCTGTACAATACTTACTCATTTCTATATGCTAATGAGTGAGTTCAAAGTCATGTCAAAATTTGTGTTTTGAAGTTCTGAACCACAGATAATGAGTTAAAATATTGAGAAATGCTGGTGGAACAAATCAACGTGGTTGGCAGCGCAATTAACACCTGGAAATTTGGGTATCAAGGTGATAGATCTCAAGTTTTAAACAGTATATAAAAATTGTTAGATTTAATTATTGTTCAGCCATAGCTTTAAATATTTCAGATACACTTAGCAAAGAGTGGTAGTTTATAATTTCTGACACTTCCCAGTGGTTGAAGAGTTTCAACTTTGCAAAAGATGTCAGGAGGACATAACCCATATCTTCATGCTGTGGCCAATTCAATATATTTCATAGACCACATGCATACATAAATTTTATCTTGGCAACTTTTTTCCCACCTCAGTCCTACCACCATGCCAATCCACCTTTAAGTACTGTAAAGGCAAGCTACTAAGTCTGGTTTAACTCAGTGGTTCCCAACCTTTTTCTGATCACATGTCACTTGGGGTTTGATACTGACAGTGCATACCACCTTGTTCCAGGAAAAACTCATTCAGCCAAATATCATTCGATCAAACATTTAAAAAACTAGACAAGACCAAAAAGCGACATGTATAAAATGGCAGCAAGAAACATAATGGTCACTGTTAAAAACAATAAAAAAAAGTACAACACAGAAATGTAAGAATTTATAAACATTCAAAGCAAAAGCTGTGAATATGTATTTTGTGAAGAAAAACAGAATGCAAGCCTACTCGCATACGAACTTGAAAGCCTTTGCACACTATTAGTGGTGTGTATTAGAGTCCTGCATGGGTTAAATCTTTACTTGTTCCTGCACCACAAAATTTAAACCTGCCCCGACCCACACCCAAAGAAAGCCAGGGCTGAGAAATCAGCCTTTCCATGGCCGAATTATGAAAATTTGGCTGTTTTCAGAAGTAGTTTGGCTGCAAAAATGTTGTTTGGTATTTTGTCCTTGCTTGAGTATTTTTGAAAGTTTGGATGAATTTTGGCCCAGTCTTACAAGCACACTTCCCTTCCTGAGAGTTGAAATTACCCACCTTCCAATTTCAGAATATGGAAATGTTGATGATGCATAGCAATTATTGTTATTGTAATCAATCGAACGAATTTATAATCTGCAGTTTATTTCCTCAATGCAGTTGTTGAAGCTCATGGTGATTCGCTTGAGTAAAATAATACATTAATGGGGGTTTTTGGGCTGGGTTTGTTTTTTCGGTCATAGACTGAATTTTTTTAACACATTTTCTGCTGGTAATGTTGGGCAAATTCCCCAGTTTTCAGCGTGTCTTAGCAACTGCGTAACATGCCTGGTGATTGTGCTAGAGAGCTGTTCAAACCCTTAAAAGACTCAGCAAGTCTTCGAGTCAGCACTGCAAACAAATTTTTTGGTTTCGGGTTTCTAGGTTCTTGGGAGTTACATCATATGTGGTGTAGGTTTTTAGCCATTTTGGCTCAGGTTACCTGGCCCTAGGCTCAAACTGCTAGATGGAACTATTTCGCTGCAGTTGGTATTGGAAACTAGGCTAGAATCTAAGTCTTTTGAGGCTTTGATTGACTTTCTAAGGTTCCAGATTCAAAAGTTATGGACAGCTCTCTAGCAAANTCAATTGGTGAGTTATGGAGTTGCAAAGTGGCGTGAAAATAGTGGCTCATAGCGGAATTTTGGCTGGGTGCTATCACCAGGAGCAAATTTTTCGACTAAGTTTTTAGTGGAAACTAGGCTATAATACCAGTCTTTAGAGAAGGGGTTGGCAACCTACAGCCCATGGGCTAGATCCAGCCTGCCAAGCACAATCATCTGGCCCGTAGCCCCTTTACCAAATTATAGTAACTGCATTGCCCGCCTAGTGGTATTATTATGAATCTCCCGTCCTCGCAAATTTTCTTATTGCCTACTTCCGAGGAACTGCTTATGAAAAACTACCCTGTGCTATAAATGTACAGTGTCATATTTTGGGCTTTCGTTATGAACTGAAAATCAAAGTTTGATCAACATCATAAACAGCAAAAGGAACGAAATTGTACCTTGCAGAGTTTGTTTTTGTCCTGCGACTTGGGAAAGGTTGCTGACCTCTGCTTTAGAGCCTTTGATTGATTGACCATCTCGCATTACTGGTTCAAAATTAAGCAAGTGCTACATCATGTAACCTTGGCCATTTTATCTGAAGGCCATAACTCGCCCACCGACTGGTCTAGAGAGCTGTTCATTCAAACCCTCTAAAGATGCGATATAACTCAGTGTAGCACAACCTTCTCATTATTGCTGGCTACGTCATGTATATTTTTATTAATTGTGTTTTTTTATTAATTGTGAATTACATTTAGGAATAGGATTTATCTGAAAGCATCCCATTTACTCATGCCTGTAAGTATAATTAAATGTGCGACAGTTTAATGAATTTATTCAAGCACATTTCTACATGTCTGTTTTAACATTTTCATGCAAAGTACCTGCATACAGCAGACAAGAGTTTTTATGTATCAACGGCCAACATATAAATTACACATGCTCTGCTGCATAAATTTTTATTGAGGATGAAGATCGTGTACTGCTGGAATAAGGGATTTTCTGATTGTAGAACGCCTTGGAATGACAAATTTTAGTTCAGCACAAATATTCTGAACCTTTGACTGTCAACAATGCTTAGTAGCAACTGGTCACATGCAATAGTTGAATTGAGTAGAGCTTGGGAAAAAATGAAAAAA
>JGI24021J15306_10001400_pt1 | contig 23525 bp, 18 predicted proteins | sample Ectturendosymbi1_FD_15306 | JGI IMG/M metagenome (IMG submission 15306) | reverse complement strand
CCATGTCATCCTCCAATGTCCAACCCATCGACCCCCCTCTCCCCCCCGTGGACTGCATGGCCTGACGGTTCTGGACGATGAGGCAATCGAATGGCTGCTCAAAACATGCCCCAAATCTAGCGTGACCAAGCAACGGATAAAAGAAGAACTCGCTCAAAAGAAAGAAGTTGGGAAAGCGCCTGGTATCATGCTGCTCTAGAACCTCAGATCTATGCCAGCAAGTCCATCCGTGTGCCAATCCCTACTCTGTCGGAAAGCTGGTAAGCAATGCAGAAATTGAGAAGTTACAGTGTCTTGGGTTCTCATTCACGATTCATGTAAGGCAAAAACAAAGAGATTGGCACACGGATTGTTAAAACCAACACAGTTGGCCAATACTTTACCCTCTGTTGTCTCGAAATGCTCAAGGAACAGTTGGCAACGGCAAATTCTCCAAATTCTCCTGGCTGTACCCACGGGAACGCGACCATTAGACATGCTGAAAACCAGGTTGCATGTTTGCGAAGACATATTGGGTCAGGCACAGCCTCGCAGAAAGCGATTTGCATCTTCTTCATCAACTATGACAGTCACATAGGTCGATGAAGAATTACCGGTTATTCAGTTCTCATACGTGGTGTGCATTGGAAGTCTAGATGGTATGAAGACGTGATCAAAACGTCATGAAAACGTTCCTCTGTTTGGAGAGTCAGAATCAGTCGTTGTATCTAGGCTCTGCTGGAACCAAGGCATGTTTGGTCGTCGATGAGGTGATTTTCGATGATATAGGTTCTGGGTTTTGCTGTAAGGTCTCTCAAACAATTGTACAGTCAGGAAAAAATCTGGTTGAAAGCCTTCAAGATTGGACAAACCTTTAATCTGGTTTTGCAATGACTGTTGCACGTCCTTCACTTCCCGTAAGAGAGTCGTTTACACCTTGCTGGAGAGAAGCTTGAATCGGGTTGGATTGAAATTCCTTTCGTTAGCATTGCCAGCGTTACGCAACGTTAAATGTGAAAGATAACGACCTCACGGTTAGATGAACACCACCCACGCAGCGCAGCGAAGCGACCCCAGTTACGAAAGCGTAGAGAGTGTGAGTCACAGGGTCAGCCGAAGATTAAGAGCACGAATAACCCCAGGAAGCTTCCTCGAAGGTAATCTTGCAAAAACGCCCCATAAGATGTAAAAATCAAGCAAGTAAACAAACGTTTTTATAAAATGCAGTTTCTCTTTTCAGTGGACAAAGTCAGTTTGTTAAAATATTTGAAAATAAGTAACAGTTGAAACAGTTCTGCAATTTTTCCTCTGAAAATTTCACAAAATGTTGACAACGCAAACGCCAATTTTTAAAAATCGCCGTTTTTTTCACAGAAGATGGGAGTGACGTTTCTTTGCTTTCCGCCAAACCGCAAGGGGCGCATGCTCATTATCGGCAAAAGAAGCTGCGCGCCTACAAACAGTGTCCGTTAAAACGAGTCCTTTCACGGCAAGCAATCACTCAAACTCGTCGCCCACTAAGCAAGCATCCTCTCGTCTATAATTCAAACAAAAGCATTTTCTAGCCCTGTCCCGGGACAGAATGATCATTTTTCTTATCATGTGAACAAACGATTAAAATACGCGAAACTCATGCTGGAGCAAAAAATATGAAGCGAAAAAATATCTTATATACATCCTTACACCGTTTTATAATTTTCATACACGATTTTACAAATCTTGGAGTTACTACTGTAGAAAAAATGTGTCAAGTTAATTTTTTTCTCTGAACGCAAAACCGTTAATCACATGTCGCATAAAGGGCGATAAAGCCTGAATATAAATTCATGAAATCGTGCTCCGCAGGAACATATAAATGTGAAAAACAGATGGCATTTGATGAAAATCCATGTGCAAGAGCAACAGTTGGCGGGAAGACTTTTGAATTGTCTTGCTAAACAAGCATTAAAATTCTACAGAAAACGTGTCAAACCTTTTCTTTCCACGTCATTTGATGGATTCGACCTTGACACATTAAAAGCAGCTCATGTGGTTCTGAGGACACCAAGTTCATTAGGACATTGGTGGTATTTCTCCAAAGGCGTCAAAAACCAAAACAAGTAATAAAAGACAGACTGTTGGTAAAGTAATTGCACATTAGCTTTTTCACTGATCCAAGCGGTGGTAACCTATATTCGTGACGAGGTATCACACGATTATACAAATTAGGAGAGAAAAACCGTTTTATTTGTCAAGTCATCGGTTATTTGAGGTAACTGTAGAAGGTGGTGGTTCTGATCAACAAGAAATCGTACTGCGTTTCTATCGTGATTTCTCAAGCAAATTTGGTTCAACCGTAAAGCTGCCTATTTTTACCTTCGTTGTACTTAATGACCAGGAACGCGACCACCTGATATTTTCGGGGTGGGAAGTAAAATAATTGCAACTTGTTGTACCTAACAACTAAACGTGTTTTTGAACATTTCAGTGGGAGGGCATTTGACCGGTTGCTCCCCTGGTTGCGGGCCTGTTCCTGTCGTTGGACGCACTTAAATAAAGACACCACAAAATGAGATCAGCAGTGTAGTTTTCAATATTCTTGTCATGTCAAAGACTGTTGTGGTCTCACATATATGAGTGCAGCGGTACAGTGTGCTTTGTGCAGTAGTGGGCAGAGCTGAGGTGAACATTGTCCGCTCACTTGTTTTACTCTTGAACGAAAGAATTTTTGGTTTCGAGTTAGGTATTTGGTGTGGCATCAGCGTTTCGTTTTGATGGAAATTTCAAAATGCTGTGGCAGTGGTGTTCCAGAAACAATGTGCTTAACAAACCTTGTGATCAATGCAATTTCATGACCCTGGTGCGATTAAAAAGCATTTATAAAAGATGTGTATATAATGCTTAACACTACAAAGTGATTTTATATATTTTTAGTGGGCTGATTGTGCTTCCTGGTAAATACTGTCATACTTCAACTCTTTAATACCGCTAGGACATTTTCAGTTGATCTGCGTTATTATTTAAAACATTCAAAGTAGTCGCAACCGCTTCTCACAACCACCTCCTATTTTCTTTTCAGTGTCATCGTTTTACTTTGCATTGTCCTCTTCCCTCGAAGCGTGCCTTTAAACCCAACGTTTATGTCATTACACCAAAGGTTCACCTTTGACGTGGGTAACTGGTTCGAGGAAATTAGGGCGCGGACGTCGGGATACCAAGCTCAATGAAAGGTTAAATTAAGTAAGCTAGCGATTGCTGCTAATGTTTTGTGACAATGATTTTCAACAAACTTACCAGCTAAGCTTATCAGAGAGATGGTCGTCGAAAATGTAATCATGGTTGTTTGGTACTTTGCATAAACTTTTATCACCCTGAAACACGAAACAAAAAATCGTTTTGCTGCTATTGGATTGGTTATTGTAGAAAAATTTTGAAAACACATTTTCTGTACATGGTTACCCTATTCATTTTATGGCTATCAAAAGGAAATTTCGGAATCGAGAAGTTAATCATTCGATTTTCTGCTGCTACAAAATTCTACGTAATCGCCACCTGCATTCCTACAATCACCGTTTGAGCAGCTTACGAAAACCGTTGAAGATTTTTTTCGCAGCCATTGCAACTGATGCGTTCGTTTTAAGCGATGTCCTTTGCACAGTCTTGCGGACCCATCATATTCAAGTTGATACCGGATTGTGTTTACAATTCAATGTTGGTTAAATTAGCGGCATGACTGATTGCACAGTCATCACACCGGAGCTATAAGCTTTGCTAAAAATACCGTTTTCAATATTGGACTTTTTGTGACAACAGGAACAAACAGGTTTCCAAATCATAATAACAATTGCACATAAGACGGACGATAATCAAACGTTGATCACGTTGATCCTTGCTGGAAATGTGCTTGAAGCACAATATAGACAACTGCTCCGAGTCAAGGCATTTGCACAAATACACTGAGCTGACAAAAAATATTTTTGTCGTTATTTTTCATGGCCTACATTCGCTATCGTCCAGTCTTCTACAATTGTTTATAACAAACATTCTTGAGAACAGCACTTGGCAACCTTCCTGCAAAGTCTAGAACTTTTCTGATTTGATAAACCGTTTGCAAAATATTCAGTAAACGTTTGGATCGTTGCTGACAATAATGGTCTTTACAATTCTTTGAGTCCTGCAAAATAATTTGAGTATTCGTATTCCTCATGACGCAGTACAAACGTTCCTACAAAACCAAACCTTTAATTCTATCTAAACATTTTTAGGACTTCATCATCTTGTTGACTTTCCGAAATCAAAGAAATTTACTAATTTGACCAAACTTTTCTGTCAGTTGTTCATCCTATTCAAAATTTAGGTTCTGCTAAAAATTATCCAAACTATTCGATCATAGCTCGTCCGTGAAAACGCTTCATTCGTAAATCTGCTCTCCTGCTGTCACTGATAGGTCGCTCGATGTCTGCGAAAAAGGTTGATGTAAAGGGCGACCTCACTGCTGAGCGTCGCTCGCTTGTTATGAAAAAACGATATAAAGGACAATGTGACTGCTGAGGCACGAGCAGGACGCACTATAGCGCTAGCCTGTTACAAAAAATGTTTGAGAACGTGCTTTGAAAATGTGTTTTTGAAAACCAGTAGCTAGACTTGCGGCATAAAATGTTTGTCTGTTTTATCGTGTTTTTGAAGCCTCAGCTAAAATCGCCAAGTCTGCGTTAGAATTATATCGAATGGGTCGATCATGGTGGAGTTGTTTTACAATATATTGGAGTCCACAGAGGAATTAGTTCAATCTTCATACACGTTTTTAATGCCAAAAACTAAAATAATTTTTTGGATGTGAATAATACTGTACGTACTTAAGTAACATTCTGCGAGCATATTTAGGTAACAGAGCATTTTTCTTAATTTTGGCATAAGGTTTTCAAATCTAAATGTTTGTTTTCAAAATAAACAAGCAACTAAAACTTTGGTATGCATTTGTATTCTATTATCTCTCATTGCAAGCGAGTAAATTAATCTTGGTGACGTCAAAAAGCAGTCCAGCTGTTCACAAACGTCTGACCGCTAGCGCATCAAGCCATCAAAACTCATCGTTATCAAGGTTTATTATCAGAAGAAATCTAATGGCGTTGCTGAAAAGGTCTAATCAAGTATTCGATTTGAGCAAATGTAAAATAGGGCAAAATAGCGTCAGTGTGTGAAACACATCATAAAAACATATCTGGCGATGTACATGGCGCAGAAACGTACGTGTTGTCTCCTCTGAAGCATCCAACAAAATGCTCATGCATGAGCAATTGCAAATTTTGGGAAATAATCTTAAACTCTTTGCGCATAGGCGACTGTGTGTGAATCTCAAGCTAATCCTCTCTGGTTTCTCATCTCTTTCGAATCTGGCGCCTTCGTGTTCCAGAGAACTGAGCTTTTAACTCGAAGGCATGTGTTCTGTGCAGTTACTTACTTTGTGTAAATTTGAGTGCAGATCTTTATAGTCCAAGACACAATGCTTCTACCACACGAACACGACAAAGCACACTTTTTAATGGATATTTTTCACGTTCACAAATTCGTAACTGGGTTTTACAGGTCAAAATGCTTATTCAAATCCCGTGATCACATTTTGGCTTTGAGTAATTTTTTTCTTTTTTATTTGAATAATTTTTCAATTCCATTTGCTGGTGATTACTTAAACCTCTTTCCTAAGATTTGCAATCAAAATATGCAGACTCAACCTAACACAATGAAGCTGATTCCACACTCACTGAGAGCTGTAACTCGCTTCAATACTCTTTCGGTGATACGCCCACTTCACCCTAAAATAGACAATGAACTTACCTAAGGTGTTGTATACATCAAAACAACTTACTTGAGTTAATTTAAAGGGAAGCATTTGTTGGAACACTTTTATATCCAAACATCAAGTCTCGATAGACTGGGTCTGAAATACTCAAATTTCACAAACGAGTCAGTAAGTCTTTCCAAAACAGCATTACGAAGCACGAATGATCTGGATCTTAGCGCTCTGGCCGAAGTTTGTAAGAATAAGACTTTACAATATGGAACTTCTCCCCAGGCTGGATTTGTCCACCAGAAAAAAGCTTTATTTTTAAATACATAATGACAAGTAACAAAAATACCAGAAACTGAGACTGCTGTGAAGAGAACATTGGTATTGCATTTTATGAAGTTGTGCGATTCATGTTCATGATTTCGTTGCACAAGTCACGCGTAAACACTTTCTTTTTATCGTGCGTGATCAGATCATTGTATTAATGCACATGACTTTGCTCTCGGCATGACCATGACTTTACCATGCACATGACTTTGCTCGCAGGTTGGCGAAAGACCATATGGATCAAATTTTCAACCAGTCCTGTTGCTAGCACAAATCAATTTTTGATTAAAGACATTTCACATGTATCAAAAGAAAAGGAACAAAATGGAAACATATGAAACGAAAATCAACAGGAATTTTATTTTTTATTTTTTTAATTTTGTTACATATATTTGTCACAGTCTCATAATCCGGTGTACAGACATTTAAACTCGCGTCATTTCATCACGCGACAATTAATCACTGACATTTAATCACTAGATAGTTAATCGCGCAGACAATTAAAAACCCAGACATTTAAACCCTTAGACTCTTTATCACTAGACAGATTAACACTCTCGTTTGTACACAATACATATTTTTCCAGTTGCACACAATACATTTCGAACTCGCTGGTGGCATAAATCCCCCCGCCATTTACTGCCTTGTACAGAACAAAATTCAATTTTGTACATGATCGCATGTCGAATGAAGAAAAAAGAATGATTACTTTGGCTTCTGAGAGAATACTGCTAGATTGTGGGAGTGTAGCTGTAAATGCTTTTAGATCAGCATTTCCAAATGCAACAGTTACGGGTTGCTATTTTCATTTGACACAAAGTATTATGCGAAAAGTTAACGAATTTTGTATGAAAGAAGACTACGAAAAGAATGACAGTTTAAGATTGGTTATTCGCTGCTCACCTGCTTTAACTATGTTTACTTCATCTAAGGTTACTGACGTTTTTTGGTACTATCTGACAACACGCCAGGCCACATAAAGATTCCAGAGCTTTTAGCATATTTTGAACATAACGTATATTCGAGGCAGACGACGGCCAGGACGTAGTGACGTTATGTCCGCTCAATTGTTTTACTCCGCCATCTTTCCAGTAGAAAGATGGAATCATTTCGAAACCGCGTCTGAAGGGATTGCAAGAACAACGAACTCTATGGAAGAGTGGCATTACGGAATACAGGCACTTTTTTCAATGTCATCACCCAATATTATTGACTTCTATGAAAGGACTTGAAAAAGATTTGCAAATGCAACTAACACCATTTTAACAAACTATCCAGTGATTGAACGTCAGTGATTAATTGCCATGTGATTAAATGTCTCCAAACCGTGTAAGTGACTAAATTGTCTGAGTGAATTATCTACCTAGTGATTAAATGTCAATGATTAATTGTCATGTGATAAAATGACGTGTGAATAAACGTCTGTACACCGGACTATGAGTCTGAGGCAAACATATAAAATTTAAAAAAATAAAATTCCTATTGATTTTCGTTCCTTGAACGTAATGTTTGAACTTAAGCAACGATATTAAGCAATGACAATGTTTGAACTTAGCAGTGACATTTATAAGACAATCCAGACTCCCGCTGCTCCCGAAAACATAAAGTGAATCCGATTCCGCTTTTTCACACATTTTTTACTCCGGATCCGGGTCCAAAGAAACGCAGAATCTCGTCGGTGTCGACTCCGGTACTCCAGATCCGTGACCACCACTGACACCGAGCTGGATTGTAAAATATCACTGCATTTGGCCTCCGTTGTTTCAACTTGTGACTGCATTCTAAATTGCATTATTATTGTATATTCACCACTGAGCCTCAACTCCGTGCTGGCATTGTTGCTACAGCGAATCATCAAAACGCTAGACTAAAACAACGTGACTACACTTTACTTTACGACAAAATCTATAAGAGAGAACTGCAATTTACTTGCTTGAACTATGCACCCTGGCATAGGCTCTTCGCACGTGCTAAAGCAATACATGAGTCAGCTTGTCTCTTGCAAGGCATCTGTCGAAACCTCTCTCTAGGTAGTTAGCAGAGATCAACAATAAAAACTTTTCAAAATCGGTTAAAAGTCAAATTGATAAATTAAAGTATGGGATTGTAGAATTCAAGGAGACTTTCTCATCACAAAAAACGCCTTGAGTTATAGGGGGAAAGTTGAAAAAAACAGATAAAAAGCTGCCTAATTTCACTCACAATCTTGGACTTAACACTGAGAACTTCGGTTCTCGTTTACATATATTCTGTCAGAAATTACCCAGAACTTAGGACGTCAGAAAATTTTCGGTAAAAACACAACCCATTCCGGCCAATTTTTGTAGGATTTTATAAATTCGAGAAAAATCCGAAAAATGCTACAAACAGGGACCAAGTCCTTGCCCATAATTTTATTTGTTATGAGGCTTAGCGCATTTCTCGCAGTGTATATTTTTGGGTTTTCGCCTATGTCGTTTATTTCGGACTGCGTTTCTCTTCCACGAGGAAGAAAATTTTGTGGTAGTTAAATTAAGGAGTCTTCCTTCAAATTAATTTTTTTACTAACGCTTGTTAACTGTTTTGCAGTGGCCAGGTTTATATCAACAACATAATTATTTTGGTATACTTTGTGAATCTGCGTTGGCATGCTGAGAGTGATGAGGGAGCTGAATGCTAAAGCATGTAGATAATGCAATATGTTACAAGAACTATTCTCTTCCGCTTAATGGAGCAAGGTATTGCAGAAAAAAATTAGGTGAATGAGCTTTTAGAATAAAATTTTTTCTGCCAAACAAGTCACTATGACAGGAATTAAAAAAATTCATGCTGCAGTTTTCGAAAGTGATGCCGTACAAGTGCTCACAACACTATTGCACGCAATGCTATATTTCGTAAATTCTGCAGTTGAACCACGCTGTATAATGTGACGTGCACCACTACCGAGCATAGGCGTAGCCAGGGGGGCCAAAGGGGTCATGCCCCCTCAAAAATTTCAGAAAATACAGTCATTTTGTGCTTTGAGACTCATTTCTCCAAGCAAAATAGTGTTATTCGCCTAAAATCAAACATTTTGGCCCCCCCAAATTTTTGGGCTGGCTACGCCACTGCTACCGAGACTTCTTCTGACATGAAACGAGTCGGATTTGCGCAAATGCGGGAAGCCTCATCGACAAATGAACACCAATATTGAAATGAACACCAATATTCGGATAAACTATACAAACAAGCAGCGGTTATGGAACCTCGACCATCTGCAGCCAGCAATACATTTTCGCAGAATGATTCACAAAGAAAGCTTAGTTTGCGGATCGTTGACTTCCTAGGAAATTAGTGACAAAGAAAGGAAGTTATTTAGTTTAAATTTTAAAGTAAATTNTTTCTTACTAGCGTATGTTTGCAAATTATTGGTTGGAACAGTGATTGGACAAAAGTGGTCGGTANCTCTGCTCTCCAAAATTTAGGCTTGTCGCGCGTTGAAAATGGACTTCTCGAATGCAGGTATTTTCTGNTTTTTNAGTGGAATGTTGACATCCGCTGGATTACAAAGATTGACATATTGCAAACCCTAAGATTATTTAACGCATTGCAGCAATTAAACGATTTGATCTGCAGAGAATTAAGCGTAGCACGAGGGTACTTCATTGCTAAGTAGGGAATTCCTTTCTCAAAATGTTGTCAGCATAGGCTTGACATTCCAGCACACAATTATACACGCATGAGTGAAAATCGCGTGACACCTTCGCTTTATGCACGACTGGATAAAACGTAGTAGCATGTTTCTTGCTTTGAACAAATTCAACCTAAAAGTTTCAACCAACCTATTGTGTCAGAAGGTGCGAGTAATCCTTCAGTTAGAGGTCGAACAGAGTAAAATAAGTTTGCTTTTACAAAAGATTTATATTGCTCATGGAAAACGAAGAAACATGCAAATATAACAAGATGCCACAATTTGGAGGTTTTCTTAGGTTGGCTCTTCTCTATTCTCAGATTTCAGTGACAAGTAGAAAAACGACTAGCAATGTACACGGAGAAAAAATTAACATGCCTTTTAGGCAAGTATGTGCACTCACTGTAAGGTAGCTTCTTATTTCTCCTTTTAAACACACTGAACAAAAAATTACAAAACGTTGCACCAAAAATGTTCAGGTTAGTCAAACCTTTGAGTTATAAGTCAAATGAATTTTTTTATGGAAGATGCTTTGAAAACAAGGGACATTAAATATTTAAATGTCGAGACTCCAGTGTTCTTCGCCCCCCTATTAAAATTTTGTGACTATTTACCTAGTTTCATGTACGTTAATATCGCCATTCAAGCTTAATAATGTGTAAAATATATGTGCACATAAACGCAGAGGGCTAGTACTCAATTGTCTCATTGCGATTTGCCATTTTAACGTACCAAATACTAATGTATTCATGTATTCAACAACAGCACCAAGAAAAACAATAAGAAGAGCAGCAATAACAAAAACAACAGCAAAACAAGAAGCAAACCATATGTAGAAGTTTATCACCAATCATCCGATCGCAATTATTGTAGTACGTCTTACAATCGCTACTTTCCATTAATTTCACGTTGCTAGCTTCTAACCCACTATTGCTTACTTTCCTCATTGCAATTTAGAGACAGATTTTTACGTTTTAATTGTTTGAATTAGGACGAAGGAAAGGTGTGCGCAAAACGGTAAATATATGTTGGCTTGCTAAAAAATCTTCAGAGACGTACTCTTCTCTTAAACTAATTCGAGATTGGTGATACCTAAATCTGAAAGAAAATTGGTATAGAAAAACACATTTTGTTTCCATAATACGCATAACATACATTCGGTGAAAAGAAAAACTCATCATCCAGAAATCAAAAACACTTTTTCAAAAGCTGCGGTCGAATTCGTGTTTACAAGAATCTTGGTTGAATCACAGGTTCCATATCCTTTTTCCTTTATCATGGACATTCGTCGGCCATCATCGAAAACCAATTTTTGTGGAGTACTGAAAGGACGAAAAGAAGGAATGGCGCAGGATAAAAAGCACGTTGTTGATAGTATCCTGGTAAATTACTATCATCTTTGATCCGAGGCAGAGTGCCGCCAAAACCTGGTTAGCTTTTTGGCGCGGATACTCTGAATTTCACTCAAACTCGTAAAGAAATTGTGTTGTCACTAAAGCGCCATGATTACTCGAAGCAAGGTATCAAACTTACCACGAGCATGAGGCCTGCTGCAGCACCGACATGCCGTGCTTGAATAAAATCAGCAGGTGCATTGTTGCATGCGAGTGGTCTGGTGATTTGTCGGAGGTTCAGAGGTTGGATAAGTCGAAAATTGCCGCCGACCAACGCCGCAAGACTGCAGGAGACTCACCCTGCTGAACCAGGCTGGTGTGCATAGCCAGCTTCTGTTGATAAGCGCTGCTAGTGGCGAAAAACGAGCTTAGTTCAAAGGCAGTAGTTTTCATTCTAGCCGATCCTGAATCGCTGAAGTGTGAAACCACGGACGTTCACAGGTGGGTGGGGCGTGAACGGATCAGTTGAGCATATAAAATGTTTGTAAAAGCACAATTACCATAAGCTAATTATAACAATAAAGATAGCTAACAATACTCGTTGTATCCACCATTTCTAAAAGTTGAAATATTTACTACAAGTGCGATAGCGTAGTTATCACACACTCTGCTAAACGTAAGATGACGCTCATATGCTCTTTGTGTAAAATATCAGGATGCACTCCAATAAACGGAGTAATATTTAGTGATTCGCAGTGGTGCGAGATTGACATTTGAAACTTCACTGGCGGCAAGGAGGATGAGTTCGTTTTGAATGTCGTTGATCAAATAATGACATTGCGATCGGGAGCAAGACGTGCTCATGCAGGCGTTCTACTTTGTCATACTTTGCCAGAAATTCGAACATACCAAGAAAATTTCCAAAATGAAGAGAACCAGAAACTTCGTTGGAACCACGAAAAACAAGGTTCCTTTCCGTCAAATACAAAGTGGTGTCTATCAGCTTTTACAACAGAGACTTTCCCAAGCTGCTTTTCGATGTTTGCTAAATCTATTGCTTTCGATTCAATAGTGTCTTCATCACTGCTGTAAACCAATAATGAAAGTTGCAAGAAAAAGCAAAGATAAAATTAATATATGCGAAAACGATTTGTGGAAAATTGTCAGTAAAACTGCAGCCAGGAATAATATCAACATTTGTTGCTTTTTCACAGTTTAACTCATGCATTAAGACATTCGAAATGCGCTTTTCCATTTTCATGCGATCTTTAAACTTTTTCGCTAGTCCTTCTCATGTTCTGATGTCTGCAGAAACAGAACATCAGCCGGGCGGAACAGCTTGCAATGGTAACAAAATATTGCATCTACTTTTGTTAACACACCAACCAACGCTTCTGCATTTTTTCTCCGTTGTGCGTGGTGCTAATATAAAATCAGGCCGAAAGCTGCTTTCTTGGTTCATCGTCATTGGATGGAAAATTGAGTAAAAGTTGTTGAAGCCTTTATTCGCGTAACTAAGTCGTATCTCTGAGTATCCGATAACTTTTCTGGACACTCCGCTGGATCTCCCGACATCTGTAAAGGTGCTTCCAAAGATATGCATTTGGCCTCTTCTCCTACATTTTACATATAGTTGATAACTTGCAGATTAATGAAAAACCTGCAGGATACTCGTAACGAAACACCAGCGTTCAGCAGCTGAGCGGCTACAAACGCGTTTCCTCTATATTGTTTTTGATATAACCATCGCATAATCGTCGTTAAACATCTGAAATATCTTTCACTCTTAGGTTAAAACTACTCCACATGCTCTTCTGAGTACAATCTGCCATAAATATTTTTATTGTTAATCGCTTCGCTTGTTGTGAAATTAAAAGCTTTATTATAATGAAAACTTATAGCTACTTATAGCTTGGTGATTTCGAGCGAAACACGTTCAATTTAATTTTACAACGAACCATGGTTAGCCTTCAAAGGCAGTTCTACTGAATAAAAAATAAACCTTACCAAGCAAACGTTATTGTGAAACGTTGCCATGTTCAGAATTGACGTTGCTTTATACTCACTCCGAGCTCGTGTTTTCTACAGGCCTTTTATGAAAATATTGAGTAACTTAGTGAGTGGACGACAAAAGATTTACCTCTCGTGATCCGGCAATCTTACACTCTTTTCTTTTCGAAGTCCACCTCTTGCTCTTCCGCGAACATTTCATCCCGGCATTCGGACTGAGCTGTCCCTTACATTTGCGGTGATAGGGCTACTGCGCTAAAACGATTTCTGCTTAATGGACTTGACGACGTGGCGTACAGTACATGCAAAAGCACGTTGTGGTAAAGACATGAGCCACGGACGTTATGACCAAGCAATATCATTAATATGTTTTATGCATAGACCGGCAAGCAGTGACGTGTGTTTTAGCGCCCTAAACGTTATACAGTATGTGCAATTGCGAAGTGTCGCTGCTAGGGTGTCAAGTTCCGCCACTTAGTTACAAATATTCGGAAAGTTGTTTTGCTCTCATGTTTAGTTGGCATGACACAGTAATACATAAAATCGCACATCGGTTGGCCCCCAAACATGCAGGCCCCCAACTGACGGTTTGGGGATTCTATCCACAGCTCTGCCCACCACACAATGTAAATTAAATGAAAACTCTTTTAACTTTGTAATGCGATGAGTAAAATACTTGTAAGCAATGAATAACGTTGCTTGTATGCTTTATACGCATTCAGAAAAAAACGTGGTAGGTTAGACTCGGGTGATTTATTACAAGCTTTGTTTTCTTTGACCTGTGATGCGTCTGCAAATTTTGAAAAGATTGTGCGAACTACCAATATGTAGCACTGATAACACATAATCCGCTTGTATTGCAGGGCAAGCAAAGGTTTTTGTTTTTTTATTGATAATTCATGCAACCTTTAAACACGCAAGTCACTTACTTCGTTTGCAGTATGCGCGTCTGTAACACAGTAGATAGTCTGCTCATGTGTTAGCAGAAACCCAACAGAAAACCATTGATGCAGATTTGATTTTAGCTGTGACGAGTGCAGTTTTGCCTGACGGGATCCAGTGAGCGGTTAAACTCAAGGTTATCTTTTGCACCAACCGCCTTCAAACACTGAAGAATTATCAGTTAAACCAAGAGACGAACTGATTCGCTAACCAATTATAGCCAACGAAATTTACACAGCGTGTCACGTAGCCAGGGGTAGCACGGGGGGTCATTCCCACCTAAAAGTTCTAGCATACCTTGTCTTTTAGTTCTTTGAGAAGCGGTGTCCCAAAAATACTGTTGCTCGCTTAAATCAAAACATTTGACCCCTCCAAATTCTGTACTGGCTACGTCACTGCGTGCCACCTCACCCCAAGAAAGAGTACAATAGCAACGTGTCTTACCAAACGTTTCAAATCCTGCGGTTTAATGATGTTACATCACAAAGCAAAAATATGAGAACAATTTGATAGCTTTCACAATGTAAATGCTTGGCAAACTTCACCGTTAATTCAATAGAGACGATATATTCCATTTCCAAAAAAGCATTTTGCAGCTTTTTGTCTGCTTAAACAAAAACTTGCTTGATTTACGTTTTCAGCTATCTTGAAAGGTTTCACATGAGTGCATCACATGAGTGCATGAGCAAACGATGAACAGGCTTGTTAGTAATATTGGAAGCACTGACTTCTGCTAATGTCCACATATACTGCCGATGTTTATTGCAAAATGTAACAACACTCGAAAACTTTTCAAAACCAAAAGCTCTCAGTTGTTTTGATAAAAAATCTAAGTGATTAAGTTTGAAATAGACGATTTAGACGATAGGTAGGAAGAGTGAAAAACTTGTTCCCAAATTTATGAAGACCAATATATAATTCTAATCGTTATCGACAAACAAAATACAATATGCAGTGACTTTTTTGAAATAAATCAAACCACGTATTGTCACAGTTTCCCATCCCTAAAACTGTTGAAGTAAACAGGGGAGTGATAGCAAAGATAGGTCGGCAAAGTGTTGAAATTGAAATTGTGTTGTGTTTTCGGCAACGTTAATGGAATTGGTATCAAAGCATTCATCAAGAATTTAACTAAAAAATGCGCAGTTATTACTCGTGCAGCGTTTACTATCGTCAAACTTGAAACTGCTTTGTCCTTCATAAACACGGCATTGCTTTGAATTCGATGTAAACGACAAAACCTTCTAGAAATCTTATTTAGTCGATAATGGTTGTCTTAATTTTTGGTTTTCAACATCTGCCAACATTCGTAGTATGCGCCATGGAAACAACATTGAAGATAGCAGATTAAGAACATGTGTTAATAACACTAGTACTTCCAAAATCTTTAGCAAATAAACAAAAAAATTAAGTGCACTATTCTCGAAATTGTGTTTCTTGAGATGAAAAACATGCAATCATTTTTAGAGACATTTTTAAAAAAAGACGAACGTTGTCAGTTTGCTCGTATGGACTCCTTGTGAGTAACAATTTTGATTTCTTGCACTAATTATTTTGGTTTACGGGCAAGTAAAGGTGCATGTTTGTGACATGACTTCGCAGAAAGATTGTTATAAATCAATATATCTTTCGTACAAACCGTGATATAAAAAAGTAAAGCACAGCCAGACCAGTGACCTTGTCCAGAGCTTCATAAAAGTTCTCATACACAGTATTGCAATGGACGAAATGCAGGTCGTAAAAGAAAAACTTCCCATTCAGCTAATGTTCTGATCCATTGCTATTTCCTTTCTTAGCCTAATGCCAATGAAACCGAACAATATGCAAAGTAAAAACAGCCAGCATTTTCCTGTAATGAAAAAAAGGTGCCAACAGTTTGCTTGAAGACGATAGGTATCAATTTAACTTTAATTTGGGCCGAGATGGCGATTGTTTGTCAAACATTTTGCAATGACGCAGGAACTAAAAATTCAAAATTGTTTGTATCTGCTGGTGTTTGTAGTGAAAATTAACCCTACGTTACAACGCAAACATATGAAATGGAAATAATATGAAATCAATGCCACCTGTAATAGGACCCATATGTGCACGATCACAGCTAATAATACTGGACGAGCACAAATGTCCAGTTCTAAACATGCAACACGTGTCGCTTATTGCCTCTGCAAATACCTGTTTTGCCAACTGTTTATGCAGAAACGTATGCTACTGCAGATGTTGAGCCGCAGAAAATTTCTCTTTTATGGAAATGATAATTTTTAAGGAGCAAAATTCATAGCGATCCACTATTGCTACGAAAACAAACATAATCTACCTGAAGTCTTGATTGCATGATTTTTTGGCCAACGTGCTTTTCGTTCGTTTACAGAGTTCACCCCAAAAAATTTCTCACTCATCACTGTAAAAGCGGATCTACTGCGTTGTTGATAGTATGATTTTTTGCGTAGTCCATCTACAAATAAGCTGTGAATAAATAGGACCTCGTGATTCCACAGCATATCCATAAAACGATAATTAAATAAAAAAGGAAACTGCTCTGTGTATTGGCAAAAGCACTTATTGCCAAGCAAGTGGCGTTGCTTTCTTTGAATGAACAAGAGGCACAGCAAAACTCTTCAAATACATTGCACTGAACGAACATACACTTACACGAAACGTGAAAGCAGCTGGTTTTTCCGTGACAAAAAATATCTGTAAGAATCCATTTGCCTCATACGGACCAAGAAGTAATTCTACCACGGATTCTGTAACAGGTTTTCCAAGGAGGTTTTCACTGTGCAACATAACGATAGTTATTTAAAAAGAACGTTTTCCTAATTACCAATGATTAGTGGATGTCTGCATACTGTATAGTTTGTAGTTTTATTCCAATAACTCAAAACTCTTTGCACGAAATAATTTAACTAGGTACGCCACAACTACACCTTGTAGTTGCTAATGATCGTTTCCAGCAACTTTGCTCACAATAGAAATAGGTTGTTAATATATGTGAGAGCATGCGCGGATTGCCTTTTCTTGTCAAAATGAATTATGAAGGACTGCGAGGTTTTCTGTGGTTAGTGACAATAACGCAAATCGAAAGACAGCTTTACCCAACCATGCTGTCGGCAAATAGTTTCAGGTGAGGTCTAAACCTAATGAAAAGGAGCCGCTACTGCCATTTACTCATCAGCTGCCCATCGATCACACATTCTTTCGACTGAGAGGCAAGCACTGTGACGCTGATCTGCCGTCACCTTCGCTATCGCAAATTTCAGTTCAACAACGATTTTTTTCTCAAGAAAAGATGGCACTCAGCATTTGCCCTTGTACAGTACATCACTTTGAGTTGTTACAATGCTTGACATTTATGGCTATATAATGCTTACTGAACCCGTCAGATGTCTTTAAAGCTTAACACACATGTGCGTCGGAAGGACTTTTTCCAGGGGGGGGGCAATAGTGGATATTTCCATGTGGTGACCAAAAGCATTTTTCAGACGGGGGCCAACAGTAATGAATTTCATTTTACCAACTCGAAAATAACAGAAAAATATTTTTCTACTAAAAAGTTAATAGGAAAATGGAAAAACCCATGGGGACAAAGCCCCCCCTGCTCCCTCCTTGCTACACCCATGTACACAATATTTGGTTGGATTTTTTGCAGCTTTTGACGCGAGTCATTTTCAATCACGAAATGTATGAAATATTATCCTTTTGAATAGATCTTTTACGTGTTTTGCTCACACGATTTTATTGTTTTACCTATCTTCCCCCCTCAAGAAGATAACCAGTGAGCAGCGAATCTTTGCACAATGTGGATGCAATCAATAAATGGCATTCGTGAGCTCACAGAATACAGGTGTTGGCAAAAGCAAGCATGAAGCGTTTCACTCTATCTACAGTCTTACACTATAAAGTTAAGCTTTATGGTGAGGGTTTCGGACGAATCAGGGAGCCAAAGGTGGATAGAAGCACAAAAAATGATATTTTAAAAAACAACAACCGGTTGTCTTACCGATTGACCGTTTATGTAAATAGTTCGGAAAATTTTATCAAAAGTTCAATGCCGCTTGCTTGCAACAACTAACCAAATTATCGAAATCTTACGAGGTACCTTCTGCACGGCTACACTGAGTTTCACAACACATTTTTTCATAGTGCATTTAAATAGATGTGGCGCTCTGAAGATTTAAAGAATAAAAAAAGTTCCTAAGAAGTTATCATAAATTTAAAATCATTCTGTCCCTATTTTGATCTTTGTTTCCTTGGATCCCTTGACTTATGGTGGGGGTAAAGCAATAAGCGGTTTATGTTTTCCATAAACCCTAGAATGAAAATGCTTGGCTAGAAGAATGTTCCTTTTTGGCAAATAACATTGACTTATGAGTAAATTACCTTGCGGGGTTTCTGGTGTCAGCATCAAAACTAACCTAACCGCAAAAATTTTTGCAAGTTTTTTCATCAAGTCATTAATGTTAGGATATGCAGTTGCACATTTGGAAAGTCAAGCCTGTCAACGTATTGTTGACGAAGAAATACGTACTTAAACATGACTGTGGAAAGCTGCCTAATGGGATCTCAGGGGTTTGACTCTTTGATGTCTTTTTTCGTAGTTTGTGATCAGAGACATCGTTTAAAACCTAACCAATAGTAATTGATTAACAACGATTTCCTGTTGTGAAATGGCAGGTGACACACTGATTTTCCGTTTCTGAGATTGCATGCGTCAACATCATCAAAAAGGTGTTTTCCAGATAGTTTTCTGGGCGTTTTTAGATTTTCGACGTACGATCTGATTTGACCGAATCCCACAAGCAAGCATCCGGAACACGCAGTGAGAATACTAGATGTAAGGTGTTCGCCTATGTGTATCTGGCCTACTGCCTTGATAGCGGTACTTTTTGTTTCTTTCTTGTTTGACCAGCAAACAGGGATTGAAATGGTAGCGTTGTTGATCTTAAGAAATGTTTTGTTGATATGATGACGTTTTAAAACATCAGCAAGGTGCAGTTCAAAAATACATAATACACGGCTAGTTACAGAATCTCTTTGAGCAATTTTTCCATTTTTGCGCAATTGTGCGAAAGAAAGGAAAAGAAAAGCACAGGTAAACGCAATTGCAAATTTTGCTTTAACATTAAAATGGGCACAAAATCTGTTTTTTGCGTGTAAACGATATTTGAAAACAATGAAAAGCTTTGTGTGAATGCAAAAAGGTAGCGCTGTGAACATTCAAAGCAATGGTTGCGCAACAGAGAAACAAAAAATTAGAAGCAATCCACAAAAATGTTAGACAGACACGAAAACAGTTAGAAGCAAACTATAGCAAGTAACAGCTGAGGTAGTTTTCCTGTTAGGCAACCGGAAAAAGAAACGGCATCAACAACGTGCTTATGTGAATTTTGAATAAATGAAAAGCAATATCAGGCTAGGAACACTCCGCCTCGCAAATTATTTCTTGTAAGCTAAACAACGTGCTCATAAAATTTCCATTTTTGTACAATTACCGTCAACAAATAAACCTTTGAAATTTCATTGGAATAAAAATTTAACAACAAAAGTTTTTTTCGACCTGTTAAGTGGTACAGTGGCTTGGATACGTCCCACTGTATCCGGTAGGAGTTTCGATTCCCGGTTGTTTCATACCGAAGAGTTAAAAAACGGTACTTGCGATTGCGACCTGCTTACCCTCGTGCTCGGCGTTGTTGGGTGGGTGCAAGGGAAAGGTTCAAACGCATGAGTGCTGCCACTGCACTTACCACCAACGCAGCATTCTAAGGATCTTGTTTTGCATAACGTCTTGAATCCCAGACCCAACGCAGTAGATTTAAACATGCATGGCAGTAACAAGGAACACACAAATGTACGAAAGAACGCGAAGACAGATGCAGCATGTGGCGGTAGCATTAAGGCATACTTTACGCTTGATGGCGCTAGCACAATTGCTTTGATGGAGCACAAGCCTATATGTGATGTAGCGCCATCACGGTTGTTACAATTTAGCACTGCGATTACTTCCAAGAAGACCGGTTTATAAACTTAATGGGGGTGTTCGAGGCTGCAAAAGGCCAGGGGTCATTTAGGTTACAGACCTCTCTAGGCCGATGCTTCCTATAGCGTATAGAAAAAATAAAAGTCTGTTGCTCGGAGTATAGGTTTAGTATGAGCAATACGGTTATACGTTTTGTGGAAGCAAAATGCGTTGCAGGCAGAGTCATTCAATGCAAAATAGCTGCGTGGCTACCGAGGCGCAAGCAAGAAAGAGCGCCCGCAGACCACTGGACTGACGGGAAGCAAAAAACGATAATATTGTAACAGGAGATTTTCTTCTCTATTAGTACATATTTAGTACAGAAGTATTTGCTACGGAAAGTTATCACAAAACAAAAAACAAATGACATTGAATAATGTTTTATTATATAAAGCTGGCCATATCAACGGGACAGACTGGGTTGCTTCTTACTGCACAGTTACAATTCTCGCAGCTATTTCTGACAACAAAACTCCAAAGGCAGAGTCCACGGTAAGTCTGGACGTGTATTGTTTCTTCATATTTGTAAGAGCTGAAAATGCTGTCTCACACATGTGGGTAGCTGCAAATGGTCATACAAACTTTAGTTACCCTTCTTAAGAGCAATGGATATTCGTCCTCAACACTTAACCAGAAAGATGGAAGCGTTGTTTGATTGATATTACTTGTATTCTTATCAGATGTCAATTCGATCAGATAACAATTCGGTTAATGCTTTTCGCGTCCTGACAGATTAGTTTTGCAACAGCGAAACATCTCCTAACGGTAAAAGCCTGGGCTCCCGGGCAACAGACAACAACCTTGGGCTGCTTTATGACCCAAAGGTAGCAGTTAGTTTCTCCTCTCCCCGGTGGAACGTCGGCACAAACCCTGATTTGCCTTCCGGACTGTCGGCCTTGACAACCGACTGCCGAACAGACGTGCTCTAGGAAAGTTCCCGCGGTCACAACACCGGTCCTCTCTCATAAAGCCACCGAGACACAAAGTTCCTTTCCACAGCCATCCGGTGAAGTGTTGGAACTTCCGCAAGGCTGATTGGAAGCGCTTTTGCCTTCTTACAGGTGAATCCGTTGAGAGATTGCCACCTGCGGTCAATTCCATCAACTTCTCGCACTCCAGTCGCAAGGCGTTCACCACCATCAACAAACTTACTGGCAGGTCTGGACGCTCCTCTCGCCTGTGCCCAATCTCGGCAAACTCCATCGCCTTGCAGCTCGTGAAGAACGGGGCACACAAGACTGGGAGGAGCAAGTCCGCAAGGCTCATCAACAAGGAGCTGTCCGAACTATGGAAGGTCCCAATACCTGAGGGAAACAGTGTCTCTGTCCCTTTAGGCAGAGGAGCTTACTTCCGCCCTCAGGCCCCTGAAGCGATGAAAGTCTCCGGGTCTGGATTCTACATTCCCGGAGTTTATACTCCACTCCGGGTCGACTCGAAAATTTTAGTTTTGCGACTCCCTCACTTCCTGCACGCGCCAACTCAAAATTCCCAAGATTTGGAGAAGAGCACTAATAGCTGCGATCCCTAAGCCGGAAAAGCCATTGGAGGACTTAAAGAGCTGCCGCCCTATATCTCTTCTGTGTGTCCCCTTCAAAATATTCTAGAGACTAATCTACGCTCGTGTCCAACCAATCATCAACCTATTGCTCACGCGGGAGCAAGCCGACTTTCGACACGGGAGATCGACCGCAGACATTTCACCCTGCTCACACAGGACATCGAAGATAGCTTTTCGGCTTAGAAGAAGGCCAGAGCTCTGCTTGTCGATCTCACAGCAGCCTACGACACTCTATGGCACCGCGCACTCACCTGCAAGCTGCTGCAATTGCTGCCCGATAGACACATGGTCCGCATGATTATTGAGCAGTGGCGGATCCAGACCAGGCGTTTGAGGGGGGAAGTCAAATTGAGGGGCGCCAAAAATGTCTTCAGTTACTTAAATACCAAAGGTTGTCTGCGACGTGCGTTGTGTGTCACACAAAAGAGGCTATCTTTTGTAGGTCAAAAAGTAGCTATTTGTGTTGGTCGAACTATGCTATTTTTCAGGGAATAACCACCTGTTTGAAAGCGCTTTATATCATTAATTCAGAAAACGTTTCAAAACGGTCCCAAACAGGAGGCCTCGTTTTTCACATGCTACTGAGATATCGTGTATCTACGAAATGTATTTAAAAGGTATAAAACATTCTACGCGCAAACACTTGCCACTGTTTTGGCTATCCCTAGCGAAATCAGTGAAGAACAATGTCTGAAACGCATTCCCGACCTGGTTAGAAACGGAACGGCTCTTCTTAGACTTGGAAGTGACAACTCATGTCCCACGATAGGACTCAAATCAAAAACTAAATGACGATCATGTTTCAAATCCAAGCTTGTGCATTTACATGTACATGAAAGACTTATTTATTGTTGAAGCGACAATTCAAAAACAACACGTGAATAAAAGGCATTTGCCAGGACACTACTCCCATTTTAGGTAGCTTTGCTGACCATCGTATAAAACGATCTTACAATCACATAATAGATTTACACTGGGCCTTCAAGCATATTGCCCTAAAATACATTTAACGCTTCTTACAAAGGTAGATTTACAATCAAGTCTCTAAATGCCGTATCACATTTTTCGACAGTGGATTGTTGATGTGAAGAAAAAAACATCAATCCCACTAGACCAGGTTATTAAAGAAAGTTGTGACACTTTTCAACATAAGTGGAAGCTAGCGGGCTGCGCCCCCAAATTCACAACCAATACGTCCAAAGTCAAGCTCTAGTCTCCCCATGAAGTCATTTTTCAAGTCATTGTATACTATTACGAAGCCCCAGAGAAGCTCAACGTCACCCCCAATGCTGTTGATATGTCGATGGATCTGTTTCTTTCCAGCCAGGCCAGAAACCACAGAGGAGAATCAGCCTATCACCAATTTAAAACCACGAACCTTCGCCAACACCACGGTCACCAGTAAAAAAATTAAGATTTCACCAAAAGATTGTTTTTTTGCTCAAATTTATAGGATGCAAGCGGAATGATCTAACAATCACCAAGCTAAGCATTTTTCTGTGGGTTGCAGATTTCATTAACCAAGCGAAACTTGTCTTTTCATGGCCAGCGTGAGTTGTCTACGGGTTTGCAGTTGCAACAAAAAGTTCAAAACCACACAGCATCAGCAACTGTTGCCTGACGCATCGCCAGGTGGGGGAAAAGGCACCGCTACTTTACCAATTTGGACGACAAATATTCAAGTGTTGAGCAAAAATTGTTATGACCATGCAAAACCAATTATTCANTCCACTANACTGTAGATAGCTAGTATTTTGNCAAAGTTTCTGCGTTTAAGCTATAGACGCACGGAGTGGGGGGGAGATTCGGACAAGATTAAAAAATTCAGGAATAACTTCCGGTTATTTTTTGNCAAGTTTCTGAAACAGAACCATCGCCCTGCAGAATTCTCCTACTCGTTTTTCCTCAAAGTGGCGCAAAAATTCGTGCGAATTGAAAATGTTGCC
>JGI24021J15306_10001397_pt1 | contig 23542 bp, 13 predicted proteins | sample Ectturendosymbi1_FD_15306 | JGI IMG/M metagenome (IMG submission 15306) | reverse complement strand
GCGGACCCTCTTTAACGCGGGCCCGGTTGGAAGCAATCGGTCCAATCGGCTAAGGGCCGGCCCTGCATCCNATGCATTGTAGTGATCGACGACACAGAACCCGAAATCTACCGCTTCAGTGAGAATCAAACTCAAGAACTCTACCACTGAAAGACACAACAGCAAAACCATAAAAAAAGAATAGGAAACTACAAATATTTACAACAGAATAAAAAAAAAGAATAGGATAAAGAAAAAAAAAAGAATAGGAAACTACAAATATTTACAACAGAAAGCCGGTTACTAATGACTGCGCTGCTCCTGAACTCCAATGATCAATTTTTCAATCTGCGGATGATGGAATCCTGCAATACCAAGTTCATGAACGAGTCAACGCTGATTTTAGTTTTCAGTTGGAATAAACACGAAAATCCTTCTTTTGACTTGTACATGCTAGTCGTGATCACCAGTTGTTGCAAAGCTTTTAATGCAATTTTATTATACTCGGGGATTCAAGCAAACGAAGCCATCAACCCAATAATCCCCATAATAGAGATACGTTTTGAAAGACGCTCTTTGAGAAAAATCATGCTGAGGGGAGCTTGTTCTCAACGCTGAACTCCCTTTTTAAACTTCGTTCTTTAAGGTGCGAAGCTGGCGTGTCTTGATCTATTTCATCTATAGATTTACATTTACTTTCATCAAAACAAAATTTCTTGTACGTATTTCGTAGACATTCTGCAGCTATTAGCTGGGATGTAAACGCGTATTAGATGTTGGAATCAATACCAAAGCGGTAACAACAAATATCAGAAATAGGCTGCTTCTGTACTTTGACTGGTAAGACCTGCACTTCAACTAATACAATGCTACTCTGACCAGTGATCATGTGTCTGACTTTCAGTCGACATTGAGAACGAAATGAAACTGTGAAAAGTAATGCGATTCTAGCAGATGCCCTTAGCGCAGGAATTCAGAACGCGCATGCAGAGCACAGCAAGATTCCCTTACTCGAGTGAGTAAAACATGGCAGATCTTTGTAAACTCTACTCCTAATATGTCACAGACGCAGTTAATTCTTGCACGATATTGTGGTTTTTATGAAGTGATAAGTTGATGACTGCTGTAGACGTAAAGTTAGAACGCTTAAAGTTGGCCATTTCATTCATGATTGCTGATATGTGTTGGGTAAATAACCAAGATAAATGCACGTCATCAGAGGATAGAAAAAATGAGAAACAAAAGTTTCAATCACCCTTTATTCACCCCTCTTCTTTTGTTCACTTTTGCAAAACTTTTATTCACCCTGGGGTGAACCATTCACCTGGTTAAGACGCACTGTGTATGCTCGATCACACTCGAACAAGGCTATGCAGCGTTCGAGAATTCTGTGAAAAAATACTTGCTACGATGCAGATTCGGAAATGGTTTAAAAAGAGAAAGGTTATTTACCTAGGGCCAAAGAGCTGAGCGACCACCAGTATCGGAAGAGATAGTCGAGAAAGTTTCGGAAGCATTTGTGCGAGGCCCTGGAAAGGAGCATGATGTTTACTGTGTCGCAGGCGGTACGCATATTAAAAGCTTTTGGAATCTTTCATAAAATCTACCGTACATATGTTTGCATTCGTTACTACCTTTATACGAATAAACTTTATTCTTCAAAGCATTAAGAGCGTTTAATTTCAGGCCCTGTACTGGAAAGTTTGCATAGGCTGCTGCGTCCTGAGCGGGATCAAATCAATTTGTTACGTACCGTGCTTAAAAGAAGTATCTGAAAACCCTTAATCGCCTACTTCCATTAAAGTAATAATCACGATGGCATGTAGCAAAAGTTTAATACCTGTTTTTCCTTACACATTTTTATTGATTTTTTTAAAGGAGCTTATCCACACTTCTGGGTCTTCTTCATACTCCCAACAGAAGAAAGACAAATACACATAGCCTTATTTCAGGCCACCAGAACAAAATTAGACTCAGCAAAGATCATTAACGCCTATGGTACAGTGGCGTAACCAGCCCAACATTTTGGGGGCCAAAAACTGGGGGTCCAAAACTTTTCCTTTTAGGCGAGCAGCAGTATTTTGTTTGGGACGCCGCTAGTCGAAGCACAAAATGACTAAATATTCTAAAAATTTGGGGGGCATGGCCCCCTGGGACCCCCTGGCTCCGCCTATGCTATGGTAACATGTTTGCTGCCCATGAAAATAACAATGAACTTAATGCTAAGTGCCATTTGCTTAGGTTGCCATTGTGGCAAGTAAATTTTTTGTGCGGGATGGCCATGGTGGGGCAGTTTTGCATGTGGCTAACGTCTAAGTGACGGATATCTGAGCTGCGCTTGTCTGATTGCTGCTACATGGCCAACATAGTTGCGTTTGTCACAACTGTCCTAGTAACATTTACCCAAGGTCACTTTATTCCTTGATGACCACAGCTTAACAGCAAGCTTCTTTTCCAACCTGCACTTACCCAGGCGATTGTTGCAGAGTAGAAATTGTCCAAAGTGACAATTCTTTAAGTGGCATCGATCCTTGCAACACATATGACGCAATTCAGACAGTTGACATTAATTCATAAAGTTATCGTGTAATGTACATGCCAGAACCTCTTGTGTAGTATACTGTGTCACAAGTGTGCTATTACGGAATTATTCTTTGTCACAAGTGCATTCTTTTTTACTCACGCACCACACAGTTTCAGATGTGAGTCATACGAATTCGCGAAAAGATTAAATGCTTACTGCAGAATATGCATCCATGGCCGTCGATAGAAGGGCGCATGGTGGGCCAATGCTCCCCTGGGTTTTGAAATTTTATATTTTGCTATTCACTTTTTAGTAGAAAAATGTTTTTGCTCTTAGTTTCAGAGTTGTTAAAATGAAATTTCACCACTGTTGGCCCCCTTGGAAAGCATCCTTTTTGTGCCCCTGGAAAACTCCGCTGTTGCGCCCCCTGGAAAAAATCCTTCCCACGCCCATATATGTAGCACATGCTATTTTAATATCAAAATGCTACAAAAGGGAGGGGTGCCGTTTTCATCTGCCAGCGTGGTCCATTCGAAAATAAAGCACCAAAGAATGGAAAGTTCTCAGTACATCTCGCTTTCCACTGTACCTGCAACTCTACTTTGTGAAGTCTTTTTGATGCACAATTTCAAGAAGCGTGTCACACCGATGCAATCTACGCAAGTTTCAAAATATATTCACACTGACAACATTGAACTGATCGTGAATAAGTTCAAGTTGAAGTTTATTCATACGTTTATGTAACACATATATTCCAAAATTCAACACAGATTCATTAGAAAAAATGTAACATTGCAGTGATTTGATACAGCTATGTGCAAAGATAACCATTGTAAAGTATAAACATTTAGTAATGAATGTGCAGCTTAAACTGAACACCTTCACAATGGAAGAGCTCTTCTTGTACAAGGCACAGGTAGTTGACGCAAGATCAGTTGGACACCATGATTGCTAGCACCGCAGCTAGTTGTAAACAACAGGCACGAATTGAAAAAATGTACACATGGAGACAAAACTATGCCTAGACGTAGTATAGTATTTACATATAAATACAAGGAACAGAAAAAGCCATTAAACAAAAAGTACTATGTTTTTGTGCTTTATAAAGGTCAAAAGGTCACGTTTATATTTACTTCAGTGTGCTCAAATCCCCAGAAAGAAATACACAACATACAAGACGAACCAAGTAGCCAAACATCGGCAACATTTTATAAAATACATTTTGACGTGTTCATTTTCCTGAAGAATTGGGTCGTCTTTTCGAATTTTGTTTCGATAGCGTTCCACAAAGCTTAATTGGAACATGAACAAAAGTTGCGAGAACAGCAAAGCACGAGTTTGTTTAAATCGGCTCTAAAGGTATTTTGAAGGTAGACAAATGGCAGCAGGCATGCCAAGAAATTGGCAATTTCCTCACTTTCAGCGCTGGATGTTTACAGAACAGCGACTACAAGACTTGGAAAATGAGCAAGAGTAGTAGAAACCAAAGCGACTTGCTTGTTTGTGCAGAGCTGTAAAAAAGGTCGCAGTCACTGTAATATTGTCTTTCTGTCGTGACGGTTGTTTGCTTTCTGGCGTGTTGCGACCCTTAAAACCAATATTAGCTTTGTGGAGAGTCGAATAGAGGCCCTAAAAGCCATCGCGTGCATGCGAGTGCGCTTGCCTTTCAATCTGACGAAGTGCTGCTGGAAGCAGCCACAAAAGTTATGTGAGTCAGTTGATTAAAGAGTGTCAGATTTGTGTGAGCAGCTTTTTTGAGTCATGCCACAAAAAACGTTCACGGGATGTCAGCTTTCCACATCATTTCAGCGAATCCGTTTTTTTAACGTTAGCGGCAAGGTTTTTGCTACACTTGATCAAGCCTGATTTCTGTATCAGCTGTAGCGTGCGAAAGTTCTGGGGTGTTTTTTGTCAGACGCTGTTTCCGTGTGTTTTTATCACTTGCATTTGCAGGAGATGTTTTACAGATGTAGTAAAAAATGAACTTCTTTGGCACAGTGGAAGCGTGGTTTAAACGAGCATATTTTATTCATTATACAGTAATAATAGTATATATTTTGACTCAGACTCATGGTCCATATCACAAGGGTAATCGAATAACACAAGGACACAAAAACGGTTAGTCATAGCGCATTACAGAGTAGGTGTTAGTTGATAAACACAGCCAGTTGATAAAGTTATTATTCCTTTCTGTGAATATTTGCTTGATATGGGTGCGGTGCGACTGCTTGCACCAAAAATCATAAACCCATCACATTATTTTGCTAGTAAATTGGCAAAACTGTGAACATTACAAGAAGGAAAAGTATAATATATTTTTAATTTTCGCTTCTGGCCATCTAGTTTAAAAGAATAGTTTCACCTGCACTACAGTATTGGCTATCAACCTTGAAAAATTGAGTTTACGGCGGCTTCTAGGACCAATCTTTGCCAAAGACATGTTTGGAATAGCAAGTTGCAAAGCTTCTTTTCGTGGTTGTATTTTTTTTCTGCAAGACAAAAAATTAATGATCGCCAGTAGTTCTGTTCAACATGAGAAGACGATCGAACGGAAGATTTAAGTAATGATTTCACATGCAATGAAACCTAGATTGTGTTAAGTTCGGGGCCGCTACCCACTTCAATGAAAATTTTGCCTTGTTAGTTGCTGCTGATTGTATTGTACAATTAAGCATGTGGTTTTATTTAGAGATGATGCAGTTAATTTCCTTAGGAAAACAAAGGTCTTCCGATAGAGGTGAGAAAAATAGCTTTGTTAGTCTGCAGCAACAGAAGCGATGCTCTACACTTTTTGAAATACACTAACAGTTTATTGACGATAAAGCGACTTAAGATCTCTAAATCATGGTTAGCTATTCATGCGGTACACTTGTGCTTTAACTGTTTTATTAAGCATGATTCTCGAGCGTTAGAAGTGCATGAATTGTTAAGTAATAGTATGTTTTTTATGAACAGATTTATCTTCAGTTTGATGGAACCCGCACAGCTTCACCTGATATTCACGTTTTTATGTTATGTTGCAGACAAGAAATACCACATTACTGAGTGACAAACAAACATGTTCTCCGAACAGCACTTTTGCCAACGTGGATGATGCAGACTCAAAGCGGGTTTTGTGCGAAGGTTGGGCCTGGTTGCAGATAATTGCAAAACATTTTCAGTTGTTTTCCATCAAAATTCATCTTCCGTTAAAGCGGTGAAGATAGAGCGTAGTCTCTAATGACACTAATCTCTGTTCATTTTGAACTAAACTGCGAGTGAGCCGTTGTCGTAAATACCGCTGAGAAAAATAACACCACGGCTGCGACGTGCCCAAGTACCACGCACCGACCAGTTGTCATTTTCCTCAAGACGGCCGTCACTAAGCTTGGCGCTTATTGCGTCAAGATCGCTTTGATTAAGACACGAACAAACTGCAGCTAAATGTTTAAGCACTAGGCTTTGATCACGTACGTATAGCAGATCACAATGCAATTTCATCGATGACTGTGTCAGCTCAATTCAGTTTTCTGCGCTTATTGCATTCGGCGTGGTTGAGCAACTGTCCAACCGGACGAGAAACCTTATCTGCTACGAGTGCAATTTCACATTTTATTTAGACGGCTGCACACTTCAGGGCAAACAGTCTACCTCACCTCAGCATGTGCAGTTTGTGTTACAGGTACCGAGATATTTCTGAAAAAATGCGTCTTGATCTAGCCGAAAAGACTTATCCGCTTAGACACACGCTCATGACTTTCCGCTCTTTCGGGTTACGGTCGAACAGTGGGGTGTGTTTGTTCACCGCGATGGCAAGTCAAGGCCAGTCATGTCAAGCTGTACAACTGCTACGCGTGGTAGAACCGAGTGCTTTGCTTGAGATGTTTTATGAACGCGACGATTTGATGAAGAGGCCATTCAGGCGATGAGCCGATTTTCGCCAGATTTCGATCTGGTAGACGAAACTTTGCCCTTTGTGTCAAGTGGCTCACCTGCACAACCGTGAGCAAAAGTGGGTTAGCAGAGCTGCTGAAGCGCGGCAGAGACAGGAGTAGAAGGTACAAGTTGAGAGGCCTAGTTGAATCGCTCTTCAAGCGTTTGTTGACTCGACCGTTGCATTCAGATATTACAAAGTGTGTTTGTTTGGGTTTCCTGCTTTCTGCCTTAGCACCTGGACATCTGTGAAAAGCTAAAAAGACGCAATAAGTTTGTTGCGATTATCACTGAAAGCGTTGCGTTTATTGTATCATTTGAATTGGCAATTTCCATCACAGATTTTTCGAGTGTGTAAAAAAATTTAATTTTAGGCAATGCGATTCCGAATTACCAAGTATACATGTGGTATAATCGCGAAATTTTCTTTCGTCGGGAAGGTTTTGCCGTTGGTGAGTTTTGTCCAATGGCTCCGCTCGATATATAGTTTAAAACGGACTGTAATTTGTGTATGCGTTGCTCATATTTTCAGCCCTTGTAATGTAATGCGATTTTATTGTGACCTGATAAAACGTGAATTTTTGAACTTCATAAATCACCAAAGCATGGACCACGGCCATGATTTTTAGAAATTTAGATGGGCAACCCTTGTAAGCCTGCGTCATGGCTAGTGGCCGTTTCACAGATCCAACCAATGAGCATGTTGTAGTGGTCAAGGTTAAACGTGAATTGAAAGTGCGCTCATAGTCCTCACACAATCCGCTGAAAAACTTCAGTAGTGTCTGCTGTCGTGCTGGTAATGATATGGTATTGATTTTTAACCATCACAGAGAGCTCGAGTGCTTTTGTGCTGATGCGTAAAGTTGGAGCTTTACTTACACATCGGCTTTACAATAAGTGATTCGTTTCAATGCCTGGGAGATCGATCCGGAGTAAGGGTGCAGGTCGTGCAGGGGCGCCTTTTGCGCCCAGTTGGCGATAGGTGAGGCTTTTGGTAATTTGTGCTAGCATAAGCAACTGACGCATGAACCGACCTTTTGGCATTTCTGCAAATGATGATGCTTGGAACCGCGTCGCATTTCTGCGCTCCCTGCGACTGAGCATAGCCTAGCCCTAAACTTAGAAAACACGAGGCTCAAATGGCAAAACCGCTGAAAACACGAAAAATATTTGTTTATTATGCGGTGACGCCGAAATATGCCCATTCATAACTGTACGTTTGTTCGCTGTGTAGTCTCTGAGGCTTTCGAAGTTTTGGGTATGTTAATTGTAGCATTTTGAATAAAGTTGTGCAGTTATTTTCAACACTACATTTATTGAAAGATCGTTTAAGCGAGACCAGGTAACAGTTGATTGTCGCGGAGGTGTTGAAAACACAAGTACGCGAAACTATTAGTATTTGTTAACCATCCGAGCATAAGACAAACTTTAGCCGCAACAGCAATTTGAATGCTCAAATGGTGGTTGGGTACGTTTTCTTTAATTTTATGGGTTTTACGACTGAGGATTGATTGAACCTGTCAATGCTCTCAATGCGATAGGGGCGGTTGATTCAACCTTGCTGTGACTGGTGTAAGACTGTGCACTATACGAAACAGAGAAAACCTAAATTCGTCAATTATTAATTTATCAATGCGAAATCGAGGCGTACGCGATATACCAGAACGGACCGGACCTCTTTTGAACAATCCGCTACTGTATATGTGATTTCCTATCTGTCGGTAACATTTCGATGCTCTTCCCGCGTTTTGCAACCAACGCTTTGGGATAAAGCAGCTAGAAAGAATAGTTTTGGTTGGTTGAGGCAGCAGCAGCCACGCGCTGCAAAACATGTACGAAACTTCGCTTCATGCCTTATGAACCATCTGGTCCGAAACGAACTGGGTGAGGTGCTCATGACAGCGTAGCGCTCAGTCAAACAGTTGAACAGAAACAGGGCGAAATGGTTTAAACGTAGCACCAGAGCAGCAAAGCTGCTTTGCGACTGTTTCAACTATGTACACAGATTTTTATATTCAGTTAGGTAGAGCTTCTGCTGCTAGCCTAGAAAACTTGTCGCACTTAAACAACTGATCAGCGGAAGCGAAAGCAAAACTTTGAAGCAGCAAATATACATGACATTTCTGAATTAGTGTTACCTGCAGGTGCAGCAATATATACGTGTTGGAATACACCGAGTTGCAAACAGTGACGGATTAAGGCATTGCTGGCCCGAAGGCACAATTTAAAAGTGGCCCGAAATGCAGATATTTGGTTACTTGAGCAATTTTTTGTGGTTTTCGTTTTGGACGTGAGTCAACTAAAATATTAACTTACGGCGTTTTTTCTTGCACGTGTGTCACTTTTTTGCACTATATATTTCAATATAAATAATTGATTTTCACNTTTTTAGTANGACGCTTCAACTAACATCTATGCATACAGAAAGTAAATATAAACTCTCCACTTAATTGAAAAAAACAGAAATAAAACTACCAGTCTTTGTATATTTGTTGAACAACGATCAGTTTCGTGGACGCAAGCTTAGTTTGATTCTCACAACGGCGAAAGCAGTTCGGCACAAGTCAAGTGGCACAAATCTCAGAGGAAACGCTGTCACAGACAAAAGGAAAGAAGTTGAAAACTTAACAATGGAAAGCATATTGCGCAAACGTTGAAGCAACCAACCTTTTCGGGCAGATGACCACGGCAATCATACACAAAATTCTAGCAATATCCTTATGGCCAAACCAGTACTGCGCAACATCTGTACCGCAAGACGATGTTAGGTGGGTCACACAAATGAGTACCGAGCTAAATAAAACCTCTATGCGTGCTTCACATTGCTTATGCTTTAGTTATATATTTAGTTAAGCTTTTGAAAACATTTTAAGCGTGCTGTCGAATACTGAAAAGATTTTAAGAGTATTGCATTTGAAAAAGTTGCAGAGCGTAAAGTTAGACAACAGCTTTGCTCGCTTGCGACTCCAAATTCTTCAGTTAGTTTGGTGAAGTAATCTTTGTCAAGCAAATCACTTTGAAGCACAGGAGCGACAGCACACCAAGACGTTGGTGACCCATCGTTGATCGTTTAACTTCTTTAATTTGTTTGAATTGCTAAAAAAGTTTGTTCCCCTGAGCGGTTCGTAGCCATAAGAGAAGATGAAGTAAATTCCGAGTGCTACTTCTGTGCTTGGAAATGCACGCGAAATGAAAGCCACGTTCTGGCAGGCAAGCGCACGCATTACTCTCAATTCAGTGAAAACAGTGTAACGTCATAAACGCTTATTTTGAGCATAAAACGTAGTAGCCTAGTTAAATCTGTAAGGCACTAAGCCAATGGTTGCGAAATTAATTGCAAACGACATACAAATAATTGCTGTATGCAACAGCTGAACGAGAGACCTAGACAAGTGAAATAAATCAAAGAAGTTCTTAATCAACGTTCTTAACTCGTGGCAACCACAAAAAATTTAACAATCATTTATTTGCAAGGAAACTGTCATAAATCTAAGGGCTAAGTTACATGCCTTTTTCTGGCCTAGATTTTCGACTGACCCGAATACGTGTGCCTTGTTTGCGTAATGGTTAATCCGGCACTGCCTGTAAATTTTTACTACGTTTTTAGAAAAACTGTTACGATTGCATCCCTGTACAAAACTTATTTTCATACGTGATTAACAACTTTAAGTGTTTTGCTGATTAACGTGTTAGGCACAGATTCACGGTGCATGTCATAGGGGCAGCAAAAGAACACGAATGTATTTGATCATGACACATCACGGGGTAGGTGTGAGTTGGTACCTACAGGCAATATTGCAACGGAACATACGCTGTATCAACGGATCAGCAACTATTGCATTCGCTCATCGTCAAACAGATGCGTAGCATGGTTGGAGAAAAATGAAGACTTGTAAAAATAGGCTAATGGCTGTGCAACTGAACGGGAGTGCAAAAACGTAGATGGTACCGTGGAACAGCGACGTGAACCATTTTGACATGCTGTTTCACGTCCACGTGCTTAGTTTCAAAATCCTTTTCAAGGTATTAGGGCAAATTACTTACATGCAAATTTTCAAGTCACGTAATGCAACTAAGTGACAGGGGAAAAGTACGTTGTTCTGGTGATAAACAATCTGAGTAAGGGTGTGGGCAAAATTTTGCATACTATCCAAAAATTAATCAGTTCGTTTGGGTAAAGCAATGAGCTGGTGATGTCAAATCGAGTAATGCAGCGGGCCAACAAAAATAAGCTTTAGGTACTGAGTAAACGGGCTAAAAATGTTCTGCAGATAGCTCAAAGATATGTACATATTTGAATGTGGTTTCTAAACGGGCTAGGAACATTCTGCAGATTGTTAAAGATATGCACAGGTTTGAGCGTGATTTTTCAACGTTAGTAGCACGCTGCGATTTTGACCTCTTTCCTGGAAGCAAAACAGCGCTGTGTTTGGGTGGCAGGTCCGAGAAACCAGATGCGTAATAGGCATCAATTGTTTGGGTTATTGTGATAGTGTTTTGGGTGTAGCTGGTAAAGGGCAATTAACCTGAATTGGAATAGTGCGACGCTACTTGGAATGTCGGTTTAAATGCGTTCGTTCTTCAATACTTGTTGCTGTTAGGCTCTACAGTGAATAGCTGCGCAGCGAAATGGATGTGTAACAGCTATCAGTGTACACAAGCAGGTTCCTTATGCAGGGGCAAGTATCATCACAAAGCTTGTGGAAAACGAACAACAATATAAATAAAACAAGTCGGCTGTGCAAAACATAAGGCAAACACTAATGTACAAAAAAGACAAGTTGAAATCTCATAGACGGCTGTTGGAGTTGGGTGAGCTCTTAGATAGGAAAGGTAACTATGAAAGAAACCCTGAAAAGTATCATGCAGCTATTTTAATAAAGATAGGCTTCATACTGGTTAACTTTAACAGCGATGCATAACAGATGGAAAACTGCCACCCGTGATTACCGTACCGGCAATAGCAGGAGGTGCCATGAGCCTCTGCTCAAATATTTCTGTAAAGCGCGAAATCCTTAAGAAAGCATTGATGGCAAATTCTTACGGATAATCTAAATTTTTCGTGGGATTTTTTGTATGACACCCCACAATTTATATTGAATATTGTTGTGTGAGTTGTTCCATATGATTGTCTTGGGCACGGTTGATTGTTTATCATGTGTCAATTCAAGCACTGTTCTACTGATTGTCTTTGATGTGTCATTTCAATTAAAAGCTCAACATATCATTAACAAAGAAAAACTGTAAAACGATTTTTCAGTTTTTAAGCGCGTGTAGTTTCCTTGGGGCAAGCGTAACATTTTTGCTTGCCTGTAGGACACATGTCAGGTACACAAGATTCTTGTTTGAATGTGAAAATCTTATGTTCGAGAAGAGGCAAACTCAGTTAATCCGTTTGAAGTGTTGCAATCTAGATAAGTATCGAACTTTAAAAAACCCATTACATGCAGTGACTCCATTTGAAGCAATGTGGTATTTAATACTTAATACCCCAGGCCGCTGCTTGACCTGTCTACTCAAAACATAGCTGTTGCAGAGGAGCGGGTAAGGGGGTTCCAGCTGCCCTCATAAAAATTTTGAAAATCACAGTTTGTTGGGAAAAACTGAGACTTGACGAGCCAAAATTCGTAGAGAAAGGTCAGTCTAGGAAGGAATAATTCCATGGTGAATTAATTAACTTTGTCAGGATTTTCTGAAAAGTCTGGAAAAGTACGCAAAAAAAAGTTTATTTCGGTCGTTCAAGGTTTTTCACGGAGACAAAGAGCAATTTTGATAAATATTTGTCAATTGTGGGACAAAGAAAACATTTGAATTAACTTATCGCTTATTTTAGTAAAAATGCTGAATTATGTTCGACAAAATGCATTTTGTTGGTCAAAATGTTTTTTCCCCCATGAGTTTTGAATGTGGTACGGGGTTTCTTTCAAAAAATGGACCGGCGAAGCATTGCAATTTACAGTGTTAAAGCTTCAAGACAAGGTTTACCGCGCTGAACTTTCAATAGATATTTATGAGGAGGAAAAGCCAACCTTTTGTTGGGTATGCGAACCGCTTGGTGGCCCTGCAGCGCAGAATTCGCAAATTTATCTTATTTTCGATTTGTGTTTAAAATGGTTGATAGAGGCACGTAGTACAATTTGTTCGAATTAGCCGGGCTATTTCCCTGACCTCACAAAGTCTGTGTACATGTTGTTACAATGTGAATTCTTCAAGAATAGCGTAGAACCTGAACTATGTTTGAGATGAAGTCAGTTGTGTTCACTACATAGCCTGTGTTTCATGGCAGTAAATACCGCATATCTGGTGTTTTGGTTCTTGCTTCAGAAATTACAGACATTGTAAAATGTGTTGTAGTGTAATGAAGTAGTGAAGTTTGTAAGGCGGGCACACAAAATACATTGAATGAAGAGCAACGAAAGATTTAGAAAATCAACTGGTACCCTGCTCTAGTTTTGTAAGCGGTTGTATCGGTCATGTTTTTGTGGTAAAATGATACATCCATAAACAGGGTAAGCTTGGGTTTCCGCATTTCTCTGGGAAGAATAGTTGTTTGTGAAACTGACAATATTCGGCGAAGAAACTTGTCCTCGGTGTTTAACTGACTGAGTTCTTTTCGCCAGTTTACGTAGAATATAAAACTGGTGTGAAAAATGTTATACTTAGACTCCTCGTTTGATTTCTAAATTTTTTAAATTAAAAAGTACTTTCTCTGGAAGCATTTGCCAAATATTTTTAATTTAAAATTTCTTTTCTTGGTGGTTTTTGCCTCCTGTGGACATTTTTGGGCGAATTTACTGTTTTATTTAATCCAGCTATGTCCAACCCAAATGGCCTACTGAGACAAATACTATGTCACTATCTTAACCAGGGCCGCACATTGAATGACATAGTAATACGGGCCGCACATTGAATGGTTTACTTTGATCTTATCTAAAGTAAATCTAGCTTCAGCTAATGTACTGAAAGCGTTCGAATCCTAAGTGCAATGGTAAAAGAGGTGATAAAGTAGCACTGAGGAACATCTGCATCAAAAATGTCAAATGAAAGAATATCAAAAAAGGACAGATTGTCAGTATCTTGGATACCTTTACTACAACGATAACCTAAACTGGGCCGCTCAAAACCTTCCACTGGGCCGCGAGTTGGACAAAGCTGATCTAATCCATAGGCCTGCAGTCGGCTTGCTCTGAATCGGTTTGCCATGAGTGTGGCACGTGTTAGACCAGTGGTTTTCAACCTTTTCTGTACTGCCACCCATTATAGTAACATAGCAACCCAATACAGCCCAACGACCCCCATTTAAAACTCGAACAAAGCAAATATAATGCAGCAATGTCTACTCCCGATCCTTGCAAAAATGTTTCACAACCCCTCTGGGAGACGCGACCCCAGGGGTTGAAAACCACTGTGTTAGACGTTATCAGTTAGCTAAAAGGAGTCTGAAGACGAGATATTTGAAGTAACAATGAGATAAATTATTTCGGTAGGTATTAGCGCAAATACCTGAGTAGACGAAAAATGTCTTGTTGCTGTGCATAGTTCGAAAATAGTTGTTGGCGTTCAGCTAACCCAGCTTACTGAAAACTGTGGCAAAAAAATGAGAGACTGTTATATGACCCGCAGCTGACACTAGGAATGTAACCACATATCGCTGAGCAAGTATGCGATCAACTTGGGATTTAGAAAGCAGCATAGCAAATCAAGTGGTCTGCTGTTTTCGCATAAAAATTTATCCATAGTGATGGTATATTAGCTTCTATTTCAAGACTCGGTGAATTCTGCTTATTTTCACATAGCAACTTTCCAGACATTGCAAAGTAGGCTGTAGGTACAGCAGAGAAAAAAGAATGTGCTTGCAGTCACTGGATAAAGCAGACACTGCAACACTTGAACAAACTAATGCATTTTTTCAGTTATGTGGAGACAACCTTTTGCGAGATTATGGCATTACTATTCATCAAGGCCTTGTGCGCTTGATGGGTGGAAGTAACCTACGCGGAACGCGTAGTTTCAGCCATGAACGTGCAATTTCATCGGTTGAAATCAAAGCTATGACTCGACGCACAACTGGAGACGAAGCCTTGGTTTCGCTACATCTTCCGTTTTTCGGCCTGGCACGACTAGGTTCGTGTTGGGGTAAGACAGACGAACTTGCGCAGGCTAGCAGTTGACACCTGTGTATCTCGGCTATTGCTCACAAACGGTTTTTCGCCAAGGACTGGTGAAAAGAGTGTCAGCAGAATTGAAAAAAAACTCTCTTCAAGCCTTGCTGGGAATAAACGTTAAAGTGGCCTGAGAACAGTATCCCAATCCCAACCGTGCGTATTTGAAGGCACGTTCATGTTTAACTGGACAAACGCACTTTAATTGTTTTTTTCATAGAGGAAGCTGATGCGTGTTTCGTTGGCCTTGCTCTTTTTACTCTCTCTGTTGGCACTCTGCCATTCCGTGATCTAGTTATTCGTATTGACCTCACTACCTACTTTCAAGCCTTGCTCGTGTTTCTGCTTGAATAAACAGGTCTCGCAAGTATTCAATACATGCTGTTATTGTATGCAGCAAGCAGCTCAGTTCTTTTCGTTGACTAAGATTATCGGCAAAACTTTCTTTTTTCGGCAAAGCTTTCTTTTTTCGGAAAAGCTTTTTTTTCATCTCGAAAAACGAACTGAGAGCATTGCTTTTCGGCATTTTTTATCAGCTTTTGGTAGAGAACTAATATGACAGTTTTTGGGTTCGCCCACTTCATCTCAAAAAAGATTGCATTCTCGCCAGAGCAAGTTTAGGCATAAGCGATCAAATTTACGATTTGGATCATTGGCTCATTTGTTGTTTCTGAAGGTTTGCGGTTAAGTGACAAGCTGGATCGTACATTTCTGCAGTTGCTAAAGTGCCATAAATTTTTGAGCAGCTGGGTTTTTTTTAATGGATTACTTATCATGATGGATCGGGGACCGTAACGAGAAACCTCAGAAAAACTCCATTGCAATCAGACGAGGACAAATCTGGAGACATGGAAGTCCTTTCCAGAAACCAGACGTGGCTGAAAAGTAAGTTGTGCACATCTACACAAGTTTTCTATGGATGTTTATGCGCATAGATTGTCATCTGCACAGCTTAAAGAATGCTGGCTTCATTTCAGCAAAAGCGCCTTGTTTCAACGACGAGCAAGAATGAAATATCATTTAAATCAAAAAACGTGCATGCGTGCCAGTAAGGAGAATTTTTCTGTCTTACATAAAATTGTACATTTGTTATGGATAAAAATTTATATTAGGCATAGGCTAAATGGACTCATACCTGGTGTTAAACTTGTATACCAAACAGGGTTGCTGAGTCGGAGGTGAAGTGTCCGACACCGACACCGGCTCCTAGCGTTCTTAGGAATCCGACTCTACCCAAAAACTTCCGACTCCTTGCGACTCCGACTCTGACACCAATTCCGATTCCGCAACCCTGGTACCAAATCATTTGTACGAATGAGTAGTTAAAGCTCATAGTTACTGCAATCATGATTTTTTCAGAAAGGGTAATCTGGTAACATTGCATACGTTAAATTCAACTTTATAATCTAACTGTTGTCGATTTCAGTTTATGCCCACACATCTAATTAACATTGAATCAATTTGCATCAATTGCGTGTGAAACAAAAGTGACGGGGCTCGCCTCCCAGTACAGTTTTCATGCATAATTAAAAAAATCATGGTGTCACTTCGAATGTTACACAAACAACTGAAATCAGTACATCACAAGACAACATGAAAAAGAACTCAGAAAAAACTTGCCAGTGTAGGAGTAGTTTATTTGTTACGATATAACACAGCAATGAGGAAGTAAACACTGCTAGTAGAACATATCCGTACCTGGGACACAGAAAAATCCCAGAAGGTATCGAGTCGAGGTGCCCTAAAACTGTTGAATCAAGTACAATGTTCCCATGTATAAAGAAATGACAAGTGTTTCAACGTACAAATATGACATAAAACGCATACAATTGACTAAAAANCAAAAAATGGAAACGTGATATGTTTTGAGAAGATGAATGTAAAAATAAAAATGCAATAACGAAACGTGGTTGAATAAACAAACATACTCATGTTGTGTGAAGAGACAATCTTTATACTGTTTACAGAAGATGCCATGAGGCAAAGTTGTCGGACTCTGTTCTGTTTCTGTCTAGATTGCAGCCCCTCTAAAAGAAATAACAATTTTTTCAGAATTTGTAGAAATCGTTTTCATGAAATAATTTTTATTGGTAACGGATATGGTTTGGTAAGAATGAACGCAAGAGATACTTCGAAAAAATGTTATAGATTTTGGGCAATGCACCGTGATGTAGATTGTGCATAAATTTTGCCAATTCAAATCGAGAGAAATCATTTAACTTCAACACATTATGATTTTTATAGAAAGGAGTAACGTGACAACCGTAGTTGCTAAACGTCATTATTCTTAATATGTTATTGTGCAAATCTTTAATGGGTGCAGGTCAGACCCCATGACATATTACAATTTTGTAAATGTCATTATAAAAAGCTATAGTACAGTATAAGATTTTAAGAACGGCAATAGGGACGAATTTTTGAATTTTAAATAATAAATGAAATGCACGCGATAATTTATTTCTCACCAATTGTACATGAGAGGACCAGTCTAATTTACTGTCAATGANGACGCCTAGGTATTCGACACATGTTTTTTGACTCAACGACACATCATTTGCTGTAAATGTATTTGAAACGGTAATGGTATAGTCTGGTTATCTGTGTTTCTCAAAAAATTGCTGGTTACCAGGTAAGATGATTTAGAATGAGTTGTTGATTATCTATTTGAACGCATCTGCTTGTCCACTTTAAGAAGTTCAAAGTTCACCCGATAATTGCAAGCCGTTCAAATTTTTTTCAAATAAACAATGGTACGTATCATCAGCGTAAAGTGCAGTGGTGAATGTTGAACAATTTGGCAAGTCATTTATGTACAATATACACGGAAGTGGCCCTAAAATGGATCCCTGCGGTACCCCGCAAAAAATTTTTTTTGAACATTATTTGCTGTTTCTGTTAATAACATACTTCTTTTGATTTACAAGATAATTTGAAAACAACTGCAAAGGGATTTATTTCATACCAAAGTAAAAATATACTTTTTGAAGTAAATTTTCATGATTAACTGTGTGCTTTTGATAAATCTAAAAAAGCTGAACAGGCATACATGCCAGTTTGATTAATTATTAATTAAAAGGTTAGAATAAATATTTTCAACTGCAAATGCAGACTTTGGCCTAATGCCATACTGATGATTAGATAACAGTTTACTCTTGCAAATGTGCAGATACTCTGGCGTTCAACATTTTTTCAAATAGTTTTTTAAACTGCAACAGAACAGAGATTGGTATATAATTATTACAATTTGTTTGATCACCTGATGAAAACAGGCACAATTCGAATAATTTTAAGGCAATCAGTGCAGCCACTTATGACATGCTGTTCATGTTTGGTTACGTTTCTCTTTATCTTGTGTCGTGGAATCAGCTTCTGATTAACGTGCCTGTTACGATAATTTGTAATTAAAAGAACTTCTCTGCCAATACTGGGTGTTGTGCTTGAGATCTGAGATGTCTACGGTCTGCTGTTGCTTTGTTAGTTAGGAACCGATTGGAGAATTTATGCCTTGCTCACTGGTGGATTGTGTTCTAGCCGCGCGGTTCAGACCTGTTGGTTTGCCGCGAACTGCGCGATTTCGACAGATAGGTATCTGCCGTGACCGCAATCCTGGTCCGGATACTGTTGGTCGTCAAGCGAATTGCTCTACCACACATTTCGTACACTGAAATCTTTACTCTGCGCCGTGAGTCACAACAGGAATATGCACTTTTAAGAAGCGCATTCAGTACAGACAACACTCAATGGAATTTCAAAATCTGGTCTTAGAGAAAATTCACCTTGAGGCTGATGAAAACAGTCGTATACTTTGAGGTTGATGCTGCAGCTGTCAGTCAGCATTTAAACAACATGCAACAGTGTTGCTAACACGGAGCGTTGCAGAAATTCTTAGACACATGAAATGTTTCTGATCCATCACTCGGTCATTAAAAACCTTACCCATTACCCGAGAACTTTTGTTTCGAAGGTGCGGTACTGTATTGTCTGCGTGAACTCAAACTTTGAACAATGCAAGTCTAGGCATCACGCGAGTTACAGCGGCGATAGCGGCTGCGCCAAGTCGATTGCAGTGTCTGAATCAGTGATGCCAGGTTATTTTGCAAAAACAAGCAAGTATATTTGAAAAAACAAGCCAAAATCGGTAATTTAACTGAAAAACAAGCCCAACATGCGTTGGCAGGAAAATTCAACAAAACGAAAAATCAGCAAGAAAATTAAATAAAAAAGTAGGGAAGCAAATCCAAAAAACAAGCCCAAAATGAGCAACTTTTTATAAAAACACGCCCAACATGCCTTTAGCAGTGAATTGAAACAGCAAAAGTGCCATAAAATATGAAAAAAAGCAATCCGCAAGAGAAATCTGCGAAAAACAAGCCCAAAAACAAGCAAATTTCAATTAAAATAAGCCCCAAAACAAGCAACACGCAAGTCTTCAAAAAAACCCGCAATTCTAGAAAAAAAACAAGCCCAAATTCGCGGGAAAACCGCAAGGTTGGCAACACTGGTCTGAATGATTACGGTAATGAAATTGAATTGAAACTGGTTCAGTGACGAAGTGGCAGCCACGGGTTATGCAAGGCTGTTCACACAATGAGTCTTTTTACTTACAGTACTGGCACATAACACTTGTCATAAAATAAATGTAACCCTGGCGTTGAAACGGCACAATTGTCAATAGTGGTTGAATTTACTGCACACTTTTTTTATTCTGGGTTTGTCCATTTTGCTATTCCGAAGGGGGTTTACACTTCACAGCAGGCTTAGTTTAATCTCGCTTTCTGCTTGGGTTGGTGATCGTCTTCGATTGCCCATACAAGTTAAAAAATGAGCGGTTTGTTATTCAATTTTAGGTCGAAGATTCAGCCTCGTTTCTGGTTGCACAATCAGATGGACTTTTGAAAGAGCGTAACGATTCTGCGCATCACTGATATAGTAATACCAGATATGCAAAAGTCACAAACATTTCTCCAACGTACCAGACTACTTTAATTCGCAGTTTGTAGACCTGTTTGTAGTTGAAACTACTTTCCTAAGAAGTTTTTTAGACTTTACAAACTGATAAGGTCTTTAAAAATTTGATTTTTCCTGTAGTAGAAATTGCTACTCCAAATCCGATTTTACATTCTCTCGCGCCCTTGGTCCTTTAAATTGGATTTCAGCTAGCTAGACAACCATGTCAAGCGCGTGGCACACCCGCGTAGAAGTTAAAAATAACCTTAGCCAAAACCGCGCTAGAACATCTGATAAACAACGCATTAGTAGAAATATTTATGCGCAGCAGTTCAGGTTGCCCAACCAGCAGATCACGTTGCTCTGTTCAGGCCTGTTTAGCGCGGCTGGCAGTTGCGCAAAGACCTTGGACTTCGAAACGCTTTTCTCAAACGAGAAGTCGACATTGCATTTAGACTTTGATGGATTGCATTCCGCGTGCGCGAGATGCGATCAGTGCCAGCTATAGTTGCATCGGCCCACTGTCAATAAATTTTGATATTTGCGAAGTTCCACGTGCCATGCATGTTTAGCATTGAAGCTGGCCTAGAAGCGTGAATCGGAGAATGTCAGCAGCGGTAAGCTTGTAACTGACGATCAGTTGTCACATGATATGCTGCTCATAATCTGCAGTACTCGCCTTTTCGATTACCGTAATTGTGTGCACTTGAGAAGCAGCCCTTGGCTGAAATCGTACACGAGTCGTGGTTTCTCTTGCGTTGAAAGCGCATTTTTTTCTCGCTGCCTGCTGTGCGAAACCGACAGGGCTGCTTTCAAACATTCGCTAATCTTCACTGTGACAATGGACCTCTGCGCGAAGATCCTATAGTGAGTCATTGGAGCGTGAACGGCAGGCCAGCGGCCCTTTCTTTGAATGTTGGTGCCTGAACACATCTGCAAGAAAGGCTTGAGGCGAATTCGTGTCAGTACAAGCGATTTCTTCGAACTTTCTGCGCAACCTCGCCAAGTTCGAATGGAGGAGCGGGTCTGACCGATTAAAATATGCTCCGTTTGCCTGTTTCATTGATTTCAGTTGTATGCCATAGAGTCGGATGTGATCCTTGTTGACGTATACTGGTGTCGTGCAGCCAATATTTTAGATCCAGAGAAAGTTTACTTTTGCATTTTGTTCCGTGTTTGGCCTTTGTATGAAAAATGATTTGCAACGGTAAATCTTAATGAAGTTTATAACCATTGCTGTTGAAGGTTAAACTTGAAATAGTATGGGAAGCGTCGTCGTCATAATTTAGGTAAACGTAGAAATAGCTTAAGGTTTCATTACAAACGTACAATCTGTGCAACATGAAGTAGCGAAAATTTGAAAGCAAACTTGAACCAGTTTTATCATTTAGATCTATTTATTTCAGAAATGCAGGTTTATTCTGACTAGCTGATTGAGGCGTTTGACAGACAAGTGCATGAAGCTAATGCCGATTTGTTGCGGGCAAGAGCAGCGAAATTAGTTATGTTACAGATGATAGGTTTTGTGTCAATTGCTCTCATAATTTTGACTGTGTAAGAGTTTATTTAGTTACAATGCGTGAAAACACAATTGTGTTAAGCAGAAAACTGATTTGTGACAAATAAAAAGTGTTTTCGTGACCGTGCTTACAAAGTCTTGATGTATACAAAATGATGCGTCGGCACACGTGACGGGCAAGTATGTAATGAGAGAAGCATGCAAACAGCAGGTTGAATTTAAGCACGAAGTAGGTGGTGTACCATCTGCAGAGGTAACACAACAGTTGCTTGGATTTGTACTGAGGGGATTGAAAAATTATGCTTTCCAAAATTGTGTTTGATATCAGGCCAAATGTTGTATTGAATACACTTTTAAAAGTTAAATGGAATAGGCATATTGAGCGACAAATTGCGTTTCATAGTTTTGAACTGTAAAACTGTTTGGCGTCCATTTGTTACAACGGAAATTAGCAATTAACTAGTTACCTTACCCTTTATGTTCCACTGCTGTGAAATTTCTTAGCTGCAAGTTTAAAGTAATTAAAACGTGTAAAAATTGTACGCACAACCCACATCTTTTAAACAATTAAGCAAGTTTGTTGTTTGTGTAAACCCATTGGAATAAAACTTTGTTCAAATATGCAGTGCAACAGTATGCCTGACAATCATGACAAAAACCCGTGGTATGTCTATGACGTAAACTAAATTCAGTTATGATTGCTTTGAAATATGTATTTTTTGTCACGTTGTTCTGGTCAGGTTCGCCAGGTGTCGGTAACATTCTTTGCAAAGTTTATGCCGGTGCTTCTGAAAAAAATTCGGGTGGAGGTCAAATTGAGTGTCAGTGGATTGAAACCCAGTGGCATAAACAGGATGTGCATTCTGATATCTGCAATCCTTTATCAAGTTTTCCTTCACGAAAATTTTAAAGCGTTGAATTTTTGTCATTGCAAGAACCTTATAAGCAAAGCTCGAAAAGAAATGGTTCAAAAAAGGGGTTACTGCAGTGCTCCATTTCAATAAGAGCTGATGATGCCTACCTAGTAGAGGAAATATGTACTCTTGTGAAATCTTACTGTCTGATTCCTTGCTAGGAAAGAATTCCTTTCTATGGACAGAGTTAAAAAAACGGATGTGGAGTCAAATTTGTTTTCGTAAGGCGTGGAAATTTCCTTCTCAAATACATTAGATATTCACTGAAAGGATTGTTAGGTGACCTCATGCAATTCCTGGCATCAAAATTTATGAGAGCAAATTTTTATGTTGTTCGCGAATAGAGTAAGGAACTGACAGTCCAAATTTTGCAGGCGTGGCTTCATCGATCGAACTAAACAGATAGTTTGCTACGTTTAATATTGGCGATCATATTACGATTCTTACGAAGCCAGTATCTGTGCGTTAGCATACGAAATGTTTTGCAGCTGGCTGAAACAGTGGCCGACTGACAACTTGATTGCAATGAGATACGACAAAGCACCGAGAAAAAGTTCTTGTTTTTCATCAGTAATGAAGTTAAGTGCGATCGTTATCTGAATCGCTGTCGATCATTTAAAATCCTTTTCACCGGTGGAGTTTTTTTCCGTAAAGAAATGTTCAGCGAATGCGGGTGTTGTGCCTGCATCGCCTGTCCTTTGTAGTCACATTGCGTCGCATACAGCCTACTGCATAATATTATCTTTTTTATAAAACATGTATAGGAATTATGATGTTGTATAACTTGAGTGATTTGTTTCGATTGCAACGATGCAGTTCCATGTCAGTTTCTCTACAGAATACACGCTTACCTTTGCTGCATTGATAATACTGCTGCCCTGGGCCATTGTTCACGAGCATTCAATTCTGATCCGCGTTCGGAAAAGGTCATCAAGACTTCGAACTTGAAAGCTGTGTTAAAATTGTGTGCTTAATTTCTTGGAAGTGCTAAGAACTAACTTTGCCTACACTTGAAGTCATAAACGGAGATCTATTGTGGATTGATGCTGATATATGAAAAGACTAGGCTGCCAGATCGCCTCCTGCGAAACTATACGCTGAATTCTGCCAAGACCTTGCCGTACACAGAATGAAAGTCCAACAAACATTAATAAAAATTGTACTCTGGCTGGTTGCTTGTACTATAACTAGCAAAATGGCTTGAGTTCGCGTTTTCCACTAGAATTTCGAAAAAATGTACTGCGAGTCGTTTTTTCTGTTGATTACGGAATTTATGATTTAATAAGGGAGAAGTTCAGTAAAATGTTTTTGGTTTAGTCTTACATGTAAATAATCGTTTCCTTTTCTGAAATGCAGCTAACGGTCGTGAAACGAGCAAACGAACTAAAGTAAAACATCAAATGTTGGTATCTTCTAGTACTTCGTGCGCCAATACTACTTACGTCACAGGCATGGATCGTGCTTGTGTGGCTAGATCAGTGGTTCCCAACCTTTTTAGGCTTGCGGATCCCTGCAGAAGATAATTATAATTTGCGGCACCCAGTGGCGAACCCATAACAATGTGCTTTAAGGTTTGATGACAGTT
>JGI24021J15306_10001396_pt1 | contig 23543 bp, 9 predicted proteins | sample Ectturendosymbi1_FD_15306 | JGI IMG/M metagenome (IMG submission 15306) | reverse complement strand
TAGCACAAAGTTTTAGACAGAGTGGGGGTTAGCTGACACAATTACCACACTAGAAACAAAACCCTACAAACCTTATTCAAATAGAATGTCCCCTGCCCCATGACAACAGAATCAGAATAAGTGACCTCCTTTTCGTGTCGACGTTACTGTTTGTGACGGAGATTATGAATAACGCCCTCAGTTTACGAATTGCTGTTCTAGTCGAACTCAGACTCTGTTTGCAACTATGTTCAACTGAAAGAAAAACCGGACTTCCGCAACACCATGTCAAAATGTGCAAGTATGGAATATGAAAGATTCGTTCCATTCCATACATCAAATCTTCCATGCTTGAGCCATTCCATATCGATTTTTCCTTCCACTCCATACCATAGTATGCCCTGTCCACTGTTACTTTTCAAGTAAGATAATCAGTTGTTCGCCACGTGTTTTACCCAAATCGAAATGTTTTTGATACAACGTTACATTCAACGGTCTCTGGGCTACCTCCTACTTGCAACGAAACTGCTATATACCTAAGCACCTTGGAGAACGGTCTTCAAAACCGACCAAGTTTAAAATGCAATTTTTTTACGGCTTTGCATTAACGCGCATAGAAAGCAAAGCTTCTGTAATCCAAGGGTTGCACTGCTTGTAATCATACCTACTAAATGGTTGCGGTAATTTCTTGCACCGAAACATCTCGTCTTGTCAATTACGGCGCAGTGCACCTTTCCGGCCGATCTAGCTCAATTTTGGGGTTCCGTTAATCAGCCCCCATGACCACACCTACCAGGTGTGACACGGAAGACCATCAGTTCCTTGTACAGGATGCCACAACAGATGTGATGCTATTAGAAATTGGTTACCTTTCCAGCGAACTTGGACCATCTGGGCTCCCGGGCTATAATTGTCTTGGACGTGGTAATGCGAACTGTAGGTGCCAGGCATATGACGTCTCAAACATGAGTGGCATGGCTTACAGAGAATACATCCTGCGGTGCACATTCACTGAAGTTAGTCGGACATGCTGCTTTAATAGCTGCAATGCTGCGGCTGCATTTTTTGATATTGTACAGCCGGTGTGTCGATTCTTCTCAACCTCGCCGAGGATTGGGCGTAGCTGACATCTGTCTGCTATCATAAAGATTGTCTGCAATTATCTGATGACGAACAAGCTCCGCTCTTTTGCTTAGCCGTTATAATTATTTTTTCGCAAATGTTACAAAACCTTCGCTGTCCACAAACGTGCATAAGTAGAGGGACTAAGCGCCCGTGGTGGGAGCAATCCTGTTGGTTGCCTCCATAACCATGACACTGGTCATATTTGTTCCAACTCAATTTTTTCAAGGCCTTGAGAAATTTGTGTTCCATAGACCCGAATTGCCTCTCACTGGCCTTGTTTTTCAAAATACAAGCAGGCTGTTAACGGCATAAAGACTTCAGTTTATTTCCAAATAAGACCTGGCATATGGCGGTGTATGATTGATCAATTAGAAAACAGGTACATCCCACCTGCCATCAAACGTCCAGGTGCGCATCAACGAGTCTAATAAAAAATGCGGCGTACCACGGAAAAAACTGCGATCTGGTTAAAAAGGGAATTAAAACAAAAGACCGGTTTTCAAACTAAACGAATAATACCGAAGTAAAATGGTTACAATCCAAACAATAAATAAGCAGCAAAACAAGGGGTGGTAACCGCGGGGAAAAGGTACTGAAATGTGGAGTAGCCAAAATGTTTTCAAAATCTTCCGTGATGACGATAGCGTGCAGAGTTGACAGAAAAAAGCAAAATCATATTGCAGAGGTCAAAGACGATGAAAAATAACTTAGTTGAGACTTAAAAATATTTAAAGGCCCTTTCTCAAGAATCTTCACAGCAACACTTCGCGAAGAATATTTTAAAATACTAAAACTTTTGACGAACACTGTACAGCAGTGGTTGCAGATACGGAAAGGTGCAGAGCAAGGTTTTGCATCGGGTAAGTTAACGTTTTTGTGGAGTTTTGGACTCTCACTGAAGCTGGGTTATTGGGTTTCAATCAGGGTTGCGGACGCGTAAGGAGTCGGATTCCTAACAACACTGGGAGTCGGAGTCGGATTTTTTTGTCTGACTCCGGATGTCCAATTGGATCATTTTTTAAGTCACAGTCCTAAATTGGGAATTTCTGTTGAAAAACAGTTTCTTTTGAAACCTTTGTTGAAACAATTTCTTCCTGTGCGCCACGATTTCCATTGAGTTTAACAGTCAAATTTCATTCCTTTTATGTTGAGGAGTCGGAGTTGGAAATTTTAGAAAGCCGGAGTCAGAAATTTTCGAAAGGTCGGAGTCGGATATTTTACCTCCGACTCCGCAACCCTGGTTTCAATACCATTGCTCATTACACGCTATGCTACACTGAACTTTTGGCTTTGCGAAATTTTGCGCCATTCGGCATTAGGAGTTTAGGCCAAGTATTACAACTTGCTAGGGGTAAGGGATATCACCATTGAAAAAAGTCTTAAGTAGAACTTATGCAGTCCGTATTTCAATACGAAAACAAAATGGTTCTTTATGTGCTTTAAAACTATATGAAAAATGACATTTCACGTACGAATAAGACCACTGGATACGTTGCAAGTTTCAAAGGAATTAGAAAAATATCTTTACAAAACTGTGATACAACCTAACAGAACCCCCATAAAACCGATACAATTCAACAATTATTGAAAGTGATGCATGTCGTGAAGATCTAGCACGGTGGAAACATTAGTTTAAGCGCTTCACGTTCGTGGTCAGTTAAATTAATGTTCCACAAATCTATCATCAGCACAGCGCGTGATGACAGCGCCAAATACTCCGAGCTTGGCCGAACCAAGTGCAGGTACGAATCGTCGAAGAGAACGCATTTCCCCTGGCTCCAGTGAATGCTTTGCCCAGCTACGACTAAAACCAATTCAGGTGAAGTTCGCAGACCTTCACAAAAACAAAAAATAAACTGTATTTCAAAATCTAACGCGAAAAGGTTGTTCCAGTGAGGTGAAGTTTCTGCAACCGGCAATTTATCGAATAAAATGGCATCTGGAAACAAGTATGCATTCATCCTTATAACATATACTACGTTAAACTACGTTATTTGTGTGCAAACGTACGTTATGCATACAGAATTTCTTCAATTCCAAGTATTGACAGGCAAAACGCTGGTGAAATTACTCGCGTTATCTAGGAATCCATACAGTTCTGTATTTGTAAACCACATATTCTAATCTACGGCAAAGTTACATACATGCCACATACCGCGCATGGATCTCACGGCATACTTCTAGCTCAGGCCTGCACAACATACATCCCTTGGAAGCTTTTCTTGCGGCCCGCGAGAGCTTTCTCAATCGTAGAAAATGCTGCAAAAGCTCGACCTCGAATAAGTAATTGTTATTCTATAATTTCTTCCGTACTACATCGAAATGAAATAGACTTTTGCGACCCGCTGCAAATTGATGTTGATAATAATTTGGCCCTCGGAGCTTCCTGAGTTGTGCAGACCTGCTCTAGCTGGTCATATATGCACTGCGAATGATCAGCGCTGGTGACAGTGCTCGAAAAGGTGCAAACTGCCAGGTATATTTACCCAAATGACAGCGAGTCCTTATGTTGCACGGCCCGCAGTGAGCAGCAATCGTCGTTCCAGGTTCGACCACCGAAAAACATACGTTGCCGAAGCCGCTATGGAGCATGCAGTGTTCGAGTTTTGACACAAGTTTCATGGTGTTCGGGCATCGGTCTGCATTAGCTACAACCTAGAAATAAAACAGATGCTGGGTAAACTACTCATATTTTTAAGGATAAGTTATACCCGCAGCTTAACACGTAAAATTCATTATTGTCATACTCGCTTTTCCTATGAGGAGGGCCGCGGGGCAAACAGCTCTTGAAGGTCTCCAATAGGGCCAAGGAAGTCGTAGATGCAATCACGCCGCCTGGTGCTTGGTCGACCTCTGGGCCGCTTTTCCGTGGGTTTAGCCAGCAGCACTTGCCTCGGCAATTTCTACTGGAACATTTTGGTGAGACGGCCGAACCAACGTAGCTGAGATCTCTCTATTTGGAGTTTGTTCGATACTGAGGGTTTTTACGAATTTCAAAACTGCGTACGTTTCGCAAGTGTCACGCCGTGAACTCTTCGCAAAAACCCCATCTCGGTCGCTTGTCCTCTTTCAGCTATTATCTAATATTCATGACTACAGGTGAGGATCGGAACAAATACCGATTCAAGAACGGACAGCTTTGCGGTGTCTGAAAGCGTCCGTTTTGCCAACACAGAGAAATAAAGCTACGCTTGCTTTACTAATCTGAGCATCTATTTCCTCCTGAGTTACAATGTGTAGGGTAAATACTCACCAACAGTTAATTTAATGGAACCTTGAGTATCAGTACCAAGTACCTGGAGCTTTTTATATCCAGTAGCTGACGTCAGCGTTAAAGAAACCGTAATACAGGAGCGCATTACTTGGAGAACAAAAAACATTGCTTAGCTAACCTTATCGTTTACAATCACAACATCAGATTAGCATTCATGGGTGTCCTAAGAATTTTTTCCTGGGGGAGGACAGTAGGGGATTTTTCTAGGGGAGAAGAAGTGGTCAAATTTGTTTTTTCCCACTAGAAATTAAGAAAACAACCTTTCTTTGCTGAAATTTTCAAATTCTAAGAGTGGCCTTGCCCCCCTTTCCGACGCCCATGTTAGCATTTCGTTTTCTAGTGCTTTCCACTTCAATTGTGGAATTGTCTGAACAGTTTTAAAAGACCATACTTTCGAGAAACTTGCTGAACTTGAAATTCTGAGTGATGTTTTAACGTTTTAAATAATTTTTGCACAATTATTTTACAAAATTCTGGCCAATTTTCACTATTTTATCAGATGCGGGGAGCGAGGGAATTGCCCTGCTTACCCCCACCTTGTACGTCTACTTCACATGCATGGAGACGAAGCAAGTAGGGTCAAGGTGCAATTACCACATTTACAAATTCAGGCAAATTATAAAGCTGTTTGTCGAGAGAGCAAAGGGGTATCAACAGAAAACTACAGAGCGGACAAACTAAGACAAATGTAGTGAGATGATGTTAGAACTAGTAAAGCATAGCTTCAAATTATAAACGAGGAACTATGCTGCTTCCATGTTTCTTTTTTCAGACAGCAAGAGATGCGGAGACTTTCAGGCGAATGTTTTAAGCAAGCTCTTTTACTGTAGTGAGAAAAAAATTCGGTCAGGTAGGCCAGCGTGACCTCGGAGCAAGTGTACTGTACGTCCGCTCTTTGGGATACTTAAGGGTTGAATACAAATCGGTAGTATATCGCAACTATCGTATCCTTAAAATAATCACAACGCACCTTACTGCCTTGATTGTAAAGATAGAAAACGCTCCAGCGGCCTTCAGGCGTTGAATTCAATGTCCACCCACTGGCATCCCCGCATGTTTCAGCTATGTCACAGTATTCTTTTTCGACGGTACGCCATGAATTCTCCAAAATCCGAACATCGTGTTCATACATCTTTCGATCAACAAGAGGACTGCTGACTAAGTCAGGTAAATAAAATACGTTGGGGCGTTTGTATGGAGACTCCCACTTTGGTTCAGACCCACGCTGCTGCAACCACTGCGCTATTCTTCGCAAGCTCGTTGGCTGCCGCGCAATCAGCTGTTCGGCGATATGCACCGCATTGAAAAGCGCATTCTTGCAGTTGCACCTCAAACATGTTTTGCTGCCACATGAAGAATTGTCAGGGTTACTGCATTTTCGCGAGTAGGGTTTGATTGTTCTACAAGATTGCTTGCGATAATTATAATAATACAACGACATTAAGGCAAACAGTCCAAGGCATCGGCAAAACAAATCATATATCCACCCATCTGCGTCTACGACGGCCATGACGAGGAACCGGAAAAAGCGGCAATAAATAACGGGGCGTTTCAAACGAAGATATGAATGACAGATATCAGCCTTAAGACGTCGATCTGTACTGCAACCAGAAGAGAAGCACAGTCAAAAGCTTATCCATCAAACTGTTTCAAAACTGATTGCGTCCATGCAAGAAATTAGACGTAACTCAATCTTACATTCCTAAAAAAGGCCTGCAACAACAAGTTAAGCAAACACTTGATCAGGGAACATGTTTTGAAACTCTCAAAAAAACTGAAATACATGATCAAGTCGCATGGAACACAACTTCTTCTGTTGAAGCCTATAGCACGATTGCATTTCACGTTAATCGAAATAAAATTTAATAATACAAGCTACGACAAAGTTGCCCGTTGCTTTCCGGAGTAATAATTAGGTTTGTTCAAATCGCTTCTATCGCGTGATCGTATAAATTTCGAGTAGAGCTCTTGAAATTTCTCGCGATCTTGCGCAGATAAAGAGGGACGAGTGGATTGCAGCGCTTTTCTGATGTGATGTGGTTTGATAATCACTTCCTGCTTTTGCACTGTTGGCTCTGCAGCTACGGCAGTCAGTTGCGAGTCAGTCAACGACTGGTATACAATTTTCACGCAGTTCTTAACCGATTGCGGAATAGCAGAGCACGGGCCTTGATGCATTGACGGAAAGTGTACAATGTCCACTGCATCTGGTACAACTGGCCGATCCGGCAAGCTAGTTGAAAAGCTCTCGACAGGGTTGTCGAAACAAATCCGGTAGTTGTTCGCGTCGCACTGTAGCTCCGTTCTCGTTGATCCGGCGTTTTCACGTTCGAGTGTTTCAATGAGGCATGCAGCCGCGTCTTTCAACTTCGTTTCCGACTCGGGTGAGAGACGCGCAGCAGAATCTCCATCAGACCTTTCCGAGGCTGCAAATCCATTGCTCTGATACAAGTCATCTACCTCCATTTCAAATGTAGACGCGGACATTGTCGACCGCGAAGACAGCGTGGAATACAATTCGAATTCCGACGTCGCGCTTTTATGAAGTGGCTGACTTTTTTCGGACAGACTTGAAAAACCACACATGTCGTGAATGGCCTCGAGCTGCGCATTACACAGTAAAGCTTTTAGATCTGCCCCACTAAAATTTTCGCATTCAACGGCTGTTTCATGTAAGTCAACGTCATATTGGAAACGGAGCGGAGTGCTGAGACACTGCAGTATCTCTAAGCGCTCCGTTTCGGTTGGGAGCGGACAGTACAGCAAGTTGTCCAGTCGGCCCGGTCGCAGCAAAGCAGGATCAAGCAGGTCTGGTCGACTCGATGCAGCGACAACAGTCACACCAACGAGAGGCTCGACGCCGTCTAAATGCGTCAATAACTGGTTGACAACGCGATCCGTAACGCCGGTGCTGTCGTGACCGCGGCGAGGAGCAAGGGAATCGAATTCATCAAAAAATAAAATGCACGGAGCCGCACTTTTCGCACGAGAAAACACATCGCGCACGGCAGCTTCACTTGCCCCGATGTACTTGCTTAACAACTCCGGTCCTTTCACAGTGATGAAGTTCAGACTGCACTCGTTTGCGAGCACGCCAGCAACCAGCGTCTTGCCGCAGCCCGGAGGGCCAAACAGAAGAATTCCCATTTCCGACTCCAGACCACACTGGACAAACACGTGCTTATATTTAAGCGGCCAAATGAGCTGCTCCACCAACTTCTGCTTTACTGAATGCAAGCCACCCACATCTCGCCAGGTCATTGGAGCCGGTTTATGAAGATCAGCGTTTTGCAAGGAAACAGGTGTATAATCGCGCACAACCTCAAGAAGATCTTTTGCGGTGAGCATCGCAGCATCAACTTCTGCCAATTTTTTTTGAGCGATCAAATGAGCGGATCTGCGCGCAATATTGACCATGTCAGAAGTCGTATATCCTTCCATCTTTTTGATGGCATCATCCAGGTTGTCCGGAATATTTAAGTCTGAACACCGTTCGACAATCGACTTGAGCATCTTGAAGCGCTGAGTTGTGTCCGGCAAGCCGAGGCTTACAGTTGCAGTAAAAAAATGGTTACTGGACCGTATCAAACCCGGGTGAATCGAGCTCCTGTTACCTGTCGTAACAATCACTGCTACTCTCGAGGTGCCTGTACGAGAAGTTACCGATTTGAAGAAATTTTGAACAACCGAAACCAGCTGTAGCGTGTAGACAGCGTCAGGCGACCGGTCATCAGTTGAGCTATTTGCCGGGACGAGCTGATCCAAATCATCGAGCAAAAGTACTGACGGTTGCCGCCAAAGCGCCTCAGAAAGCAGCAAGTTAAGCTTTCGCCGGACATTTTCCGTCTTTTTGCCGCGCAGTTGACCACAAGCAACATACTCGGAGTAGCTTTGCAGAAGGGGATCTAAACTGAATTTCCGCTGCATTGCACGACACAAAGTTGTTTTACCGGTTCCTTTCTGACCAGTTACAAGTACACATGCAGCTTGCACGCCACTTCTCCCTAAGGCAGCAGGGATGGGTCGAGCGAGCAATGCAACTTCTAAAAAACGCGTTAAGGCGTCAACTTCTTTTTCAAAACCGTCACAATGCACCATTACAGACTCGGCTGGCACAGTGAAATCCACTTCAACCTGATCTGGCACACCACTTGTCTTATGATCGTATTTAAACATTATTTCGATGTGCTTTAAATCGTCAGAACAGAGTAGATAGGTTTTCCCTAAGTCTTTCAAGTTGAGATCAGGCCTTTCGCCAGTATTTGTTTGCACACTGCTAATAACGGCTTCCAAGGTAGGACGCTTAACAAGTTCTTCCACAGCTCCTGCGTTCTCAACAGGAAAACAGATTATTGCCCCCTCAGTTATTGGCAGGGGATGATCTGAATCACTAATGTCACTAAGCCAGTAACTAAACGCGCTGGTTAGCTTTTCGTGATCATTTTCGCAGAGCTTTACATTTGATGAGTTTATCGAAAACGTGATGGACTTGACATTGTCGCAAACCTCAGGTAATTTGCCGAGCTTCTGCAACCTTACCTTGGAGGAAAGCCCAGCTTTTAGCTGCCGTCGCAGAGACGTAGGAAGCCACAAAGCATGCAATGACGACAAATCGCAGGTCATAGCAAATCTACTGGAGGGATGAGTATACATTCTTACCACATACTCTGGTCCATATCTTTCACTGCGCTTGGCGGGAGCTACGTCGGAGCCACCAGTGTGAAGATGCTTTGAACTCTTTCGTTCTTCATCGAGCTTTTCTTTAGGAGACAGGACTTTTGACACTTTTATCAAATGCATAACAGGAAGAAAGCTGCAGTTGGGTTCTATATTACGATCAAACGAGCGCAAGAAAACAGTGCTAGGTTGATCGTACCAACTACTGCTGCCATGGCTCACAAGTTCAACACGCATGACCATTTGAAATCCTGCGGGCAACTGATCAACATACTTCATTAAACGTGCACGCCTTGCTTCCTGAGCGGAGTACTCAATTGTCGAATCGAAGGTGGGTGAGGAAAATAGCAGTGACCTCAAATGGTGGCAGGCTCTTGGTAGCAAATACTTCCAAATGTACTCGAGGATAAATTTTATAGCCCTAATAATTCTGCAGAAAAAACGGTATCGACCATGTCTGTGAGACTGCAGTGAATCATCAGTCTGAGTAGATGAGGTGGAGGCAGGCTCACTTGGGTTAGCCTCAGCAGCAATGGAAGTTTCCGTCCCGTCTTCTGGAGTAGGTGACACTTCAGGTAAGAGCAGGTCAACCTTTGGCTCAACGAACAACTGCGTCAACTGGATCAAAACGCAGCACTGCGACGCAGGCTCTGTCTTGACAACTTTCATGTAAATACAAACATTCTGCTCCACCCACAAAGGAAAAACTTGACCCGGCCATATCACTCGAATCTGATCAAGCAACTGATTTTCCAGTTCACCTCCGTGCAGCTCAACGATTTCCCAGTCGTCAACAGTCAGGGGTTCAATCCAGGCGCTTATGCAAACAGAAGAACCTTTCACCAACTCCACCAGCGCCTGCGAAGAATCAGCTATTCCCATCTTGCTTGCATACAAGCCATTTAATCTTACTTCATCGCTCGAGCATCTGTCACTGGAGATAGGGATTAGGCTGAAAAAGCAAGTTTTTCCTGCGCACGTCACCTTTGCAACAGCAAGCTCGCCATCTCTGCTATTTGAGTGCAAACTGCACAAAAGCGAAGCTGAGACGTGGGCTAAACAGTTCTTCGAAAATGAATACCTTACAATCGCGGGAACGGCCATGACGACTTGTCCTGAAAAACAAACCAGAGCTATAATCATAGAGAAGCACACCGGGGAACCAAGATAAAAAAAAGTCACTTGCCTGTGAATTGTGTTATGCGTTAAAGCAAACCAGCTGCATATAGTGAATTGAGACCTTCACCATTGTAATCCACAAGCATTACCGTTCAGCAATTTGACAAGCTACCTACCTACAGCCTGAAATGCAGAAAGTTCCATAAAAATGAATGCCTACCAAACATTCACCGTTTGTATACGGCTTCTTTATAACCATATTGTACTGTCAGTAATATTCTCTGAAACTTACTCTTCGTCAAAGCCCGAATAACGTGTAAAACATTATCCAGCGCCGTCAGAATCTTTCCAATATCACCGTACATAACATCCAGCTAGGATGTGCGAGAAACAGCTTTACTGCAAAAAGTTTAAGCAAAACTGATTTTCGCGTTAAAACGCTACCTTGTCGCATTTTCCAAAAACTGATAATAACAACACAACTAATGATTTAAATTGAACGAGTCTTTGCTGACGATTAAAACAAAGGTTTTCGGAAACGTCCAATATGGCTTCATTTAAACTAATGTCGTGTCGTTGTTTCGTATATGGCTTTGCGGCATTTTTAAGTTTCACTCTGTACGGTGATAAACTTAACTGATTGACACTTGACAGTAATCTTTGTAGGTGAAAGAAAAGACGGACACGCGAGTAAGAACTTCGTCAAAATCCAACGCAGTTGATGCGAACATATACGAGAATTGCACTTAAAAATGGTTCAAAATGTAAAAGAAATAACAACGCACAAACTATTATTTCAATTGAACCATATTGAACATAAAAAAACAACTGTTTTCATCTTCAGCAAAAAAATATTGAAAGCGGCGCAAAGCACTAGGTCACGAGTAGACAGGAGGTGGGTAAACACTAAGAAGGCAGTACTAACACGGCATTAACCCATTTTAAGCGGCGGATTTGCAGAAAGAATCGATCGAAGCCGAGTCAACGTTGAAAATTAAGAATGGTATGGGGGCGGTGTCAACGTTTAACAAAGGATGACATTCTTAAATCAAAAGGTTTCTTGTGTGACTAAGGTTTACAGTCAAATCTCTGGTTCATCGAATCTAACAACAGGCTCAAGGTGTTACTTTGTGTGTGGATGTTCCACCAAATTTAGCGATTTTCCGTGCATTTAAAGTCTGCTTGCGAATTTACGTCAAGTCTGACCATTATAGATGTCAAGGTGCATGCGACCCTTGAGCATGTTTAAATTCATTGTGGCTACCTCACCAGTAAGTCAGCTTGAGTTTAGATGTCTCAAACACACGTCTCCGAAAAGCATTGTTGAGAATTAAACAACAGAGACTATTCTTCAAATTACGTAGCACATGGTACAGCATTGATCACAAACCGTGTTTTGTGCTTTGGATTGCTACATAAACAAAAATTCCATAATTGAAGCTATAAGGAAAAATTTTGCCCAACAGCACGTTTCGTGATATTTCTGAAATCATTATGTATAACATTTTGCTGAGAGCTTGCTAACAAGCTATCGCAACGCAAAAGCAAAGTAAACAAGATTCTTCTGCATTGCCAGTGCTATAATGCGTTTTCGTTTCTTTCCAGTAAAATGTAAACAACTGTATACAGACGCTGGTCTTAAAAACCTAGGTAAAGATATACTTCTGTTTATGCAATTTATGAGTGGAAAGAACGCGTCGAAAGCAGTGCGGCTTAGGAATACGAAAGGCAGGTCGTCCACGTATCACAAAATAATTGTTTTAAGGCGGAGCAGATTAGATTGATTTTGTGCTTTGTTCAGTGAAATTTTTCTGCCGAAGAAAACATATGTTTTTCGAAATGCCCAACATGATTTGATTTAATTCATCCGTTTTTGTACTGTTCTTTCTTGTAGGACTTCAAGACTTCCAAGCTTTCGTGTGGCTGCAAAGGCATTCGTTATAATACATCGGAGAAGTCAACGTTGTGGCAAATTATTGGGGAACATATAATATTTAAACAATCTTCTGTTTGTCATGTGCTTCATCTTTCCAAGTATCATCAAACGACCATCTCCATTCATCAGCACATAAGTGTTGTATAGCGAGATTCCATCCTTGTGCGTCCATACAGTTTAGAAAATCATTGCCCCCTATCGATAAAAGGCTTATTACAAAACTAGCTATTATGCACTAAGCATTGCAGCAATTTAGGAACTATCTACATATACTGTACAAGGTAAGTTTGACAAACATGATTAAATGATACAGTAGTGATAACCAGGGCTGTGGAGTCGGAGTCCGGGCAATTTTGGTTGGCTAAAATCAAGAACTTCTTGATGGAGTCGAAACCAGCGCCGGAGCCTAAAATTTGGGTTCCGGTTCCACAGCCCTTGGTTGTGGGGCGAGTTGTGCAAATATTATAATACAATTGTTTTCTGTTTTCAATTGACCAAATCATTCTGCAGACAGAGTCAAAAACGTTTAGAGGTTGGAAGAATTGTTGATGCCTGGAGTTGGAGCCAAAGCCGGAACCTAAAATTTTAGCTCCGTCCCCCACCAGCCTGGTAACGACACAGAGATTCCCTTGTAAGCAATGAACGTCAATATGCCGCTAACACACGACAAACGAAATAGGCAGTGTCTTCCATGTCATGAAGCTATGACTGCACTAGCTTGGGTGGAAAAGAATATTGAACTACGAAGGGAAAAACACTGACAGATCTTTCAAACACAGAATTTTACCATTTCAGAAACAATTTTTTAGATTTTGCATCATTTAGGTTGCAACCAGAATTGCATGTAAGCGAAGCATAAAATGCAAAAAAACTTAGCATTCGTTTCGTAGCAAAACAATGGTGACATCAAAGCGAAGAAATATCACGAAATGGTGGTGAAATGTGTTTACTAGAAAGTAAAAAGCAGAAATTCGAGCTAAACGGACTATTATTTAAGATGGCAGCACAGTGAACAGCCCAAGATAAAAATTTCTGAGTGTGCATGGATGTGTACTGCAGAAGATACTGTATATCACCAAAAAACGATTGTTGGAGCAAATTTGACCCAGTATAGCATATGTTTCTTCAGGTCTCTCCAGAAATGATTAAGCACCTGAACCAGTGATTCTCAACGTGGTCTGGAATTTCTAGTGGTCCACATAGAGTTCCACAAATCCTTGATGAAACGTTCCTGAAAATTGTAACTCTTACACCGTTCAATTTATGTAAGACCATTTCTTAGGTTCTTTTGTTCGCAGTTTTACGCATATCACGTGTTACGCAAAGCGGTCCATCGGATATTTTTTTAAAAAGACGGTATATGGGACAAAAAGGATGAGAGCAACTGACCTAATTCCACGTGAGTGATGCGCAATTTCATGCATTGTCTATGCATTTAGGGTAAGAACATAAAAGCAAATTGTTAATTTTCAGTTGGAAATAATTCTGAAATATTTTAGGATAAGTCTATGACACCGAATGGTTTCACATTTTTTAATTGTAGTCAAGAATGTTATGGGGAGTGTCCAAGTGAATTCTCTTAAAATGGGCCTCTTATAAGTTAATTTTGCATTAGGAAAGGCAGTGAGTTGCTGAATTTTTTTTTTATTCTTTTTTGAAACATTTTTGTGGGAATAAGCTTGGCACTTACTAAAAGGAACTGTAGTTGATATCATAACTTGAAAATATGTCATATCACTGCCACGCCAAGATTAGAAATATAAATACGTAGTATTATTTTTACCGATCAGATCGAAGTGACAAAACACATTACAAACAATACCGCACACTCAAAACTAATAAGATAAATGGTAACAATCTTGAAGCAGTCGCATATCACAATCAAGATGCCACACACGACACACTGATGTAGTCGAGACCGTAACCTTCAAGACCGAGACTCATAAAAAATTGCGAGACTCGAGACTTAAAAATTTGTGGATTTTGCCGGAATTTTTCATAAAAATGTCATCATCACTTCTCAGTTGATTTTTTTCGAATTTCTGGTATATTTACGACCTGTTTTGATCGTTTCTTACCTGCAAATACAACAAACAAAAAACTCGTTGAATTATAAAAGTTTTACTAAGCTATTTCTTTGCGATATTCAAAATCTAAAGACAATAGGCTGTGCCCGAGACCTGTAGCCTCCGAGACCGAGACGAGGCCTGAAACCTTCGAGTTTCGAAGTACCACAAGTGCGAAACAGCTGAATCAGCTCACAGAGTACTTTACGAGGAAATTTATTTTGCGTCAAGTACGTATTTTCAATCCTGCAATTGTAAGCAAAAACTTACAGGTGAAATGATGCAAACTAAAGCAAGACTTCTGCCGTTTTGAACAAATGCTAAGGCATTAGAATTAGGGAAAGCACGCGGACTTTAAAATAAAACATACCCCATGATTATCACGCTGTCATCACCGAACCAAAAATCTACGCAATCGTTGATTGCAGAAAACTTAGTAACTGCAGTACAAAACGCACGTCGCTGTGTTTTGTACTGCTGTTACTATTTGGCCTGCCCAGCAATGTTCAATTTTGTTATGCTCGCTTTTGCACTCATTTCAGAGTGTCGCGAGCAGAGTTGGATCAATTGCAATTGGTATGTAATTACATTTTTTCATGTAAATACAGTTGAGGCTTTTGTTACTGCGTAGTACGGGCGTCGATAGCTCAGTGGTTGAGTGTCCGCCTCTCAGATGGAATCCACGTGCCACTGAGTGAATTGCCGTAGCGCTCCTTGGGTAAGAGCGTTCACCTTAACGCCCCGGCAAGAAGCATAATTCAGGCTTCGGCCTGCTGCCGATTGCCGCCACCAAAATTAATTAAAAAAAAATATAGATATATATATATATACAAAGGTTTTGGACCCAACTACAACTTGCTTCCAACAACTTTGCAGAGTTCGAACTAATGGCATGACTCACGATAAAAATCCACTAAGGCATTGTTTGTAGTTTTTTCAAATGCAACTGAGAGTATCTAGAAGTTCAGGGAACTGCACGTAATCTTTTGTAAGGTTCAGATTATCACATGAGACCCTTCCACTATATACTTCTGGGCACCGTTATATAATAATTAGATCACACTTTTAAGTGGTGACACACTGGGGCTTGTATCTGCTGGCTTGAACAACTAGCGAACAGGTCAAAAAGTACCCTGAGCCAATTTGTACGACATAGGTACGATCCAGAAACAAGCTTCCTGAAAACATGCATATTTCATCCAAACATCACATCCTAAATATGCGTACTGCATGATATTAATGACCACTTTCCAATTTTTTGAACTGTGAGTAAAGTTCGATTAAAAGAGATAGTAAACAAAGATTCTTTGGAGATACACGCAACGTTGATATCATTATTGCTTTTGATCGTGACCTACACGAAACTTTAGATTCGTTACCGTTGCAATTCTCAGAATGAAATGTTAAACGAAAAAATTGGTTTTATTGTAATGACATATACCGAGGATGTTTTATTCCCAGGCTTTAACTAACTTGAAAACTGTCGACACATTCAGCATGAGAACACTGCAGAATGACAAAAATCGAAGACACGGCACCAGTCAACACATCGTGCGCTACAGGCCACAATCACCAATTATCAGAAACAGCGCGAGAGAACACAAGCAATCAAGCGTATCTTACCAGTGGCACAAAAAAACAATCAAGCAATTGAAATGCATCTTACAAAATTATCACATGTAAGGTCCCTGAGAAGTCTTGTGGATACACACATGCCTGTAAGAAAATACTCTCGAAAGGAACACAAACTTTAAACAAACGCCATAGATAACCCAAGGGATCATTTCTTCTATGAAACATAGAGACTACTAATTCCACATTTATAAAAGATCGAGACTACTAGCAGATTTCGAAAGGTACAAAAAATTCTGAAACCGTCTTACTCATGTCAAAGAATTAGCTAAGCGCAAACACCACGAAGATTAATTTGCTAAAAACAACAGAAATTCAAAATAAACTTGGACGCTAATTAACGACATTTTCGGCAAACACAAACCGTTCTGCTTTCAGCAAAGGTTAAATGTTAGTGGACGAGGTTACTCTCTTCAAAATTAATTGATGATGCACCACATCATAGTTTTGTCACTTCAGCTCAAGTAAATTTTACTCCTATTGGCCCATCTAAAACTACTGATGCAAACATAAGAAAAAATATCTTCTAATACGCCAAGCGAATTCTATATTTCTATCATCCACTACCCCTGAGAAAATGAACTAATTAATGGATAAGATTAATAAAGGCATGCGGATACGATGATATTCCGATGCGCGCTTTGAAATTGTCAAAATACTTACTGGCACCTCTTCTCTCAAATGAAACCTAAAAATCTCTATAGTAGTACCGATTTGTAAGTCGGGAGATAGCGAAATTCCCACTAATTACAGACCGATATCAGTACTGACATACCTGTCAAAAATATTTGAAGAAGTACTGTAAGACTGAACGATTATTTTACCAAAAAACTGGTTGAGTCAGTAACAATACGGTTTCGTAACAACCATTCCACATCCCTGGTCACCACAGACTTGGACGAAAATTGTCTACAAAATCCCATTAAAAAACTTATGTTGTGTGGTTTTCTTAGATCTAAGAAAAGCCTTTCATTCAGTGAATCACTCCATACTGCTGACAAAACTGAAGCACTACGGCGAGGAAACGCGCTCAAACTAATACAGTCGCACCTTTCCAACAAAAAAAGTACGTTCAAGGGTGAACAACAATCATCTATAAAATTAATTATAGCTGGGGTCCCCCAAGGCTCGATTTTAGGCTCATTGTTCTTTTTGTTATTTATAAATGATTTACCAAATTCAAATCTTATGAAAATTATACTTTTTCTTGATGATACAGTTTTAGTTCAGAGTGACAATAATCTGGAAAAATTACAAAACTTTGTTAATTGCGAAATGACAAAGGTAATTGATTGGCTAACTGCAAACAAACTCACACTAACTATTTCTAAAACAAAATATATGTTAATCACAAATAGATATGAAACACATATTCCTTGAAATAAATATAAACTGAAATCGAATTGATAGAACTTCGAATTACAAGTACCTTGGTGTAATTGTAGATGAAAAACTGACGTGGAAAGAATATTGCAAACGGTTACGTTGTGCTATGTCGAAATATGTTGGTGTAATGTATCAAGTTAAACATTATGTTATAATCAAGCATTACGTATGTTGTATCACGGCATAAATAAACTCACGAGTACAAAATAGAATTAGTGCCTGGGGACGAGCAGCTTCATGTCATCTACAGCCATATCAGTTATCTTAAATCGCGCCATGAAATGTTTGAACACATATGAAACTGGACTCGTAAAGTTTCTAACGTTTATATAACGCAGAAAATTCTCCAAATGAAAGATATTTACAATCCTGCAGTGAGCAAATTCATGTTTGCAAACTCCCAACTGCCGGCTACATTTATCAATTATTTGAAATTCATTACAGATGTTCATCCGTATAATACAAGACAAGCCAAAACCCAGTAGCACGTTCAAACTCAGGTGCAAAGACGTTAAAGTACAGTGCAGTAGAGAACTGGTCAAAAATCCCTTTACAAATAAAAAATAAACCGCGTTTAACACTTTTTACAGCGGAATACAAAAGAAATGTGTTACTCGGGTACTACAAACATTTGTTGTAGCATTTTTCGTTGGTGTGCATTAACCCGGTGCATTGATTGAATTAACGTTGCTACTATGAAAATAGTCGCATCACGAGGTATCGTTGAGAAATCTTACTCGATTTGGTTTTTGTTGTGTTCATTAAATTTGGTCACATCAAACTCTTGTATAAAGTAGTGGGATGCCTTTAGTCTCCGATCGCAAAGTGAACAATGTGTCTACCGAGCAGTAAACGAATTTCTCTTCCCATGCAGATTCATCGCATTGACTGAGAATTATTTTCACGAACACATAAATTTACACCTTGTTCTCAACCTGCTTAAATTGCGTGACACCACTGCAGTACTGCACTGGTCCATTACTGTCGACGCATTTCCCCTTTAGCTATCATGAATATTTCCAAAATATGTGAAACCGCAAATGTTTTATGTGGTAACGTTACACCAATTTCCTCTGGCGGCTTGACCTTGTCTGCAACGCATTTTGCTTCCGTAAAACATAACTGCATTGCACATGTTAAACCTTATACTCAGAGCAACAGACTTTTACTTAATAAGTGGCTTCGCCCTTGGGAGGTCTGCAGCCTAAATCACTCCTGGTACTTCGCAGCCTCCCACTCACTCATGCATTTATAAATCGATCTACTAGGAAGTCATCACAGCACTTTCTCATAACAACCGTGATGGTGCGCCATCCACGCGTGTGCCCTTTACTGGTACCACATACAGTATATATACTTGTCTTTCATCAATGCAATTGCATTAGTGCCATCAAGCCTATTATTTTCTACTAACACTGCATTTTTATCTTCATATTCTTTCATGCATTGTGCGTTCCTTACTACTGCCATGCTTGCTTAAGTGTGGGAGTGCAGACATTACAATACTGAGAAAAACGTACTTTTTTCGAGCGAAGTTGCATTCCATCGTAGTAAAAAGCATTCATAACAAGCTAATATAATATCCTTGGAAGTTGCCCCGTCTTCCAATGCTGCATAAATTGTTCCTGGATAAAAAAAACATCCGAATCATTCAAAGTAGCAACAATTTTGAGTTTGCTGGGCATCACATCAACATCAAACCTGTTTCTTCTTCGTATTTTACAATGAACTTCCCATGGTAATGATATTCCTTAACTTTAGCAGCAAATTCATCACTTGTCATTTTCAAGTCTTTCACTTTACAGCCAAGCTTTAGCCACGGAAAGGAGTGTGCTAGAAATTCACCGTAAATTAAAACTGTGGTAAAGATAAACACAAACATGCATAACAATAATATAGCAAGTGTACTTACGCATCAACAGAGGTTCAGTTTTATTGGCTTCCTTTGGAGTTAGGGGTACATTGGAAATGTAATTTAAAAACGTTTTTTCAAATCTAAGTCGGTTAAAAGTCTCCATAATAACACATGAGACAGCACGGTAATTGGAATAAATATGCATTGCAGTAAATGCAAAAAAGAGAAACCACGTCAAAACAAAGTGATCAGCAACCATTGGGGTAAGTAATAAACTGGAAACCAGAGCAGCAAGGTTCACCAATGTTTCCTGAAAAAAAGCAAGAAACAATGAAGGGCATAGTGCAAAAAACAACTGTCAATAAACAATATGGAATATTACAGTCAGTGGTGTACCACTGAAAAAAGCAGTGAGTTCTTTATTCAATAGAAAGACATGTCTTGCTGCAGCCAAGATGGTTGAGAAGTCCACAAAATGTGACAATATAGGCATGAATAAATCCGCGCTACATCAAAAAGTAAAAGTTTGCTATTTTATTTACCTTCAAAAAGTGATAATGACATTCTTGCACATTCATGCTTCACTACACCACTCATCACAACACATCATCACCACACAAATTGCAACATGGCAAATGATAGGTTTGCACCAAGGTTGCGGATTCAGATTTGCAAGGAGTCAGAGGGTTTTGTGGAGTTAGATTCCTAGGAACACTGGGAGTTGGGGTTGTATTTTTTATCCAATTGCAACTGTCCAATTGAATTAGTTTTTACATCACACTCCCATTAGGAATCCTAGCTTGTATCTGTTGAAATGGTACAATGAAACTTTTTATTGAAACAGAATTCTGGCTCTGCACCATGACTTCTATTGATTACTAGTTGTACAAAATTGTTGACAGCCAAACTTCATTCACGTTATGTTAAGGAGTCAGTGTCAGAAATTTTGGAAAGGTTGGAGTCGGAAAATTTTGGAAGTTAGGGGTCAGTATTGGACATTTTACCTTCGACTCCGCAACCCTGGTTTGCATGTGACAAGATGTAATACAAATGAATTAATGCTCTTTGATCAGTGATTTAAATAACCGTAACAAAATCTGCACAAGTTTTGAGCACGCACAAACCTGCGACCCATCTTTAGCTGACACATCAGCCATATTATTGCGTTTTGCTTGATGCATTGTCAGTGCTGCACGTGTACACCCCCCAGCAACTCCGACTATGGAGTATGCCAAACCTGTAAAAAGTTAACAATCAATATGAAGACACAAGTGAACAGGAAAGCAAATTTGCAAAAGCGTTCATGTGTTGTATACACAATAAAGACCTGAAACACACATAACAGGAGTGAAGTAAGCCTTGGGTAAAGCTGGAGCAAGAAGCTCAACAAATATTGCACAGTCATTTAAGACATCTGCGAACAGTCTCCATTGCTTGCAGTTGGAATCCAGACTTGTCCTGTCAAACAACCATCTGCAATGAATTTAACCTGAAGACGAGATGCAAAACCCACATTAAAGAAACCTTACCCATGAAAATAGGCAAAAGCAATTCTTCCAATCATTCCAGTTCCATCTGCACAAATTGTTGCATTAATTATCGATAGTGATATCACATTAAATTCAAAATTCATATTATATACAGAAAACCTTTTAACAGCCATGTAACAGTGGCAGCTGTTGCAGTTGCAGCAGCATCTCCCACACCAGAACCTTTAAGCACTGCGTGCGTAGCAAGTGTTCTGGTGATACTACTGCAGAAGGCCTGCAGTGTGTCCCATATCTGTCAGTTTGAAAATATTCCATTTAGATAAATTACATGTATTCGACAACATCATACATTTCAAATATATTTGTACTTAAAGCGATTCACCTGATATTCCAGATAGTCTCTGCTGACACTTCCTGGATATCCCTTGGGTAAGAATACATCCTACACAGAAAATTCTACTAATACAGTACAAATAAAATTACATAACATATTAAGCAGTGTCTCTACAAGAAACGCTTCATAAAGCATACCATCTTGCTCTCAGTTAAATCGATGTATCATACCAGTCATTGAAGGAAGAACAGATGCATACCTACAGAGACTGTACAGCATAATATGAAATATAACAGCAAGCAAGTCAACAAAACAACAAATATCGTATTTTACATTGCCTCAATATGTCAACTTTATTCAGTGTAGCTGTTTCCTAAAACGTAGTATGTCCTCATGAAAAAATCAATGTTTTTGCAAAAGAGCAAAAAAAGTAATATGAAAAGCCAAATGGCAGTCAAGTTAAATCAAAATACTCTCCACACTAAATTTTTTTATGGAAAACAAGCAATTGCTAAGGCATAAAATTAAAACTAAATGTTATGAAAATGGGCTATTGCAGTGGAAGAAACTACATAAATATAACCTATTCTCTTTGAATAAAAGCTGGGGATGCCTGCGCTGTAGCTACTCAGTATTTTAAAACTATGTAGTGCGGGAATGATTTTCTCCTGCATTTGTATCATTGCACCACATCATGGCACATCACACAACTAATTTACTTAGCAGTAGATAGTATAACTTAATACAAAAAAAAAACTTTCTTAGTAGCAACTAACAGAAACTACAACTCAAGTAGTCTTAGCATACTTAGTAGTACTACTTAGTTACTTAATATTCAGCAGCTACTGAATCATGTTAATCAGTAGGTGCCTATATGCCTACTCAGTCTACAGACGATATTTGAACTATGTTATAATCACCACAACTGATTTGTTGTGAGAAAAGGGTTCCATTCAACAAATATTGTAAACATATGAGCACATCATTTCTTGAAAGGAAATTCACATATTTCATATAAAATATGTTTGATCAGACACATCTCATTTAAATGGAATCATTCAAGCTTAGGTGCTTATAACAAGATGAGCTCCAGCTTTGCAGAAAGCTGTTTGAGGAATCCGCCTGGTTCTGCTTTCATCTTCTTGCAATGATTCAAGCTTGTTCTCATCATTCAGCTATAACAGTTCAGTCGCAGCAGTGACCCACACAAGCAAATCATATCGCAATTTATTTGCACAAGAAAACTTGTTTTTTGTCTGACACTTCTTCAGTCATATGCAGCCAGTAAAATAGTTACTAGCGAATGTTGACATTGAAACAAGTTAAAAAAAACTACATTCTGTTGCTAAGAACAATTTGCAAGAGTAAATCAATTAAACCCAATAAGAGTTGACCTTCCTAGAACCCCTTCACCAGACGAGCTACAGCACTGTTAACTTCAATTACAACAGCTATTTTAGCACTTCTGATTGACAAGAAATTCCTCCATGCTCAAGGCGTCTCGCCTCAGGTGAACAAGAGGTGATCAACGGGCAGTAAATTTGGCTTGGCTTAACTCTTATTTGGCTCAAGTAATTTACTGTTGAAAATTGTTCTTAGCATGTTGCTTTTCTAAAATTGTTTCAATGTCAACATCTGCTAGTAGCTTTTTTATTGACTGCACAGGACTGAAGAATCGGAAGAGGTGTTAGACACGAATAGTTTTCTTGTACAAATAAATTGCGATACGATTTGCTTGCGTGGGTCACTGCTGTGACTTAACCATTATTATAGGTGCTTACAAGTTGAACAAATTCATTTTAAACAATTATTTTCAAAGACATTACCACCACATATTCCATCCCAACTTGTAAATTTTTTTATGATGAGTCATAGCTATAGCTTGACAGACAAGGCTTTTTTGGGCCAATACCAATGTTTTCCATTTATTTATTGCCATTAACCGATGCTGATATTTTTACATTACTTAAACCACAGTTGAAAGACACTACTTCACTCTGATGAAGGACCATACAAAATTGAACTCTGTGCAAACCTGGGTCACTAAAACAGTCAACCACGATGGACATACCCTGATTTGTTTGCAGGCAGTGATCTGCTTACTGCGCAAAAACCTGTGAGTGAATGTTATGTCATAGAGCAGGGGTTCCCAACCTTTCTCTTACCACGTACCCCTACAGCAATTCAACAGATAAGCATGTACCCCTTCAGAATTTCGAACAATGAACATGTACCCCTAAAATTTCGAATGACAAAATATTTTATGATAATTCGNAGATATATTTAAGAATATGCATGTATTGACTTTTGAATGTAATATTAACTGATATATTTATGAATATTTGGAAATAAATAATATGCAAATATATTTTTATCTTCCATTGATAACATGGAATGTACCCCTTCAGATAGGCAAATGTACCCCTGGGGGTACATCCGTGTTCCCTCTAAGCCGAAAAAAAAACGGCACTTTCGGCACTTTTTTTGGATGCCAGCCGACAAAAATTTTGAAAATCGACACTTGCATATTTTTGGACGCAATTTCCTTCATTGGAGAAAGTTTCACAATACAGAATTTCAACATTTTTTCAAAAATGTATGGGACATATTTTCACGATTGAAGCCGTTCTCAGGTCACAGCATAGAAAGTTCAGACGCATTTTGGAAATT
>JGI24021J15306_10001394_pt1 | contig 23554 bp, 12 predicted proteins | sample Ectturendosymbi1_FD_15306 | JGI IMG/M metagenome (IMG submission 15306) | reverse complement strand
CCACAGGAAGAGTTTTGGAGACATCTTTCCCTACACAGACACACTGACTCCGATCCTGCAGGTACGAGCCAAACCATTTAAGAGCTCGGCCTGAAATACCGCAGGCAAATTCAGGGCGCTGCAGGAGTATATCATGATCAATCACATCGAAGGCAGCAGATTGGTACAACATCACCAAGGCCACAGTGGAGCCCTTGTCTATTTGAAGGATTACAAGTATCCCCAGCCCAGCTTAGGCAAACTTTGCTGGATCAACACTGGGGTATAAGAATTTCCACCCATCGTCCAACTCTACAGTAGAGTGTTGAAGACACGACGCTTAGTCGACGAGATGCCGAAAACATCCAGGGAATATCGTTTACCGTCATCGACCAGTTCGTTTTCGGTGTCCCAGCGTTTCTTCAACTATGCTTGAGTTAAGATTACGTTATGTTTTGCGCCAATATTTTATGTTTTGCACCTTTGCACTTAGGCCCGCGGGGCCTTAGGCCATCGTAGTTTCTGAGGCCCCACGCAAGAGTGACCTATTTGGCCGTTTGTGTGAAAAGCGTGAAAGTATGCCCCTCTTGTGTGTAGTTCCCCCTCAACATCTATCTTTTGTGGTGCCGACTTTAGTTCCAAAATTGCCTTAGATCTTCAACAGAAATTAAAGGCTTTCCTACATTTGTCTAAAGAACAAATGGCATTGGGATCTTTTCTTGGAATTTATAGCTCTTCGTGTAGATCAGAAGTTCTCTTCGTTAAATTTCTTCGATTTCTAGCGTTTTTAGTAGGTTTGTTTTTTGATATCAACATTTTATTGCGGGACGTGTTGCCTCCCTCGAAAATATCGTCTAGCTAGATGTCGATGTGATTACCTGTACCTAAACGCCTTTTTTACAGTAGCAGTAGCCACATACTTTATGAACCAAACAGGCACAATCCATTCAGTGGAAACAGGGCTTATTTATGCCGTTTTGAAATTGTCATTTTCCAAGCAATACAAAATATAGTGCTTTCATCCTCTACACCATAGGCCCATCGGCGTACGAGGCGTGGAACGGGGGACTGCCTCCCCCCGGCTTGAAAATTTTCAGGGCAAAATCTTGTTTTCAGGACAAGCGCAAGTTGCTCTAAAATCCTGAATGATAAAAAATATTTCAAAACAGCGAAAAATTTTAGGACAAACATAAGTTGCTCAAGAATCTCGAATGATAAAAAATATTTCAATACAGTGAAGAATTTTAGGTCAAATCTGTTCTTCAGGCAAGCTCAAGTTGCTCAAAAATCCTGAATGATAAAAAGTATATAGTCAATACAGTGAAAAATTTCTGGGAAATCTCTGTTTTTCAGAGCAAGTGCAAGTTGTTCAAAAATGCTGAACAGTGAAAAAAATTTCAATGCAGTGTATTCAGAATTCAACTGTACAGAAACAGATTTATAAGAGGTTTCAGGCCCCGTTGGGATTTTTGTGTTTGCATTTCCGCCCGTTTCAAGGTAAATTTTAAAGTTATGCCTCTGCGCAGTTTTGCAAAATTTTAGTTAACATTGAGTCATCATAGAAAAATCGTTGCGCGGGCCCCCAAAATGGCGGGCCCGAGGCCATGGCCTATTTGGCCTATGCGGAAATCTGACCCTGCCTATCTCTACCTGTTCTGCCCTGTGTCCACACTGCTGCTTTCATAGTTAATCGTCTGCACTGGTGGAAAGTCAGTGCATCGCACGTTAAGCTTGACCTTGCACCCTTGGCAACATTGCCGTATACGCGTGTCTTTGAAGGCACCCTTTAAAAACAGACCTGTTCATAACAAACCACTCATAACAGACCTGTTTACAACAGACGTGTTCATAACAGACCCGTTTATAACAGATCAGTTCATAAAAGACCACGTTCGTTACAGACCCGTTCATAACAGATCACGTTCATAGCAGGTCACTTCATAAAAGACCACGTTCATAACAAACCTGTTCACAACAGACAATGTACATAACGGGTCTGTTATAAACGTGGTCTATTTCGAATGGTCTGTTACCAGTTGTCTGATTACGAACAGTTCTGTTTTGAACTGACATCGTTTTTGAAGACCTCCAGAGTAAAAAANTTCGTCGTGCGAGAGGTTGGACAGGTCGTAAATGCTTTTTTTCAAGTCTTCGTTGCGACCTGACCAAAAATCGAATCCAGCCTGCAATGAATATTGTTAATTTAGTTGATGGGAAGTTGCGTTTTGAGTGTTGTGATGTTACGAAGCTTCGCGTATCTTTTGCTTTTTGTAAAGCATCCCTTTCTTACACATTTATTTCTAATCTTGTTAATTCTTCTAAAATGTAAAATTTATAGCATTTACATTGTTTCACTTTCAGCTCCAGCCCTTGTGCTAGTATGTGTGTATTGACATCCATTTTGTTTGCACTAACGTTTTTGTTTTTAGCTATATTTTCCCCCCCGATTCTTCCCTAGACGCTCTATATCAATCAGGCCACACCTACAAGGCTTGTCTTTTGGAAGGCCTATCAGAAAAAGAATGCGCGATGTTCTCCAAAAAAGATGAAAATGGAAATTCAGGACATTGCTTGTTAGTATGAATAATAACGAATTTGCTAAGATGTTTATTTTTTACTAGTTTAAGCTGTTAACTTTCTGTCATGGTATATAAACCTGTACTTTGCAGATGTCCCCAGGTGATTGATTCGCAACTTCTGCATTGCTTGCTTTAATACTTCATTAGAAAATATATCATAAACCTTCCAAACTTCCCAACTCTAAACAAACTTTGAGTTCCACCTTTCCGGCATTTGCAGTCATCTGAATGGCTTTTTTCCGTTATAATGAAGGCAATCTTTAATGACTCTAATGAAAACAATATTTTGCACAGGGGCAACACAGATATGAGATAATTCATAAGTGAAGTCCTTCACATTTCTGTGTCAAAGTTTTTATCTAAATTTATTTGTGAAATTTATTTTACACACCCAGTTTAGACAATCAACTAAAAAAAATTATTGAAAGAAGGAAAAATTAAATACAACATACTGTATACATTCAGAGAGCAAACCAATTTTGCTGTCAACTGTAAAAAATTTTAATAATATCTAGTTTTCACTATTCATGATCGCTAAAATCTGGGTAAAACAGAGCAATTGGTGTATTTGTGTGTTTTAAATTCATTTACAACCAACTTAAACGGGCTGACCTTTGTTTGAGTCACACTCCACCGTGATACTTCCCTTGACACTTTCTGACAAAAAATAGTTGTAATTCATTGAAAATTATGTTAGCATCAAACAAGGTACAGGTAGACTTGAATGACAACACTCAAGAGTGGCAACGTTAGAATTATGAATACTTCAATGTCAGTGAAATTTGCAGCGGTTATCATGAATTAGCTACACGTGCTTTTGGGCACGGAAGGCAACCAAAGCTTCTGGAAAATTCAGCATTGCGTAACCGTACAAGTAATTAGTACAATCATTATGTGGATGATAAATATCAGAAAAATTCAAAATGGTCTTTCGTCTATCATCAGAGGTAGCAATCTTCAACACTAGTCCTAACCTACTGCCTGATAAACGCTTTGCTCTTCCTCGTAGGCATAAGTTTCTTCAATCTCTGGAACTGTATTAACTTATTCGTTCTTTGTAGACTTTGCACGACTCAATTTTTGACATGTTCCAAAAACGTTTTGATGTTACAGTAATGATAGCCGATGCAACTGCATGGGGCCTTTCTAGGAATGTTTGAATTAATATTTGGTACATTTTGAAACCGAAAAATACGTTTACGAGAGGTGGAAAGTTGATAGAGTGAAAGAGTATTCCTAGTTGTCTGTATCCTACTGCATAATTGGAAAAAGTAGTTTGTTTGGTATGACGTCACATCACCGAAAATGAGTCACGTTCAGGACAATCTCACCGAGTTGATGTGGCATAAAATGGGAAAATGTCCATGAATTATGGAAAAGCAACACAAAAAATCATGAATATCATGCCGAAACGGCAAATAAACTTTTAAGCGACTTCAGAGAAAAGCTAATTTTAAAATGTGTTCCCACATGCGAACGTTGGGCGGTAACGGGTTAAACACAAGTCAGATGCCCTTAAATTGCCATGAAACGTTCTTCCTTCGTTCTAATGCACACAACAATGGTACTTCATGCAGTGGAGATACTTCAAACCTTGTGATGAACTGGACTGAAGGAAGTGGAACTGAATATATTTCTGCATATGATGAGACCTTTTCAAACGACGCTTATTCGCCTGTCGGCAATTCTACTGAGTCTTATCACAATTCACACGACGAATCGACACCGGTTGGAGCACCGATTGCCATTGATTGCACATATGAGAACGCTGGATCAACGTGGAAGGCGTTCTTGATGTTTAATTTCACAGTAATGTTTATCTTCCCTGTTTTGGTGAGTGGCATGAAATGAAAGTAATGCTTTTATATTTTGCACAGAAATCCACAAGTTATGAAACACTTTGTATCATCTAACCCAGTGCTTCTTAACCGGAGGGCGCGCCCCCAAGGGCGTCGTCAATAAATTTCCAGGGGGGCGCGAGCCCTTACGTGTCCTACAAAATGGAAAGTTTGATCATTAAATTTGTCAATGAATGCATTTGCTTTTACAACTTATTTAAAGACTGGGGGGCTTGAACCAAAGGGCAATTACTTAAGGGAGGCGTGATAGAAAAAAGTTAAAAACCACTGATCTAACCTGTATAGATGGTCATTGTATGTTTGACTCCTATAAAGCTCTGAGAAAATTATGCATTTGCCTTGATGTCCAGTTTATCAGAGCTATATATGCATAGAGAGAGCAAACTTGCAGTATGTTATGGATAAAACTTTCCATAACTGAAGTAGAAATTGAAATACCATGTTGAAGCAACAAACCTGTCTTTAGTACACGACTTCCATGTCCAATCGCAGGCAAACATCCTTTAAATTGTGTATACACTACTATGCAATACTAACCGTGGATTTGATTTTTGTAATCGGTATGGGCAACGGTTATGCTATCATGCAAGAAATAAACACAGACATAACTGTAAAAAATACCTAACATGTTGACAAGAATACCTTTTGACAGACAATATTTGCTTCATGATATAAATGTACAATTTAACACAAAACAACCCATCATTGGTGCTCAAAGCTTTAAAACTCTACAGTTTGTTCAGAGAAACCACAGCTCGCATTGTCGTATAAGTTACTTGTTGCCAACTAGGTGATGGCTGCAAGCTATGGATTAATCATTCGTCATCTCTCAACCACTCATCTGCAACGCAACAGTCCTGCAAGTTCAACGCACCTTCGAGTAAACAACCCACGCCGGAAAAGAAAGGGAAGTACAAAGTCTGACAATAATCGCAAAAGAATCACTTGGATGTGCGTATCTCTGGTCGCGTGTTTCGTTGTTCTCTGGTTGCCTTTTCACGTTGGACACTTGGCAAAACTGTCTGGAATTTCTTTACCGAAAGAAAAGGTAATTTCTTGAGAAATACTCATCGTCAGCACCTAGGAGCAAATAAACATTACGGTATACGTGGTGTGTTTGGAGCAAAACAAAGTGGGGGTGCAGAAAGTCTGTCGTCCATTTTTGAAGGCATCATTTATGTTCTTAAACAAACTTACGGTAACAACTAGCAGGATTATCTGCCTGATTTGTGTACTGTTGCAGAAAGTATGAAATATATGGAAACACAGTAAACTGCGAATCATTTCCCATTTAGTATACTTGTGTTTCAAAATAATTTCTTTCTGGANAAACTAACTTTACCGCCGAGAAACTAAAAAAAAGCTGGATGCAAAAGCTCACGGTTGTGCCTTACTTTAGGAGTTTTTTAAAGTAAATCTTATCTTTGATGAAAATCGCTNGAGCCTTTGTCCCTTCCAGCACATACTTTCTAATTATGTACTGTGCATATACAGGGATACATTTGCCGCAACCTCAGTACAGTAGGTACACTGTTGGCTTACCTCAATTCAGCATTAAATCCGTACCTCTACAGCTTTCTTGGTGGAAGTTTCAGGAAACGATGGCAGTAAGTAATGCGATTTTTCTTATGCCTTTCAAATATGATTTTAAAGAAATGTGATTGCTTTGTCGTCTGAAAATGTTTGAGCACCTATGCTGGCATAGCTACTACACAATCTTGCTTATTCGATCCAGCATGAAACTTGATTGTGTTTTTATATGGTTTTCCAGACATATACAGTATTTTATCTAAGCAACAGTTTGCTGCCTCACAAGTAGTTTCGTACAAATTTGATCAAGGGAAGAATGTCCACAGTAACAGCCCACTTGTATCAATTAAACTACTTATGGTTTAAGCATCCCTGAGGAACATTTGGGATAGCATTAGAAAAGAAATTTCTATAAAAATTAGTTACTACTTGTTTGTATTGCTTAAGTACATAATGTACATAATATTGTTTGATTAATATTAAATGATTTTTATGACATTCACGTAAGAAACAGTAACCAAGTATTGAGTGTTCTCAAGATAACACAGCAACAAGAAACGTCACAAGAGCAAAGCAACTTTTAGAATGAATGCTCGAACGTCATAGGCTAACGTTTGTCTAAGGATGATGTTTTAGCTTCCAAAATGCATTAATAACAATAATATATAAATAATAGCCTAAGCCACAGTTTTTAGGAAAAGAATAAGATATTCATAGTTTTTTTCCTGTTGGATCCAATGCCTCGTTTTACAGATACGCGTCTGTAAAAGTGAAGAGAAGTATGAGAGGTAGCAGCAACTACGCAAGCAGTGCAGCTAAAATGCGATTCGCAAAAAGAAGACAAGGTAGCTGTTCTAACAGCAACACCGGAACTACCCACACAAGTCTAAACAGGTACACTGTGTGCGAAAAAGAATATTATTTAATTTTTATTTGATAATAAAAGTGTACAATCCTAGGAGTCTTTTCATAGCAGGCCGTGTAAATTTCTCTGCTTGATTTTTTGTTCACTTCTTTAACATTTGTAAATTATCCATCTATAGTTTCAATTGTGCTTTGTTTGTTTTTAAATTTATTTCATAGCTCATTAAAGCGTTTTAGTTATCACAGTACGTAATAAATATTCCAGTGAGGAAGGTAAAACTTGAAGCATATTTTGCAGAAATCTCGTTAAACTGAAGGAATTAAAATCGGATGCGAATCCTTCTGGGATGGCTACCGGCCGAACGTCTGTCGCAGAAACTCAACAAAATCTTCCAGCCTTCACTCTTCCTTGTTATGTCAAGAAGAATGATGAGACCACGTCCAATAGTCGAGAGGTGTTTGCGCACAAATTGTAAAATTCGAACTTTGTCTTCTTCCCACAAAACTTCTAAGAAAAGAAACCATTCAATGTAACTAGTTACAAACTGAAAAGCAATTTTCGAAATCCCACCGGTCACATCATGACCATTCACAACCAGATATTTTCCCAAAACCTGCAAAAAACACGTTCCGTTGGATTTACTCTAAAAAAGAGGGTTGTTTTTGCAAGAATAGAGGTAATTTGTACACCAAAATCAAGGCCACGGGTAGAAGTTGCCCTTTATTTTGGGGTACCTTCTTCCAAAAACAACCCTCTGTTTTGCAGTTTCTTTTGTTGTCTAATGCAGTGTTTTTCAACCGTTTTTATTAAGGTGTAGCACTAAAGATGTTTTGACGAACTCATGCACCCTATTTACTCATGCACCTTGATTACTGAGACGTCCCCATTGCCTCCACCTCATGGGCGCAATTTTGTTGTAAAATGTGCGGGGGACAGCTTGGTATGAAACCTATACAGTCATCGGATCGATGCAGAAATAACGTTTTATATATCCTGATTTCCAATCTCATTTCTAGAGTCGTTTTGAGAGCAACACTAATCGCGCTTTGCTTTGTCCTTGCAGATGATTTACATATTAATATACAATGCTTAGATTTGTTGCTGCACGCCGTACTGTAGTTCAGCCTGCTTCTATTAATATCGTATATGGATGTAAACAAGCACAGCAATATAGGAGAACATATCATTTGGGTTTTATCGGAGCTGTCAGTTTGAGTGCACGCAATGCTCAATCGAATTGGTCGCACGTGCGTATCACTCTTACAGTAGAATGCTTCAGTTTTCATGCATTTTATAAGGAGTGTGGGTTACAGCGCGATGTGATGTCTTGTTCAAGACGCTTGAGATTACAAAAACGATAAATGTTTCTCTTGCACATTTCCGTTTTTTGACAAAGCTACAAACCATTTGAATGCTAGCTGGGCATCATGCATGCAGCCCCACCCCTACCAAAATCTCCAGTTCCACTGATATCCTCTTACCAGCTGCAAAAACATTTGGCCTAAAATTAGCGTAGCATACTTCACAAAATGATTTCAATCTATTTTTAGAGTTAGTGTGTGGAGGATGTATCCTTTCAATCTGCCCTTGTTGGCCTCTGCCTACATACCCACACCGAGTTGTAAAAGGGACTCATTTTGAAGCCTAATCCCGGCCCGAGCCCCAAATTACAAGCCCGAACCCGACTCGAGCTCGACGTTTATTTATGAAGCCCGATTTAGGCCTGAAAGCCAAATTTACCGATGGAGTTAAGATATGCGCAACTGCGGAGTAATAAAAAACGTTGTGTGCAGGTGTAGTTGCAGGTACACGGTTTATCACACGAAAACTAGCAATCACCTTGGCCAAAACATTGGCATAATCTGGCACAACCGTAGCATGTTAGTTAACGATAATAATGCGAAGTGTGGACTGTGGAATATATGTTTCTCAAGAAAAAAAGAAACTATCTACATTGGCGCTGTAGGCATAAAAGAAACTTTCTAGGATAGCTCTATAGATATGAAAAGCCGGCTTGTAGGCTTCTCAAAACAAGCAAAGAATCGCGTGAGTGATTGATCTTTTCGACGCAACGCCATGGCGTGCTAATTTCCACACCGCTGTCGCCCTCTCAAAAACAGTGTGAGAATAATCCCAGCAGAGAATAAAAGAACGTTGTTGTGTTTGCAAACAATTCGCCGAAGAAAACTCACAATCACTTCACTCGCAGAAGTTACCGTGGTGAGCACAACAAATCTACGTCACAAAAGAAAAAATCGTTACTCTTAATATTGTAAAAAAGTTTTGTATGCAGGCCCGAAATATTCAGACCAGCTTAAATCCGAGCCCGGTCAGACCCGAAAAGCCCGGCCAGACTGATGACTTTGCACCATGTCATAAGTTTCATTCTAAGAGTTCTACTTGCATAACGACGAAAAATATATTTGAGATTAAATCCAAATGCACAACGGTAAATTGGCATAAAGCTACCAAGTTTCACCTTCAACACGAAAAGAAACTCCAACAAAACTAGGTGTGATGTATCTGTAAAGCAAATGTTTCGCACTTGGATGAAAACATTGTGGCTCTTGTGGGTTTGGTTAAACTCAAGTAAATCAGATGACTTACGAACCAATCCATTCAGCACAAGCACAAAGTATAAGAGTCAAGGAACAAAATATCTTTTTTATTTGTTGTCCACCGTTGTCGCGACATTACAAGAAGTTAGGATAAATGTATATTTGATCCTTATTTCCGAGCCAAGTCCCTACGTTTTGAGTTATAGGTCAAAATCTGCAGGGACCCGATTTTCTCTGATTTTAGGGACCCAATAGTTATTTTCTGACCCGAATCGGGTCCCTGAAACGCCTTAAAAAACCTGCTGTAGGCTACTTCTCTAACGTTTTATTGAAATCCTGTTCACTAATGGTTGAAAACAGTCTTTTGCTAAACTCCCCATCCCAAAACTAAGTCTCCACAATAGTGTTGCTTTTTGTCTTCGGCAAAAGCTTCGCAGAGATTTCCCTGAAAAACTCTCTTTCTAACATTATATGCACAAGCATCATTAAATTATACGCTGTCTGTTTCTAAATATGTGACAAACAACGTTACAGCAAAACCAGTTACATTTCTGCACGGAAGAAATCATGGCTGTACTGTGGTCTCTCACATGTGCGGCTGTAATACTCTCACTGTTACAAGAAAATAACCTTTCTAACAGTATACCACACAGGGGAAAATGTCGGACAGAAGCAGTTAAACGTCTTTCACGATCTCTAAAAACTTGAAAACTGCTAAAAATTATTTTTTCGAAGCTAAAATTAATAATCTAACAGAATCAGTGATACCACAGCAACCTCTGTTTCAAAATCAACTTGGCTATGTGTGACTTACCATCTAACGTGAAAAAGAAAAGCTCTTCACATAAAACGTGACAAACATAACTTTTATTTTTGGAACCCCTCGAATTACAAAACCTAAAGAGAAAAAAGTGGGGAAACATGGCATATTATGTCCCCCCCGCCTGAAAAAGTGGGGGGACACGTCCCCCGTGTCCTCCACCAAATTACGCCCATGCTCCACCTAATTGCGCACATGTCTGTAAGTACCCTGGCCTAAATAAGCAAGTACCCTATTTCAGTAACTCAGCTACATAATTCAATTGATAATGGTTCGTTGTCTGTTGCTTATGAATCGCAAATAATCAATTTATTATAACAATTATCTTGACATGGTCTGATGTTTGCGCATCACATTTCACAATGTGCAACGTCTAGGTTAAATCCTGAAAGTTATTGGTTTGTCAATGGATCATTTTTGGTAACAGAAAGGTTTTGTAAAACATATCTGTTTAGTGTGACAAGTTTGTGCTGCACCCTTGTGAACCCTTTTGTAGTGATGCACCCTCGGGTGTACCAGGCACATCGGTTGAAGAGCGCTGGTCTGATGCGTCAATTCGCCAATCATTTATAATTTCCTTTCAACGATATCACTGTTGATTCATATGTTCTTTTCAGTAACATCACTGTTAACCTCTGTGACTTGACCACGTGGCATTCAGCCAGGTGGTTGATTGATGTCATGGAAAATGAGTGGCAGGTTCTATTATAGCGATTTGGAAAACATCATTATGCAGANCTAAGATGTTGCCAAAAGGTTGTTTTGCCATAAAATTGCAACGCCTCNTGTCGTTAAGCGTATCTATCGTCGCTNTTTACAACAACATGTAAATAAATTTACATATCAATAAACTTCTGTTCCTTCAGCAAAATGTTTCGATACGAAATTTTACAATGAAGACATATTTGTCAAAAAATGTCTTCTCAAGCAGAGACAAGTTTGTATAAAAACTGGAATAGGTTGCGTTATTCATTAGAACAAGATATTGCCACGCAAGAACACTGAATATCTAATAAATATTATCAGCAAGCAGGATTTTAGTCAACAGTTCTACAAAACTCAACTAAAGGAGAAGCAGGGAATTGTAAAAAAAAACACGCGAACGAAAATTTATTTGCGATGCAGCTATTCCACTGCATCCTGTCTGACGCTGAATTTTACGAAAAAGTTAGCTTTTGTTGAATCATTTTTCCGCTGTACGGGTTGAATCAAACTTCGGAAAACATAAAATATTTTTGACAGTAGCTGGAGTTAAAGATTTGAATTTTTGTCACAAACAGACTCGAAATGCATCCGAAATAATGCAGTCCAAAGTCCATTTATTTCCCGTATTTGTCCAATTTAGGCAACATTTTTTGGCTATATCTCGGCAGCAGATTGAGCTAGAAAGCACTTCAACCCCCTAAAGGCGCGAAAAGTCTTGTAGTTTCGATTTAGAAAACATTGGGAAATTTAGGATTGGAACATTTTTGTAGGTGACTTCACAATTGGGGCAGGTTTAGGGTTTTGTGGATGACATCAAAAGAGCCTGGGCCCCGAAATCAGAGACAATTTTTGTTTCTTCTTTTTATGAAAAAAGTAGACGATCATCCTCATCTGTAGAGCCCTTGATTGGCCATCTAGCATTTGTGGTGTCCTGGGACACGTGACATCCGTTATTTCCAGAGCAAATTTCTTTTTACTTACATATGTCCATTGTTAATCACTTTTGCAACAAAATTGTATCTGCCCTGCGCGACGTACATATCATACAAATTTTTTGGAAAGTACCACCAAAAAAGGATTTTTTAGAGGGGATTTCTTGTTTGTGCGTAGAAAACGTCATGCACGTTTCAGATCCGTTTTTTTCAGATGAAGTCATGGTGTTGGAAGACTCTTCACATAAAGTATTGGTGGTCATATCTGGCCAAACTGGTTTTGCACTTAAAATTGCATTGAAATGTTAGCTTAGTAAGGTGTCCAAAGTTTGTTACACATCAGATAGCCGTGGGTAGTATAGTACCCATACATCCAGGGATGCAGTGATAACAAAAACTGTGTGGGAACGCTCCTGAAAAACTTGCCGTTTTGAAACAACTTCAAACTCATTTTAAAGCAATACATGAATAAGGTGTGGAAACGCCGTACCCACGCGTTCCCGCACACTACACCCCTGCATACATCCTATCCATCCTACTTTGTAGACGAAATATATACTCTGTAAGATCTTAGTGTCTGATTCTGTGCTGAGAAAGGATTTCTTTCAATAGACAGTGTCCTATATATAGGCTTTCAGGTTCATTTTTGTAAAATTACTCTGGCACTATTCGATTTGTCTCTGAAAATCAGGAAAAGTCATGGAAGCACAGGTTTCTAACATTTTTCTAAGTATGTGAAATTAGCAAAAGAAAAAACCTCTGGGAAGTGGACTACCCAATATTCCTGAGCAGGTTATAGAATCAAACTATTCATTTGGCCAAAAATTAGCTTTCCACAAACAACGTTGACAACATAACACGCAGACGTTTCATCGTGTAGTCGTTCTACAAACGCGTCCGTGCTAGGTACATGCTCAGTCGTTGTGATGTAACGCAGTAAGTACGGCCGTGTGAGCCCGTCTCGATCGTAATCTACTGTATTTCTCAACTATGGCATTGAGAAATGAAGGACCCACGTTTCAGCTTACAGTCGCTAAGAAAAGCAAAACGTAAGTTACAAAAAGGGCTAATACGGATTCAAAAGCAACGAAACTCGAGGAAGAAAACAGAATTTAGAAATGAATGGATAGAAATGTTTTTATTTACTGCAAATATCAAGGGATTACCCATGTGCCTAATTTGCGGTGAATTGTACACTTTGTTAGAAAACATACGCCGTTTGGTGAAAAACGCCCCAGTGTGAATACAAGAAAAAAGCTGTGGAAAAATTAAAAATATATCCAGGGCAAATATGTCCTTGACAACCGAATAAAATCAAATTTTAATGCGGTTGAAACCAATTTTGTGGTGACCATGAAATAATCAAGAGGAAAGCCTTTTACTGATAGAAAAAGAGGAAAACCATTTACATAAAAACATGCTTTATTACTGGTTCAAGCCGTTGTTGCTTATCACTTTGAAAGCAAGACAGAAATTATAAAAAAAATAGAGGAAGTACCTTTGTCAGCGAAGACAGTCGGAAAAATATCGTTGAAGTTGGCTGAAAGTATCAGTGCCATTCAAGTCAAGGACGTCACTGCAGCTTCAGAATTTTCTATTGCTTGCCACGAATCATGCGATGTTGATGATACCGCTCAGACAGTGTTGTTAGGCTACTACGTGAATTCATAAAGACCAAGCAAGGAGTCGATAAAAGTCCTACCTACATGTTGTCCAAGCAAGTTTAGTTGTTCATGGGAGATTCGAACGCTCAACTGAAGGAATGCCGCTTCCATCAGTGAAATGGGCAAGCAACAATGGAGATTCCCCGTTTGACCATGTTCACTTCGTTGTTGCTTGTGCGTAACTACGTTTGTGAAGCGCTTCCATGGCTGCGCCCTCCAGGCATGTGAATCGATGCGCCGTCACATCCCTCCCACCTCGCTCAAGGCTTTCCCCCCTCTATGCGCGGGAACGACAGCCGGAACGGTCAAAGGCCACGCATGCTGGCCACCAGACTGGTAGCGGCTTTTCATGGAAGATTCGAACCCGCAGCGGCAGGAACGCCATTTCCTGCAGTGCAACGAGTAATAGAGATTCCCCGCTCGGTCAGGTCCACTCTATTGCTGCTTGTGTGTAGCTGCCTTTATGAAGCGCTTCCTGACTGCGCCCTCTAGGCATGTGACGGAAGAAAGATACTTTTGCAGCTATAATTGAATATTTAACCAAAAAAGCATAGGCACTAGTCCGATTTTATTCCTTTGCGGCTGACAGAACATCAAGCATGACAGGCGCTTGTAAATGTTTTGTTGTTTCGATGAAGAACAAGCAGAAACGAAGCATGACATTACAGTATTTCACTGCATCATTCATCAGGAGGAAGTATGTACCAAGTCCTTTCCTAAAGATTTCAAAGAGGTTATAAACAGGGTTGCCGGATGAAAATTTCGATAAAAATCCAAACAGTGCTCGAAAAGGTAAGAAAAAGGCCAAACCGATTATTATTTAAAGACCAGAAAAATGTTTAAACCTTTTGGGGTATTGTTGTTCCTTTTTTATAAAAAAAACATGAAATTACAAAAATATCATTAGATTTTAATTTTGCAACAACACTGGGAACCTACCGGTATGCGTCAAGTGCTAGCCTACCGTAAATCTTAATAACATCACAACCTGTGCATAATGTTCATCACAAAAATTTGAATATAGTTGTAGCATTCAACAAAAATTTTGCAAAGGTGTGGCCGGAAAAGAATGAAGTAGTGAATATTTTTGTACCAAGGAAACAGTTCCTGTAAAACATTGTTTCATGAAGCGTTTATGATATTTAGTACCTATGTATTTTCGTTAATGTGACCAAATAATTTCAATTTTGGCCAACAAACAAACGACTTTCATCGAAAGATATATTTTTTGGATTACTAATTTTGCACATTTTTTCGAGCTATATTGTAATGAGTGAATAACCGTTTATAAGAAAATTAAATCATGGGCTTTTCCTGTTATACTGCCCAATCCTGTTCATTAAATTTGTTTTCTGTGGAAAAAGCATTCGTTTGTTTGTAATTTTTCATTTGAATCCCGACATAATTATGTTAATAGTATTTGTACTGTAGTGCTAATTTCAGCTTTGGACAAAGAATAAGAAATGTACTGGTAAGTAAAATTGTAATATAGACTACATACCTAATTTTATTATCAAAAAGTAAACGTTAAGAGCAATTGATTTTGTGGCGGCTACTCGTTACTTCCATGATACAAATACACATGGTACACAACCAACTACATCTGCTGAACACAATATCAGTTTTAAGCATACTGTGAATGCATTTAACTCTAGCAGTTTTTCGAAACCTGAGTGAGTGTAGTCCATAGCGGTTCGTAGGAATCATCTGCTGCATTCCATCAGCCCCAGCTTGTTGGTGACGGAATCGCTGGCTGTGCGACAAAGGCCTGACCCCAGACATACGTCGTAGGTAGGTGGGATTCGCTGGGCAGTCTGGACACTGTTTCTCTTGGTGAAGAGTTCCTTTCTGACTGCGTTAACTTCTGAATACGGTCTGGCAGTGGTAGGATCGAAGGGAACTACGACAAACCTTTCAAAGCAGTGAATTTTTTCATCCTGAAAGCTGACTNGTGTAGTGGTCAGGGTCACAAGGGAANCAGTCAGCTCTAGAATGAGTTCCATGTTGCCCAGGCAAATTTCTTCCCATGTCCCACGAATGCTGATGCCGTGTCACATCCAGACATGGTATGGGAGGACAAATGCCTTATGTGACCAAGGTAAGTAGCTATTTTATTGGCAGTGATGTACAGTAGCGAGAGTTTTTGCCCGTCCCACATGCAACCCAAGGTTCATCCACACGTGGCAGTGCTTGGGTTATGATCACCGCCAGGACAACGTCGGTGTCTACACTTCTAACCTGAATCCGACGATGATCATGAATGAATTTATTTATTTTGTTTAACGACAATTATGCTACACTGGGCGGTAGCCTGACTGGTGCAATCCAGTCGTGTCACGTCGAGCTTTCAAAATACAACAAGGCAAGAAAACTCTAAAACCCAAATGGAAATGCTAAAACGAATACACTGTATCACTAGAATCTAATACAGTATTTCAGAAACTCATCAACACTATTAAGTACAGCATCTGCAACGAAGGTCGACGCATCACGCGTACCATCAGTAGTGTAGCGAGGGTAAGTGCCGCTCGGGGCCGACCATAAACGTAGCAGGCTTAGTGCCGTCCGGGGCCCACTATAAAAATGCCGCCCTTTCCACCCGTCAAATTTTGCTTACAAAATTTCAAAAATGAAAGATGCTTCGTGCTTATTGAAAGGTACATGGATTAATAAAGCATCTTGAAACTCACAATCAAACACTCATAAAGTGAAATGGATCATGTTTTTCGTTGTCGATTATGAGTCTTGCTTTTTCTGCTTGTCCCCCCTTTTCTCATCATGACTTTTTCTATTTTTTTGCTTTCTTTACATATGCATGTACGAACCCGACATGTTTCGTCAAATTTTCTTTCCCTGTTGGTTTTCCAGTCTCCGGTAAGCCAACCGCATGTTTTTTTCATGGTTACGCGTTCCAGGGGATCAAACGAAAAAATTAAGGGATGTGATGCCGGCCTACCTACTTTAAAGATGTAAACATTTATGTATGTCAAAATTTCGTGTAGTATCTCCGCCTTTAACAAAAAAGTATATATACTGCATACAGCAGGCTATAATAATAAATCAGATAATATGATCTCAGTGATGCAAAGAACGTTTCATTGTTCACTTCACATTTCAGTAGTGGTTTAATTCTCTTAGAATATATAAAAGGCTTCCAACGTTAACTCTGTCGGCACTTGCGCGTGGTGCTCTATAGGTGCGGGGACCCATTTTGAAAAAATATCTTAAACAGGTTTATAACCGGCTATAGTTTAGAAGCGCTGGATTGCAGTCTTCATCGTAAGGTGCGCAAGTTGGTCTAGCTGTTGTGTTGGACCTCTTCCAATTACACGTGCACAGTGTTATTGCTTGCGTTTGTTCGTTACCAACAGAACATCGCCAGAAGGAGTTCAATTCGGGGGACTTTACGTTTGTGATTGACATTCAAAAATTTGACAAAAATCCACTAATTAATAGTGTTTCACATATCACGTTGGGGGGACTTGGAACTTTGTTTGGGTGGGATAAGTCCACCAAAGCCCCCCGTGGCAACGGAACTGGTTATCAACAGACGTCTATTTCGACAACTGTGTTATCAAACCATGCCAGGTGGGACATAGGCCATTTGAATGCTCTACAGTGATTACAACGTCTTACTTTCGACGGTAATTGCTTTGGTCAACTATATTAAGTGCAGCCATTGCTAAGTTGTACAACCGTTTCGATTAACGCCCCTTTTAGTAAAAACCTTCATCACAACCATATCTAAACCTATCGTTTACCCTTGCGTTAGGTTTTTAGAATAAAGTTCTTGCCTCAAATTCATCAAAATGAGAGCAACACCTTTTCTAAGCTTTTTTTGTTGAAATGCATTTTTCTATGAGTACAAATGTTAGGTATACCGTCGAACAAAGGAGATTTTTACGAAACTCACACTGCCCGTCTGCAACCGGCTGGCTCTGATTAACTCAACTTTCAGTACAAACCGACAATCTGAGCTGAAAGTTACCCACGCAAACACACCAACTGCACTACCCCGATTCAAGAACATCATTTTCCGATACCATTACGTCATGCAGAAAAACAGCCATTGTATTGAAACTGAGCAACGTTCCTTTTCTGAGTTCTTTACTTCAACCGCCAAAATTTAACGTTGTTAAGCCCACCTAGTGACTAGGCTGCAGCTTAAGTAACTTATAGAAAATATCCCACTGAACATTAAAATATTGCATGAGATGTGCCAAGAAATGCTTTTTTTATAATTTTGGCGATGGCAATTAGCGGCGTGCTAACGCCTGAAATATGCTTTTTACCGGGGTAGCTGAGGTGAACGCTCTTGCCCAACGACCGTTAAAAAAAGTTCAGCCCACATTTTACAAAAAAAACTCATGCACAGCTCATTCTTACGTTACCACAAGCTTGATTCCTCACCCACAAAAAATTAGAAGTAGGTATTCATCAGCCATATTACAGTAGATATTCAGCAAAGGAGCGCTGCAGCGATTCGCTCACTGTGAATCGAACACCCAGCCTTCCAATTGAGAGGCGGACACTCTACCTCTGAGCTATCGCCACTCCATCTAAATCGTCATCGCCAATGCCTAGGTGTCAGGTGATGCTATGATGTGCCGTTGGGGCGTTATTGAGCAACCAGCGATAGGAGAAAATGGATTAAGCTAGCCTTGATTATTTATTATGATTTCATGCAAAGCCTTTCTCATCAGATTTTGAGAGGAGGGGCAATATAAACCGTGAACAACAGGAGCCCTAATGTTTGCTAGTCTGCGATCGAATGTCATCTCTTTCTTTGTTCAAAGGACTTTTGACTGGGGTGGCGGAAATGGCTTTGTCTGGAGAGGAAGGTGTAGGGACTGGGGCACAATTGACCCCAAGTAAGTGTGCTCAAAAAGCCCTGGTTTCAAGACAAACACTGCGACACTTTAGCACATTGGACTTGACGCAGACTTTTGAATAAACATTTCCTCAATTTTCTCGCTCCACAGCCACATATCGTAGTTTTTTAGGCTGAGCCTACTGGTCTAGTGCTTCTAAACACAAAAATTGAACAGTTGGAATTTCTAAAACTTTAACAAATGTTTTTGAAAATAACAAAGAAAAGCTTGAACTTTTACACTCCTTTCAAAAAGTAATTTTTAATCAGAAAAGTGCCGCCCACCTAAAGGTTCCTCCCGGAGCCCGCGGTGCCCAGTGCCCCCCTTGCTACGCCACTGCACACCATATAGATATAACTGCAACAGATCAGCATGAACAAAAAATACAAAAATACAGAAGAAAAGCATGAATCTCCTGAAAACAATGCACAAGGTCGCGCGGATGTTATCAAAATCTGTTACAAGTCCTAAGATAATCATCCACGGCGCAAAACACAGCCACTGAGATATGTGATAGCTCATCATCAGACAGACCAAATAAGAATATACGCAGCAACTCAATGTTACTCAGACAATCAACGAGCTCAGGTGATTTGTTGTCGGTTACAATATTACAGACCCTATTGCAAAGATCACTCGTGCGGCATAATGAAATTTACAATAAAAGAAAAGGTGAAGCTCTGTTTCGATTTCACCGCAGACGCAAGTACGACAAGATTTTTTATTGATATTGGACTGTGGGAGAGGCGAAGCATACACGAACGGATGTCGCACGAGGATTAACTCCCAAAAGGTGGAGGGTACTATATTTTGCAACAGGTTGATAGGATTAACGATTCATTAATTAGGGTGACTTGGAGAAGATTTAATTTCAAGTGGGAGAAAATTTCATAAGCTACAGGTCTTACGGAGAAAACAGTTAAATGCCAGAGATAAAAAAAAACTGTAATTTGAGCGTCTAGATTGTGGCGCAAAGTGTAGGGAACAAAATCACTGAACGATCTAAAGCAGGGGTTCCCAACCTGGGGTACATGTACCCCCAGGGGTACATTTTTCTATCTGAAGGGGTACATTTAAGGTTGGCAATAGAAGAGAAATATATATTTACATATTATTTATTTCCAAATATTTATACATATATCAGCGAATATTATTTTCAAAAATCATTATATGCTTATTGTTAAATAAATCCGTGAATAATCATGACAAAATATTTTGTCATAATAAATTGTAGAGGTACATGTTCACCTGTCAAAATGATGAAGGGGTACATGTTGATCTGGTGAAATGCTGAAGGGGTACATATTCATCTGTCGGAATGCTGAAGGGGTACGTGGCAAGAGAAAGGTTGGGAACTCCTGATCTAAAGAGATTCATAGGGAAAGGGCAGGGTAGCAAACGAAAATTTATTTTACTGCAGAAAAGTAGCGGAGCATAGATATTTCTCTACGATGGTTTAAGGTTTTAAGGTTTAGATCAAGTAGAACATCTGAAGAGGATGTAATGTTAAAACAGCCTAATATGGTGTTAGTCGCGGAGAGTTGCGCTTGATGTAGTCTAGCAGGTGTTTATCGCTATCAGAGCAGTTGTCATATATAATGCTTCCATATTAAAAAATCGGTAATATGTTTTATTTTGTAGATAGTTAGGAGAGAGTGGCGAGGTAATGGATTAGAAAATAAGCGAAGACGATTTATTTTGGTCATCACTTTCTGATGAAGATGGAAAATGTGAGTATGCCATGAGAGACTGTGATGAAAGATCAAACCCATATGTTTATGTGTATCGGTTTCTCAGAGGTGAGTATTATTGAAAAATAAAGGGGAATGGATATTCCTCTGGTTAGATATTGTTACAACGGCAGTTTTAGAAAGATTGGAGGTAATATTCCAAAACCTTTGACCAGTTGTATAAGGTGGAAAGTTCGTGAGAAAGTGCCCTGTGCAGGTGAATAGGACATTTGGAAGAATAATATAGAGCGGTGTCTTCCGCAAAAAGAGAAAGGATGGATTATTTTTAGCAGTGTCGTTGACATATATCAGAAATAATAGAAGGCTTCGAACAGAGCCTTGAGAACGCTGAAAGAGATAACAGGATGAAAGATTTGATAAAGGGCCAACTATACCAAGTTCTTTAATTTTAAAGGACAAACGTGTGTGATTAACGCGATTAAAAGCTTTGGATATATCGAGAAATACTATTCTAGAGGAGAGATTTGAGTCATAAGCTTGGTACAAATTGTTGCAAGTACTTAGCAATGAATTAAAAGTTGTTTTTTTTCCGAAGTCCAGACTTGTTAGGAATTGAATATGTTTTAAATAAATTATTGATTTATTTAACACTAGAAGTACAGCTGTTTTTGCATACCTAGAAGGACGAAACGCATCAACTGACGCAATGCTTGTAAATTGGGGAAATATGAAATATTTTATTCAGAAAAGTGTTTGTTTTGCTTTTGCAAACTACTTTTCTGCTGATTTAAATTTTTTATTTGGAAACACACAAAAAATTTACGTTCAGAATTGGTTATTTTGTAAAAATAACTAATGCAATAGGCGCTGTGCATCCGGTATTGAAGCTCACGATTTACACATTTTGTATGCATAGGTACCTTGCAGGTTTGTTTTATAACTTTGTGTCAATAGCGCGATTTATGCAATTTGAAGCAGAGAATGTGAACCGTTGTCTAACCGAAGGTGTGGTGTTGGAGTTTCGGAGGCCGAAAAATTCTTCTGCTGGACACTTTTCAGACACAATATTCCCTGTCATTTCTTCTGCCACTTTGTGTATTTATTATCTGTGGTCTATACTGACAAGACAAACGAACTTGTAAATTGCCCAACTATTGATAAAAAGCATATTAAACATCACAAAACGCTGTTCTTTTAGCTACTCATGTCGTTGCGAAGCACTTCCTATCAGGTTTTACATCAAGCAGAAAAATTCGATCTTCTGGCGATTATTATTTTGCCGAGGTTTCTCCTACCTATTCAAGTAGGCTTCCTCAGGGCAATGTTTTTTAACCACACATAACATGCAAACTGACCATCACGTTATAGGAAGTTGGTGACAGCATTCCACAGAAAAAACGTAGAAGTGTGAAATGAAAAACGCTGGGAGTTGACATTGTATATCAACACAATAAATAGAGTAAAATCTACACAATGATGCACAAATTTCTGACCACGTAAATATCGTGAAGTAGCGATCAAATAATGTTAAACTTGCGTGGTGAGGGTTAGCAAATCTACAAGCACAGAAGTGGTCAATGAGAAGACAAAACTCAAGGAAGTCCGGTAATGGATACGTTTCACTCATGTTTCAAAACATTGTGATAAATAGCCGGAAAGTTTGTGCTTTTGACATTCATAGTGTTAGCTTTTAAATTAATATACAAAGATTTAAAAAATGCGTTGATGATAACTATTTACGTGATGTAGAACATGGGCGCAAACTAGTTGAAACCATAGCCCAGGGGTGGCCAAACCTGCTCTATGTATGAGCCGCATATCGTAAAATCCAAGTTACAAAGAGCCGCAACATAAAAAAATCTAAAAACACGAATATATTTGCAATCTACGTGTCAGTGACATCATAATACTTTTTGGAACGACTTTCAAAAGTAATACTGTCCGGCACGCCAGCTACCACAGTACCATTTTACAATATTTCTACACTTTGCAATAGAAATAAAAAATAAAAACCAAATATATAATTTTTCGGAAAGCTCAAAGAGCCGCATGCGAAGGTTCGAAGAGCCGCATGCGGCTCGCGAGCCGCAGTTTGGCCACCCCTGCCATAGCCACTTTGGAGAAACACTGTCGAAGATGACACACGACCCAAGATACTCCAGCTGAACACAGAGGGGCTCTCTGCAAACAAGATCTCTGTCATTGAGCAGCTAGCCTATAACAACAAGGCTTTCATCATTGTCCTACAGGAGACCAATGCACAATTTCAGACAAGCTAGTGATTCCCAACTTCTCACTAGCTGGGTCAGTCCTGAGCAGGAATCACGGACTTGCCATGTTTGTCCACGAGCGGTTGGAATGGTCACTGGTCGATCAGTCTCCAGAACTATGAAAGACTGAGTGGTTGTTCGTAGACGTCGCAGGATGTAAGATCTTTAACGTCTGCAAATCTCCACGCTCGTAAGATCTTTAACGTCTGCAAATCTCCACGCTCGCGATTTACACCAACGGCCATCCCGACGTTCCCACACACCAACCTGTATGTTGGCGACTTCAACTGCCAACATGTTAACTGGGATTACAACAAAACATCTGAAGGTGAGAGCCTGGACTCCTGGGCTACAGCCAACAACCTTGGACTGTTGTACGGCCCAAAGGAAACAGCCACTTTCTTCTCTCACCGATGGAACGTCGGCAACAACCCGGGCATGGCCTTCGCGAGTCTCGGCCAGGACATCCGACTGCCAGACAGACGTGTTCTAGGAAAGATCCCGCGGTCACAAAATCGGCCTTCCTTTATAACGCCACCAAGACTCAAGGTTCCTGCCCGCAGGGATTCGGTGAAGCGTTGGAACTTACGCAAGGCTGATTGGAAACGCTTTTGCCTTCTCACAGGTGAATCCGTAGAGAGCTTGCCACCTCCGCACACATTAAATATTGAGAGGGCATACCAAGATTTTTGCAAGAGCCTACTATCCGCAGCCAAACAATGTAGCCCACGTGGCCGTCGGAAGACGTATGTGCCATGCTGGGACAAAGAGTGCAAGACCCTCCATCGCTCCTTCATCCGAGCCCCAGTGGGGACTGACTCTGATAGAGTCGCTTCGTCCCTACTATCTCGGCTGGGGAAGACAAAGTAGGAGCGATGGGAGGAAGCTGTTAATTCCATCGACTTCTCGCACTCTAGCTGCAAGGCGTGGAGAACCAGCAACAAACTCACCGGCAGGTCTGGACGCTCCTCTCGCCTGTGCCCCGTCTCGGAAAACTCTATCGCCTCGCAACTCGTGAAGAACGGGGCACACAGGACCGGGGATCGCGAGTTCACCAGGCTAGTCAACAAGGGGCTGTCCGGTCTAAAGAAATTCCAACACCTGAGGGTCACAGTAGCCTATCTCTGAACCCTTTAGGACGGAGGAGGTTGCTGCTGCCCTCAGACGCCTGAAGCCAGGAAAGTCTCCGGGACTGGGTTCCATCTTCTCGGAGTTTATACTCCACGCAAGG
>JGI24021J15306_10001391_pt1 | contig 23586 bp, 21 predicted proteins | sample Ectturendosymbi1_FD_15306 | JGI IMG/M metagenome (IMG submission 15306) | reverse complement strand
TGTCGTGAATCCTGCTTAGGGAACAATCGGCTACTTTCAACGTCGGTAACCCTGCCCGCAGTAGCCAAAATTTTTTCCACTATCCAGCCAAGGTTACTGAGACATTTTAGGCGCACAGGCGGGTTTTTTATCAACTCGAGTTAATCATTATCAAAATCGTTTGACCCGAAAAAACGAACTTGTTGAATTTCGAAAAATTTTAGTTTGTCAAAGACAAACACAATTTCCCAAAGGAAAATGTGGCAGGTGCGCATACTAAAGACATCAGACAAGCAGGAAAAGCGCAGAACTTCTGCTAATAGTCCTTAATGGCGGTTGTTTGAAGACCAAAAAAATCGTATTCTGCTCGAAGCTTGCAGTTCTACATGCAACAAAATAAGTTAAGTCACGATATTTTCGAAATGTTCAAGTGTATGCGGTAACCTCTGGCCAAATGCTTTACGACAATCAGTTTGACCGCGGCACACTATGGATCACAAACAAGTTCAAACAAGGTCGTTTCATGCATGTAGCGGTGGCAACGCTTGTTCTGAGGTAACGTATGTTTTAATTTTGGGACGTCGATACTTTTTCTACAAACAGCAAGGGACATTGTGATACCATCCTCTAAAAGTTTGAGTTTTAAAAAATTTTCACATGTCTGCTAACAACTAGGTGCAAGCGTTTTCTGGCTAATGGAACTTCATAAACCGATCAGTTCAAAATCAGGTCGACTTGGTTTCCAAAAAGCAATTACTGTTCTGTGAAATAGCAGCAGAGTCTTGACATAATCCCCAACCACCCCAGATCCTCGCTCCGGTTTCACTATCAAGACCACATATTGAACAGGAGGATCCATGCGCGCTGAATCGGCTTATCTCGTCAGTGCCTGCACTGATGTGCCCTAATTACTCACTGGCGTGGCTTTGCTTGCTCGTGCACCAACATGCGCAAATTCGTTTTGAGCAAACTAGCTTTTCTTGTCACGCGACAGCTAACCATGGCCAATACACCTCCCCCTACTTCAAAAATACAGAAGTTCTGCATATTTCTATAGGACTGCTCGACAGAGCGCATAAAAATCAGCTACTGAAAGAACCAGCTTTGAAAGTCGATTGCAAGTATTTCTGCATTTAGGTTGAATAGATGATTTGGCCGAAGTGGCCAAGGACCCTGAGCCGGGTTTTAAGGTTCCTGCCACGTTGAACACTCCAGGCGCCAATTGTGGAAACATTTTATCTTGAACAAGGTCAGCCTGGTGTAAAGTCAGGTTTGCCCGATGCTGCGTTTATTTCCACTGCAATCACTGTTTTCATGAATGTATCAGGCCGTTTTTATTTAATCTTGCATCCGTCTTCAGCCAAGTTGTTTGTGCAAGCAGCAGGTTTTGTGCAGCTCGATAGTTGTGTTTTCACTGTCGCTCACCGAGCGAAGCGGCCATCGTCCCATGCGGCCAAGACGATTACCACTGCAATGTAACGTTCTCACGTGTTTCGTGTCGTGCGCAGTTGCTGGTTCGAACCTTCGACGAGACAGCCGCGCAGCTCGAGGAGTCGTTGCGTGGCAACGCCGACAATCAGCGCTTGCTTCTGCCTCTCGGTAAGAAAAGTGCTGCGAATTGGTCGAAACTTTCCTGGCAAAACTTCAAAAAAGAAACATTTCCTGCGTTTGTTAACACTGCAACGAAGGGTTACTGCTGAGCTGCCCCATCTGTTGCTTTCCTGCTAAGTCCAGGTGGATTTTGAAGAACCGCTTATCTCTGTTGTCAGCCGTCTGATTGATTGACGCGCTCATGGGATTGTGTTATGAGGGTTTCCATTTATTGTGTCCATGTTTTCTCTTCGTAACGTTGTCAGGTTGGATTGTAAAAGACGTTGCAATTAGTGTTTCCCTAAATGGAATCGTGGCATATGGCGGTGGAGGAAAGGCTGCCTACAATCACTGATCTTAAGTGGGAAGCGCCTTGCCGTTATGCACCCACGCTTTAAAGCGCTGTATTGCATACATGACGATATTTTTGTAAGTTGAAATTTGTTATTTAGAATTTTCGTTTTTCATTGATGCAAATCAGGTAGATCGAATTAAAATGATTTGCACCATCTTGCGGCCAGGTAAATTAACGTGGATCATCCACACGGTGGGGGCAGTGATCGGCGGTCGAGTATCGTTCGCGGCGACCGACGACCACGACACCATGGACGGCGAGCTCGTGATCCGCGTCCTGCAACTGATGAACGTCACCGACCAGTATGTGAGAATTGTGGTGGCAAGTAACAGCGAGCCTGCTTTTCAAAACAAAGCACTACATATATGTATAACAGGGTCGGTCAAGCCGCGACTAGCGAGCCGCATGCGCTTGTTTGGTTGTCCGTATGCGGCTCATTGAGCTTTTTGGCACAGGCCGTGTTTATTGTAACAGTCAGTGCTTTCAAGGCTTGTTCCGAGGTCGATCGCTTGTTTTTATTTCAACCGGTTCTGATCATCGCTCTGCACTGCAGGGGTCACCAAACTACGGCCCGCACGACCATGGCCCTTGCGACCCGCTGCACTGTGCCACAAATGACCTAAGTTACAACAATGCAATCGACTATCGTTTGTGCGACCTTCAGCAAAGCGAACACTCAGAAAATCGGATCGAGATCCATTGAAAAGAATTGCGCTGAACGCCGGGCATTGTTCGGTTTGAACGATTGCATTACATCGAACAAACACGATATCCGGCCTGCTCAGTTCTCACACACTTATTTTTTCGTTGCGACATCTCGGTCATTTTTTGCAGAGACATTTTGGTCACTGAAACGTTTCGGTCATTTTTCTCACAGTTGTATCAAAAATCGCCGTAACAGTGTTCATTAGCCTATATTTTCAGTCATTCTGACCGAAATGACTAATTTTTTTTCGGTCATTTCAAAAACGTTTCGGTGTATGATCGCCAATTGACCGAAAAAAATCGACTTACACATGCCTGGCCCTTTGTAAAAAAAGCTCGGTGATGCCTGCTCTAATGATGATGTCTGCGCATTTTTTTATTAACTACTGTACCTTCTTGCGGATGCGGGTGATTTGAAGACTTTGATTACCGGTAATTATTACCGCCTCATAGGGATATTGCTAAAACGATCTGGAAGTGACGCACGCTGTTTACCAAACAGTTTAACCGGCACTCAAGCAGTTTGCTTTTTCGAGCACAGTCTTTGTTGAACCCTTTGATCGGTAATAATCGTTTTGCTGTTTGTCAGTGTCTCACCGACATTTCACCCCATGCTGCTCCATTCAAGCGTATACAGACGTGTACCAATTAACGTGCACAGAAAACGGTTAACAAAGCTGTAAAAAGTAACCGCAGATTTCGCACTTGAAGTGCTATCGCATCAAATGCAAATTAAGCCCTCAAAGCAATTCAGAAACGGAACTAGAAAGACGTACAGCTAGAAAGTTTTGAAGCTGTTACGCTGTAGAAATCTTGTTCCTATATGCAATTTTTTGTGGAGGTTAACCTATGCGTCTCGTCCTCCATGTTTGCTCAAGATTTATAATGTCGGTAACTTGAATCGTTGCAACGAAACAAATTACAAAAACCTTTCAATGACCATCCATTGAAACCAGGTTTGGCAGCGAACAAACTGACTGAGTTAAAATCGTCGCTCAGCGGCAGCAGACGTCACCGAAAATGCTCAGTATGGAAGCCGATACAATAACGTTAGCCAGTGAGTGAAGTCGAAGCATCGTGCGTGCAGTTCTTGCAAAGTAATACCTGAAAGAACTCATTCGATCGGCTGTGAAACATTCTCAATCAATTTTCACGCACCTCATAATTAAAATCAAAATTTGCAAGATCACGTGACTTTCTTGCTTCTTCGACAGTCTTCAACTTGTGCACGTAAACGCAAACTCATAACTTTTTTTGTTCTGCTGCGGATCCTGAAAGTCTTAAGATTTTCAAGCGTGTTCATGGAAACCGAATTTCTTGAAATACGTCCCATGTCCCGTCGTTGGCGATTTTATGTCATGCAGCAGGAGTTCTTAAAAATTGGATGCCATGTGTAGCCCGATAAGTTGCGAACTAATGTGGCAAAATTCATTCATTTTAACGCTGTCATTAATGCGTGCAATTGTTTTGTCATTAATGCGAGCGCGAGCAATTGTTTCCATCCGGCTGTATGGCAGCGAACAAATGGTTACTGTATCTGTTTATTAAGCCTCCTATGTACAGCACGTGCAATTACGCATCCTTATAAAAGCGCAACGTTTGCTTGAGCTGCATTTCCACTTCTAAGCCTCACGTCTTCTCCGTACAGACGGCTGGCATCAGGTAACGGTTACGCCAGCATCGAACTCGCTTTTCTTTCCTTCTTCGAGCAATTCCGAAAGATCTACATCGGCGACCAAGTCCAGAAAAGCTCACAGGTTCGTTCGACCTGTTCCTCTGTTTTAACAAAGCAGTGCCCGTCCAATCAGCGCGTCTTTGATCGTTGGCGAATGAAATGTAAGCTGTTGCTTGATTGAATTGAGCAACGAGCAACCTTTGAAGACAAAAGCGAAGTTCCATTTGAAGTTTTGCTGCTGTTGCAGGTTTACAAGCGACTGAGCGATGTGCTGCAACTTGCCGATGACTCAGCGGTTCTGAGCGTCTTCGTCAGCAAAATGTAAGTGATGTTCTGTAAGCAAAGAAATATTTATACGTCAGGAAATTTCTACCAAAAACAGAACAACACACGTGACTGGGTTCTGAGCAAGCCCCCATTGTAAACTGATTTGTGCAAAATTGATATAAACTGTGCGTTTCTCTGCGCATGTAAAGAGTATTTTTGTGAAAATGACTAAAAGCAGTTGCAGTGCAGTCAAAAATTGTTTGACTGGACTTTACGGAAGTCACGTGAACTAGAATAACGTTATCTAATTTGGGGTCCCAGCACACCTCTAGCTAACTTGCGCGTTGCACGTAACCGAGAATACCCGGGCAGGAGATTTTAATATGTCGCTGAATCTTGTCAACGTCGTCAATATCCGACACGTTTTTGCCATTCGCACAAAAAAATGTGAAAGCGCATTTTTCGTCATGCCATGCGTATTTGGGAAATTGGTAAAGTATAACGTTTCTTCCCGATATTGTTTGGAGCGTTGCTAGTCGATTTTTTAGCGTTGGAAATGTTTTTCTTGTTTGAAGGTCGCACAGACCCTTATTTTTTCGCGGCAACGACGTTGCCTTTTTCAGCCTGACCAGATTAACGCGTAACTATTGTGCGACGCATCGCAAGCTCTCACAAGACAAGGCACGAGACTATGCAGCACCAGTCCGTTCTCTTTGCTGACGTCTATGGCGGCAAAAGAGTGGGACAAAATCGACCTTATTTTAGGTTCCAAACTTTCCCATCCCCTCTAGTCCCGAAGATAAGGGCTTTGCATCCCTTGTCAGCGCAATCTGCAAAGGAGGAGAATGATTAGAGAGCAAACACTATTGTAATAAGGTGGATAAGTTATTCACTACTGGAACGCCAATTATTCAAAAGCAACCTTTATTTATGAAACTACAACGCAAGTGGTTCGTGCATCTCAGGGTTGAAAGAAAACACTTTGTCACGTGACCTGGGAACCCCCAGACCGTTAAGACCCATTGTTTTAGATGCGCAGCAATTCTGTTTACGAGTGTTTGCCACGTACCTTCTTCCGTAACGGTTCAGTGTTTGCTTTCCGTCACCAGAATAACGAACCTGAAATACTGGAGTCACGACGCGATCATCAGCGGCACCCTGCACTTGCTCGGCGATCTCGCGGTCGGCTTCAGCTCCGTTCGCAAACTGGTCAAGTTGGAAGCTGTGCAGTTTCTGCTGGAAAACGACCCGGTAGGTGGCGCTCGTGCGACGTCGAGACTGAGCTGGAGCTCGCCATCCCTTTTTCAAGTCGACAAACTATCTCGCACCAAACGCGTTCGCGGGTCAAAGTTATTTAGCATAACGACAGTGGAATATTGCACGACTGCCGTCGCAAGCAAACCCGTTTTGTCATTGATATACGCCATATTGCTTCTTTGGCCAAAGCGTACGCGGACTCACCAAAACGGCTTAGCATACTCGACTGAGTCCGCGCACTCGGACTTGGGAGGAGGTTACCCGGCGAGTGGTTCTCAGCATGTGAATTGTCTGCGAAAAGGCTTTGTAGCCAGGAACACGTTTTACGAACGACGGCGAATTGTCGACCTTATGCGTGCTCACAGACCGGGGGTGGTGAAACTACAGCACGGTGGCCACATTTGGCCCGTGTGACCACTAATGGTCCGCATCAGAATTTTCGTTGCCAAGCTAGAACGCAGCATCACCTGAAAACGGAACTCCAAGATAAGCAGATACTTGGATAATAAGTCGAGAGAAGTCTTTTTGCCCCTCGTGGTTTTCTCTCCCTATTGTATTTGGGAAAGACAAAAGCAGAGTTTCAAGATAAAATTTAATGATTTTTTACGACACACCAACGATATTCCACACTTTTTGCGGCCCCTGATAGTTAATGATAGTGAATATGTTCAATGCACCCTGCGCTAAACTGTACACGTTTCATAATTCGTTGAAGTTGCCTTGATGTTCCATTTGTCATGATGCGTCATAGCAAATAAACATCACACTTTCTGATGCCGTGACGTAAAAACCGAAACTATTGCGTCTTAGCTTGTCTTCATTTAAATCTACCGCTGATCGTTGCAGAACTCCCACTTCCCCTTCCTGGCCGTCGATTCGAAGCTGAACGACCTGAGATGTCGAACAGTCTTCTACACAGCACTCGGAAGATTGCTTATCGTCGACCTTGGTGAGGAATCGAGTGAAAGTCGGTTGGGCCTTTGGCGACACAAGCTTTATAAACATATGTTTTTTTGCTTTTTATATACGAAAAAGTTGCCCTTAAAATTGATTGTGCGTTATTTGTTTAAGTATGATTTCGACTGAATATGACTGCAACCAAAGACTGCAAAGAAAATTTCTTTCACCTTTTATTTTTCTGATTTGCAAATTATTGGCGAACAGCTGCACAGCCCTGCTCCTTTTTTGATGGCAAAAATCTTTTCTGCCGAAGCGCAGAAGTTTCCGAGTGTGTGTGGAGTAAATGCCAAATGCGTGTACCCGCAAACAAGCATCAAAATCGCGAGGCACCGTCTCTCATCACAGCTATATAGACCTTGCCGAGTCATGCCGACCTAAGCACTTTTGGCCTTGCCGAATCATCATGACATCAGCACTTTTTCTCCTCCGCACAGGCGAAGACGAAGAGAAGTTCAACCGCTTCATGCGACCGATGACGACCGCCTTCCACTCGCTCGAGCGCATGTTGCTCAACGCGTCGTCGAACAGCAGCGAAATGAACGCATGCGCGATGCGCACCTTGATCGGTCTGTCGCGCGACGTTCGCGGGCTCACTTACTCGTTCAACACCAAGACCGCCTACAACATGCTTTTCAATGTCATGTATCCTTCGATTTCCCGGTTGCAGACACGGTCTGCTGGTGCTGTGACGTTGTTGCTCGGCCGACCGTGACGACCGCTGTCGGCGAGTTCCGGTTTGACGGAGCGCGGAGTGACTGATGCAGTCCCGTCGCCACGGGGGGGCTTTTGTAGGCTTATCCCCCTAAACAAAGCTCCAAGCTCCCTCACCAAATTGAAATATGAAACACGATAAATCAGTGGAGGTTTTAGCAAGTTTTCCGAATGTCAAACCCCCCCTGCACAAACGTAAAGCCCCCCTGGTGGAGACTTCCTGGTTCCGGTCATGAGCTGATGAAAGTTGAGGAGGCATAACTCTGTTAGGGCTTGCGATAAATATAAATCACTTGAAAGCTTTTGTATTTTGTGGATCGCTGATCAAAAGAAGTCCTCCTTAATGAAAGTAATCAGATTTTTAACTATTTCCAGTCAGACATTCCGGAAATGCTATTTCGTGCTTTTCTCGGTAATGGATGGAATCGTCGTCGCTTCGCGCTTAGCAGCATCGTTGTCAAAAAAATCATCGTCAAACGCTGCAGTGTTTAAACTAGGGGGGTTGCGTGTGTTTGCTTCATATTTAAACGTGGGTGTTTGCGTGTATTTATGTCATACGTTCATTTTCGATAAACCGTTGCGCTTTGAACATAACGTATTTCATGGCGATTGTCCTTGACACTGTCCATCGACAGTTATCCTGCATTCACCGACGTTGTTTTGAAGGCGATCGAACTGTGGTTCCCGGATCCCGCCCTCACCACGCCCGTTTTAAAAGTAAGTTTTGTTTTGGTGAAGTTCGAATTGCTTTCCCGCAGCCTCGGAAACCATCATCGAGCATTTTGATTCTTGTTACTTGTCAATTTCTCCAGATGCGATTGATACAATTTGACTTGTCGGTGTTGATCTTAGATTGCACACATTTTAATCAGGGGTCGGCAACGTTTTCCTAACTATGTGTCGACTTGAGGTTTGAAATCATCCAGTGTGCCAACAACAAATGTATTTTTATGCAAGTCAAGGTCACTAAAAAAGTGTGAATCATAACAAAATCGAAAATGTAAAGCTTGGAGCTTCTGGGTGTTATTGGAAATTGCTTGGCGTGCTGTAGGTTGCTGACCCCCCATACAGAATTGCTGACTTCGTGTGCTTTGCAGTTCGACGTTAGTGACTCAAACTCACCACCGAAACGTCGTCAAAAGACTTGTGGAGAAAAATTTGAAAACATGCGCGAAAGTTGAAACTTGCGAACAAATTATGCTGTAGTTCAACGGTGCACAACCCGCGGCCTTCGATAATGAAATTTGCGGCTGTTCACATGTAATTTAAAATATAAGATTTGGCGGCCGTGCTGGCGTATATTGAAGCAAAACAAACGTAACGATGCTTTGCAAACTTTTCTTTTAATAAATTCGTTAAAATGTTTAACATTTCATTATACTTTTAGGCACAGGTAAATGACATATACCGGATAAAACCTATTCTTTAATTAAACGTATCTAATGAATATAACTCGAACTCATTGGCGGCCGTACTTCACATAAATAAATGTAATGCGGCCGGCAATAGCAAAAGGTTGTACACCCCTGCTGTAGTTGCTTCGGACGCTTACAGGCGTTCTCTTGCGCTTCATTCACATGGGGTTTTTTGCGCCCTCGAAAAGGCTCGGGCGGTGTATTGCGCTGTTGCTCGTCACGCGTGGCGTTTGTAGACGGAGTTGCAGAGAGAAGTTGTTCTGAGCAGTGCTGTGCGGTTTTAACTGATCTGTTCACGATGACAACGTTCGTCACCAGTGTTCCCTCCACGAAACTTTCACACTGAACAAATGTTTGTTTCAGTGAGCGTGAATATTTTAGCCGGAGTTCTGAATGAATTCGAACTATGTACATTATTACTATCAGTATAAAATCTTATCAAAACATAAACAAAGCTCATGTTCACTTCAAATAACGTCTTAAAGGGCGATATGCTCAGAATCCTTTTGCTTCTGCCCCAACAAATGTTAATGAGTTTTTACTTTTAAATGCGAAACGTTGCAAATGCGCGAGAATGATATTTCACTGCGCAAATGGTCTGGTGGTGCTGCGCAGTTGCACACCTGAGAGGGAATATCGTTCGCCACCCAAACAGTTGATAAAAACAATACGATGTAAGTTGTTTGATTTTATTTTCGATTGACCGATCGATGCCCAACGATCGCACGCATCAGGCTACAAGAGCCTGAGCGCTGAACGTTTGTTCTTTGTTTGCCACGCCCACCGGCACGCCCCTATGTGTTGCAGATGTTCTCTGAGCTGGTACTCAATCGCGGGCAGCGTCTCAACTTCGACGTCACGTCGCCGAACGGCATCTTGCTTTTCAAGGAAGCGAGCAAGGTCCTGTGCACTTACGGTGAGTGGAACCGACGACCTTTAAACTCGCAACACCAGTGTTCTCGTTGCTATCAGCGCCTGAAAAGATTCTATTTGAGTATCGTTTAATGATGCCTACTTCGTAGGTGAAACATGTACTCTGTCAGATCTTAGTGTCTGATTCTTGGCTGGGAAAGGTTTTCTGTCGATAGGCAGGGTCCTGAAAATATATGTTTTTTGTTATTTGTATCCGTAACAAGCGATAGCCTGACCAAAGCATTCTTGTCGCGTCACAATGAAGCACAATCAAAATGTGCTGCACCGTCACCATCCCGAAAACAGGTCCACGGCACCAAAACTAGTAACAGAAGCTAGGCCCGACGATTGGGGCAAACCGAATGAAAACCATCGCAGAAAAGCAGTTTGCCCCAGAAGTGCGAAGCCTTCGTCAAGCTCGCATTCGGCAAAAGCGCTACGAACACCAATAACAAGCGCTGCGCGAGCAGTGTTGTGAATGGTGCGAGGAAAGGAGTCAGTTTCTACGTTGCCACGCACACAAAGACGAACATGCTTTTTGGTAACGTAAAGTGGACTGAGAAAAGCGCAGCGTGTAGACGTCAGTCGTGAGTCATTCCAAACTGATGTTAAGTTTTATTTTTTTGGTTAGCACAGAGAATTTAAAAGATGCTCTGAAGATGGTGTGACAGGCAGATCATTTTATTTCAAGCGGGAGAGAGCTCACCAGCTGGAAGCTTTACTGAAAAAAAGTTGAAGACCAAATTTTTTTTGAAAACTTGAAGTTAACGAAGTTGAAGTTGAAGAAAAGCCGTTGCAATTTCAAGATTAAACTTTTATGATCTACTCAATCGAAATCCTTAGATATGTCAAGGACAACTCTTCTGGAAGAAAGATACGAATCGATACCGTAGTGTAAACTGTGATAGGTACCTTCTAATGAACATAAGAGCGTTTTTTCGAAATCCGGGATTGTTGGTTGTCAACATCATCCATTTATCCAGAAATAAAGTCCAGCGGTTATTGGAATCTGTGATTGTCAAGTAGAACTGAACCATCTGCAGTTACAAATCCCCTCTTGTGTCATTTCTTCAGCCATTAACTGGCTTATTCTGAGATTTGGTTTGCTGGTTTGAGTGCTTGTAGCTTATTGTGTTCATTCGCTTCTTGCAGGGAAGCTACTTCTTTCTTTGGGGGAACCACCGAAGGACCAGTTATATTCACACCGGTTGAAGGGAGTGACGCTTTCTTTCAACTTGCTCAAGAACGCGCTGTCGGGAGACTACGTCAACTTCGGCGTGTTCCAACTCTACCAAGACCCGACCTTGGACAATGCGCTTAACGTATTCGTCGAACTTGTCACGTCTGTGCAGAGCAATCATTTGTTGGTGAGCGGATGTATTTTCTCATGTCATTTATATAACGACGAAAATCTCGATTTTTTTGTTCCGGGGTGATTGTCTGAAGTAGTTCTGAGGTGTTCTATATGTTTGAAACAACAACGCACAGAAGTTAATGCTTGCTTCCTGCTTTGTTAAAAATCAAAAGAATCGAAAAGATGCTCATTTGTCGTGTGCTACCTGCGTGTATATATTTCGTTCTTGGCAGACTTAAAAGTCTGTCAGTTGCTAAGATGTTAAATGTATTGATTCAAACGGGTGGTGTCTTGTATGCAGGGTTGTGGAGACGGTATTCAGCTCCAACATCTAAAAGTTACTGGCTCCGGCTCCAAAACAATTTGGTCCATTCAAAACTGAAAACCATTGTGTTACTTGTACAACTCGTTTGTCCTACAAACCAGGGCTGTGGAACCGGAACCCAGATTCCCGGCTCCGGCTTCACCATATAAAAGCTTTTGGCTCCGACCCCAGCTCCAATCATCAACAGTTACTTGGGCTCCGAGCTGTACAGTCCTGCTTGTGTGTGTCGCACTGGTAGCAAATTGAACCACGTGACCCTTTATTATCTTCTCCACGCAGGAGTATCCGAAGCTCAGTCAAGCGTATCACAACGCTCTCGAGCTCGTCACGAAGAACCACATGGACTTCATCAGCGCCTTGCCTGCCACGGTCGCTTGCCACTTGCTCAGCACAATGATCGATGGACTGCAAGCTCTCGGTAATCTCTGACGTCACAGTTGCTTGATGCACCCGGCAGTTGTTTAAAACTCGTTTTTTTCTGTCGAAATTTTTGGAGCAACTTTCTCAGTAATTTTATCTGATTTCTTTCTTCCTTGCAGACTAGATGCTTTGTGTATTATGTTGGCGGATCCACTTTAATATTGTGTTGGCGGGTCCACTTTAATAATGTGTTGGGAGATCCACTTAAAAATTTTGTCGGCGGATCCACTTTAAATTATGTTGGCGGATCCACTTTAATCAGCACAATTTCTTGCGATGGTTTCTGCTTCATGTACTGAGGTGGTCATTTATAGTTTCTGTTTTCGGCGTTGGACAAGTTTTCCTCTAAATGTTCGAGTGGTTTACAATTGCGCCTGTAAGTCAGTGAATAACCTTTGTATACAACATGGCTTTTGAAAAGAAGAACACGTTTCCTCGCTACTTGTACCCTACTTCAGATATCAGTGACCTTGCGCGAGTAGCACATCGATGCTTCCTGCTCTTCGAAACAAAAAGAGATATTGCAACATCTGCGAGAGCGCTACTATGCTGCGCTCCTCCATTTGTGCGTGGTCCATTGTGCCCCGGGGCCACAACTAGGGGTGGGGCAACCGGGCAATTGCCCCCACTCGAAATTTTTAAAAACGCTTTGCAAGCGCCAAAAACTTTTTTAGTTGTTGGGTGAAACAACAACTTGCAATAATTTTGTTCCCCACCGAAAATATTAGCTGCTTGTGACTCTGTTGTGCTTCACAGTCTGATCACGCCAAAGTCAAAGTAGGATTTCTTTTTGTCCCAGACACTGTGATCTGCACTTGCTGCTGCACTTCTCTCGATTATGTTGTCACCAATTTGTTCCGCATCGTTTCGCGCTCCCCGTCGCTATGCAACGGCGATTTTACGCCGGCGTCATCGGCCGCGTCCACCAAAGCGCAGCGTGACCAGATGGAACGTCAGCGCGAACGTCACTTCCTGCAGTGCATCATGGAACGACCGGAAATGCTTCAAAGGGTAAAAATTGAAGTTTTCAGAGAATTATATTTCGTCGTTTCACTCCCTGTGCTGTGTCGCATTTGAGCGTTAATTGCAGATTATTTTGTCTCAAAGTTCTAAGTCAGTTGTCCTTGCGGGTAATTAGTTACCTCCAAAGGCGCAAGTTGACATCTTTTGGGGGCAGTACACATTACTGTTTACTTGGTTACGCTGCACCAAAGTACTTGTAGAAATTTTTCAACTTCGATGAATTTAGACTGGAGCTTCGTGTACGTTTATATGTTGTTTCGTTTCACATATACCACTCTTGCAACCTCTCGGTTGGCATTGCGTTGAATGTGCGATTCACCACGAACGGGATGTGCGCGAAGAATAACACCCATATGTATATGTGGCGCGAACAAGCAATAATAGTGATCGCGGCGCGTGATCTCTGTTGTTGCTTGCTGCCACAGTGTGCAGCTTTGCGCACTTGCCGCTCGGGCTTTCCGATCGCAACACCGCCATGCCTTCTCTGACGTCATAGAACGAGCGGGAGCCCCTTGTGTTTCGTAGGCTGTAGTGTTAACTAAAAACTATTACAGGTAGATGCCTTCAAAGAAGCGAAGTTACAAACAAGCTTTTCTGAATTTAAGTTTGACCGCTTGATGGCAAGAAACAGTTTCTGCCTTCCCATTTTCAGCCCTCCCCTCCCATTGATCGTATTTTTAATGGACATTTGAATGCAAGTTATGACGTCATTTTTGTGTTGTTTTGTTGTAATTATTTGATTGCAAGTTGTAATTTGTTATTTTTCGAAACAGGTAATTGAAATTCATCAGGTTCTTCTCTGGGATAACGTCAAGAAGGCTAAGGATCCACTGCTTTAAGTAATCAATATGATCGCATTAAAAATGTCCTACGGCGTCTGTTGCAGGCCTTGTCTACGGTACTTCATACGATTATGTTCGAAGACTGTCGAAACCAGTGGAGCATGTCCAGACCTTTGCTCGGCTTGATTCTTTTAAACGAAGACGTGAGTTGCTTAGCAACGGTCGCTGCCCGCGCGGCGCCGACTGAACGTTGATTGGATGTCATCAGCAGTGCCGGCAAAATCGTTCAACCGAGTCAAGTCAGCTTTTTTCCTGTTTCAGTATCTTCAGTCGTTGGAGAAGTCGCTGTGCGAGCCTGGGGTGGACCATGGCCCCCTGGACCCTCAGGTCCTGCATGGGTGCTTCGCTCAGTTGATGAACGGGGTGGAGAAAAACCTTCACACGAAGACACGAGACAGGTATCAAGAGTGTTCAGAGCCAGTTGATGGGTCCGCGTGGGCGTCGAAAGGGAGGGAGAGGGGGAGGGGGCCAAGCTCCCCTGGATTTTCAATTTTGTTATTTCACTATTACCATTTTAACAGAAAAATGCTTTTCCTTAAATGAGAGTTGTTAAAATGAAATTTCAGCGCTGTTGCCCTCCCCTTGCAAAAATCCACCTGACGGCCATGTACAATAGATTGGCCAGGTTCGTCTTCTTATGATTCATGCTGTTCCAATCATCGAACAGCATACAAACCCAAACACTTTAACATCGCTTCAGACGTGTACAAATGTTCAGGATAGTTTATGGTTGAAACATGCTTGTTAACTGCTCGCTAGACGAGACCTTGGTGTGGAAAGTACTGCTGCAGTGTTTCCTTATAGCGATCCCTGGAACCTAAGTTTCACACACTGTAGTCTCCTTTGTAACGAAAATATGCGTAAGGATTGAACTTCTTGATATTTGCTTAACCGCTGTCATGCAAACCGTCGAAAGCGTCAATTAAAGGAGTTTATATTTGCGAATCTCGAATCGAGAACCTCTGGGAGAGATGCGCGAAAAGGGAAATGCTAACATTGAAAAATTTTGATTGTTTTTGGGTCGCATGGCAGCGCGGTTTTGCCGTTGATCTGTCGCTAGGCAGTGATCTGTTGCCAGGCAGCAAAGTGTTGCCAAGGAGCGGCTGAAAAGATGGATCATTTTAAAAATATAACTTTCTTGAATGAAACGTCAGGCAACGTCAATCTGGGCCCTTGATTTGAACAAAGCGAGTTACGACTAAGTTTGTCGTAGAACGCCTCGCCTTTTTCAACGGAAAAAAAATGTTTTCTTTCAAATCGACTTCGATTGTTGCGTCGCTTGGAAACAATTAACGCCCTGCTGTTGTTTACAGATTCACGCAGAACTTATCAATCTTCCGTCGCGACATCATGGAACTGATCAAGTCCGACCCGCAACACCGAAGCTCAGCCGCCGTCGTCGGCGTTGACCTCACGACGTCATCAAACAGCATGATGACGTAACGAACGCTTCACTGTGTTTAAGTGATTGTCGATGTTGCGTTGCTCGCACAGCGCGTCACGAACAGTTCACGGCGAAAGCCAAACGTTGCGAGCATCAGGCGCTTGTTATATGCAAAGTAGGGTCGGAATCTGCATCTCCCGACCGTGCTATATGCAAAGTAGGGCAGAAGAGGCGATGAGCGATGGAAGAAAATATCTTGCAAGATTCCTTCGCTGTCCCTTTTCCAGGAATATCGCATTGTACGTGAAGAACGAAGTCTAAAGTTCACCGTTTCAGTTTGTCAACGCACAGCGTGTGGACAGGGGGTAAAAGATGTTATGGCATATTATGGTTATAATCGATAACTCCCGCAGTGTAGCATCTCTCCATGACAAGGAGCGCTCAACAGTTCATACCGGTTCATCAATGCAATTTATTTTGGGGCGTCAGTTGGCTTGGGGGCGGACCCGGAAGTAACCGAAACCCCCTCCAGAAAAAGTGTCTCACCTTTCGTTACAGGCAAGAATTCGAATTTCGTTCCCTCCGTCGTCGACGCACGCCCGCCGAATTCGCTTCAGCGATCAAGTCACGTGCGCGCGTCTCTCTCGCGCTGAACTGCCGCGTGCGTCCGACCTCGCGTAAATGGTGCTTCTACCGTATTGACCCGTTCATTTCTCCTTACTGTGATTCCTCGCGTTCTGCCCTGATGTGGTCCGTTGTCCTGCTTACGTAACTTTTCTGTCCAGAACGCTCGTCGCAATGCGCCGGCGAAGACTGAGATTCGAACCCAAAACCTCTGAATCTTCACCAGCGCGTTCTTATTGTCCGTTGCAACCGGAAAAAATCGCGAACGACGTCAATCTGATGTTGACGCGTGAAGCAGCCCGCGGTAAAAATAGAAATCCCGGTATTAATGGACGCCGCGCCTGGTTTTTTTGCAACCATACCTAGTTTTCTTGCANTTATTACATCTGGTTTTCTTTCAGNCACACCTGCTTTTCTTGTACTTTTCAGCCCCACCCATTAGTTGCTGCAGCATAAAATAGTCTTGCGGGCAAGACCGCATTGATTTGAACCCTTGGACGAGCATGGCAATTATTTTGTTTCTTTTTTATTTTTCTTTGAGCAAAATACGGGTCGTCCAGACCTGGTTCGCGTAGCTTCCTTAGCCTTGCTCGCCCACCACGCTGCCTCGCTACTTGCCTGTGGCCCTTCAAATGTGACGTCGGTATTTACGCGCGAGAGATTTCCACCTTTCGGTGCTGACTACCTGACTGACAGCTGTGAGGCAGGGAATGGTCTTTGCGTCTTCTTGGTCGTAAATGCTTCGCGTTTGATTCCCGCGTAATTCTCTCTCCGCTTCGAAATATCTGCTGTTGACTCGGCATATTTTCGGAACTCGGTTGGGGCGGGTTTGAGCATGGCGAAAAACTCATGTGAGTCACGACCAACGTCTCGCGGTTGCTTTTAGTTAATTTCAATGGGTTCAGCTTTCCTATGGTTATATCAACCCGGAGATAATTGCAAACCGTTGTTATGTCGTCAGCGACATATCTTCGGGCGAGTGTTCACTGTTTCTGGCGATAATATAATTTCTCTGCCGCGGCCAACACGTACCTAATTTTTGGCAACCGCCGAGCTTGTGATTGTGACCTCGGCTTAGTTTGTTCTTTCATCGCTTTGCAATACAATTGACTTTCTGATCGCGACAATGGGATGCGCGAGGCGGAAGAGCACGGCAGGATTGTCTTCAGGCAGGGACGCCGGAACGGGGGTGAATGACGGGGCACTGGCCACCCTTTGAAAGGGGGGCAACGGGGCCACAGGTGCCCTTACATAACAACAACATCAAGTAATTTCAGGGACGCCGGAGAGCGGTGAAATGACGGGATTATTCTCCCCCTGCCCTTTCAAAAGGGGTGCAACCGGGGGCGGAGGTGCGTCTTCATAACAGAATCATACGTCATTTTGTGGTTTATAAAGATTGACCTGAAACAAATTTATTGCAGCTATCCGCGCACCTACAAAATTCAGAATGGTTTTCTGTAAACTGTGGTATTATTTTTGAGGTCAACGTTGTTGCTGCGCGAAAACAAGCAGAATTGGTAACGATTTGTTTCCATTGTCGTAACTCTTTTATCGCCCCCCCTGCCCTACCGCTGTTCCCGCGTCCCTGCCTTTAGGCTTAAACCCGATAAGGCCGTCTTTCAGAAGCTGAATATGACATTTAGCCCAAACGAAGAAGTTTTGAATTGGCCTCAAAGGCTTGACCTTGAAAGAAACGTTTTTTATCCAAGTCGCAGCACCGGAAACGCGCCTTGATGCTTAAAATGCTGCATAGTTGAAATCGCACAAGCGCGGCCGCATCATTTCGATAGCTCTTCCGGAGCCGTTTAAGAAGCGTGGCTGCGACAGGCATAGACGTTGGAAGGATTTTTTCCAGGGGTGGGGGCAATAGTGGATTTTTTCAGGGGTAGCCCAAAATGTTTTTCCAGCGGAGGGACAAAAGTGGTGAATTTATTGTACCCACTCGAAACTAAGAAAGCAACCATTTCTTGCTATAAATTTCAATAGAAAACGCCATATTTCAAATTCCAGGGGAGGCAAACCCTCCTGTCCCCACCTTCCGGCGCCCATGGCGACAGGGATCGTCAAACGCTCAACGTACTTGACAAGCGAAGCGCGCAATTCGAAACTTCACCGCAGCTGACTATCCTTCCAAGGTTCAAGGTGCACAATTCCGCGCTGCAGGCGTCGAGCCGTTCACCGGCAAACGGTCCTTTAGAAAAATCTCAGGATTATATCAGTGGACACATGGCACCCGAAGGATTTCGACCAATGTTGTAACTGACTTCTGCAGAGAAGACTTTCTGGGACATTATTGCGCTGATGTTATATGGTACTAATGAGGGCGTTGCCGTTCAGTGTGGGAGTGCCGATAGAATTTGCCGCTACTTCCCAAGCTGTCAATGGGTGGTGACCTGATTGTTTCGTCTGTTGGCAGCAGAGACCACTTCGCATTATGTGGCAACCTCATTGACCAAAACCAGGCGACGCCCCTGGCTACTGGTAAAATTCTGAACCAACGGTAATTCCACCAATCCTACCAGTACTACTTGCTTCGGCCGACTAATTAACAAAAGGATTGAATGAATCGAAGCTGCTTCAGCAAAGAAGTGAGATACTTTTTCTCAAGCTCACGACACTAAAAAGTGAACTTTTTTCGTGGCGCACTNCGTAAATAATAAAATACAAAAAATTCTTTCAACAAGATTCCTACGGAATTTTGAAAAATACGGAAAAAGTTTAGTCATTTTCAGGCCTAGAAAAAAAATTCTTTGGTCTGTTAGTATGGAAAAAGGAAATAATTTTCNAGACTTGATCTTTTGACATGCATGCTGATAATATTTTATTCCTGTATTTTTGATCAGATTGATAATTACTTTTGTGACGTAACGTCACACAGCGCCAATAGGAAGCCATCTTGCTGTAACGCGCGCAGTGCAGCACAGGCAAAAAGAGTAATTTTTGATGGTTCCTTTCCATGAATGTATTCTTTGAGCGATAGAGAAAACGTAATAACGGCGCTCTCAGGTTCCAACTCGTGTATTTGCCTAAGATAAAATGATAAGGAACAGTTGAAAGCAACGCACGGAAAACGTGAATAAAACGCACAACTTGCATGAGATATATTGTCTACATCAGGGCTTCTCAAGCTGTGATCGCGACCCCATTTGGCGTCCCGAAATGTAATTTTGGGGTCGCGAAACAACTTGACTTGACAAATCAGATAAAAAAATTTTTGTAAACTTTACAAGGAAACTAAAAGTAGGCTTGGAGTGAATCTATTTCTAGTTCTTTTGCGTTTTTAGATGCAATATCTTGCTCAGGGCTGGCCCTAGCAGGTGCGGGGCCCCTCTGAGCAGTGGTGTTATGACGTCATCGTGCCCAGTCAACCGTGCTACGGCATTGTTGATGAAATGTTTTAGCAAAATAACTACATTATTATGAATATCAGAAATGACGGCAAATTATTTGGAGATTATCTCTATGTACCAAGTTTCTTTCATTTGGAGGGGAGTGGTCATAGCCCATGTGTCCCCTAGCTACGTCCATGCTTACGACTAAATAGCATGCTGTTGTGGTGGACATCAGTGTAAGGCTACCACTCGNTCGTGACGTACCTAGGGTTTCCCGTGCCCGNGGAGCAAACTCAGTGTTGGCGCCCCCACCTAGCCCGTTCATGGCAGCATAGATGCGAACAATGAGTTTAGAATAAAAGGGCGTCCGAAGCTGACTCTGGTCCTGCAATCGCCTGCATATAGTCNTTTCTAGACCCGTCTGAAAACTTCCTGCGATTGGGACGTCACAGAAATGACGTCAGGACCTTTGAATCCNGGAAATCATTAACTACCACAGAGTTAAGAATATAATCGTTTCGCGTGAAGCTATTCCCTCTGAAATTTTGCTCACGATTGAACATTCAAACTGTTTTATTACGACACTCCAAACTGCGGCAATACATTCCCGAATTGTAGCAACTCGTGAAATATAATGCAAAAAGTTCCCTGATCAACTGTATAAATATGCATGGATTTCAGTGACAAATTTTTGGGCACAAAAATCTTCTGAAAATACAGGATAACATTGGCCAGAGTTGCACCTTATTTTCTAAACCATTGCTTTTTCCACTCTGTGGTCAGGTTTGGTTACAATCACTGATGATGCGAGCTGTGCGAACTAGGGGTTTCTGGAGCATGCAGTCTCAGAATTTTGAGTAACAAAACATTACAAAGGACTGACTAAGGGAGACTCGCGCTTCACAAATACATAAAAGAGAATAGACAGAAGAAAGCATATGAAAAACTGAAGGCAAATGATTTTTTACAAAACTGCTAGACAAATATACAACTGCTAAATCCAAAAGCATTTTCTTGGATGTAACACCTTGAAAGTTGACAGAAAATTAAAGAAATGCTGCGATTTAATTCTTTACCCGTAATTATGTAACTTCAAAGAAAAAGTGCTTTTGCCTTTACTGTAGATTTGTCGATTGTTCCTTCAAAAAACTGCTTTAGCTTAAATGAAATGTGTCACATCCACTAATCTAAGAAATGTGTAAGGTCAGTGACACTCCGCGCGAAGTTCCAGGTTAGCAATTGTGTGACCTGAGTTTCGACAATCATGTCCATGGAAATGCTCAGTTTCCTAGGCCAAGCACATATAGCAGTAACTGAAAAGTTCACAATAACGAATATACTCAACGTTGTTACACAGCTGCAATTATAATTTTGCACAAGTATTCAACATTTATGTAAATATCCCACAAACAAAAATCATCATAACTTCCTTTCAAGCCACACCAAATGCATTTCAACATGAAGTCATGAAGTTTGTCAAACCATAAAAGCTCAAAAATTTTCCTAAACATCAGATCTGTATTCGTAACAACCAGGGGCATGCAGATAGGTCTGGTGATTCCGGGGGCAACTGCTTGATTGTATACCCCCACCAAATTTTAGTATCGAGGAATGTCAAAAATACAGGCATTTGAAATAAGTAAAACCTAGTTTTGACAAATAAACAAGTTTTGAAAAATTGAATTAAAATGAATTCAGTTTCATCAACACTAAAAAAGCCTTCAAAAAACTATACATGTTTTATTTTCAGGCGTTTCGGATTATTCTTAATCCATCTTCAGTCAAAAAAAAATTTTTTTCGAGTTAAGGGGCGCAAAAATGCAGTCGCGCACTCGCGCACTCGCGCCGCGCGATCAAGAACGTGGAGTGCGCGAACGTTTTTTATACATTTTATACTTTATGTATATAATTGCGGTATAGCAAGGCTTATACGTGTGCGATACTAAAAGTTTCTGCGCGCTACTAACATTCACAGAAAATTCTGAACCCCTGGTCTAGTTCATGGGCGCAATTTGTTGTAAAATGTGGGGGGACGGCTTGATGTAAAACCAATATAGTCATTGGGCCGATGCGGAAGTGAAGGTTTGTAAATACAGATTCCCAATCTTGTTTTCCAGAGGTGTTTTTAAAGCAACACTAATCAAGCTTTGCTTTATCCCTACAAATGATTTACAAATTAATAAACTTTATTTTGTTGTTGGACATGGTACTGTAGTTCAGTTTGGTTACACTACTATCAGACTATGATACAAACAAGCATAGCAATATAGTAGAACACATCAATTGGGTTTTATCAGAGTTGTCAGCTGGAGTGCACACAACGGTGAATCGCATTGGTCGCACGTGCATATCACTCTTAAGTAGAACACATCGATTTTCATGCATTTTATAAGAAGCGCGGTTTGATGTTTTTTTTAAGTTGCTTAACGTTAAAAAGACCATAAATTGCAAGGTACGATATATATATTGCAAGGCATATATATATTGCAAGGCAGCTAAATATTTTCTTGCACATTTTTCCTCTTTAAAAATGCTACAAATCTTTAGCAAATGGGCATCATGCATGCAGCCCCACCCCCAGCCAAATCTCCATTGATGTCCTCTTACAGTAGCAACAAATGTTTGGCCAAAATTAGCGTAGCCTGCTTCACAAAATGATTTACAATTTATTTTTACTGCTGATGGATGGAGGATGTATCCTTTCAATCTCCCCTTGTCAGGCACTGCATGCTGATGGGTACTATTTCGATTGTCCAAACATCGTTTGTCTAATACCTTTTCCCAACATCAATCAAACTCCCAAGCAGAATTATCCAAGGCAACTAGAGAAGATTTCAAGATATTCAAAAGAAAACGAACCAGAAGTCTTTCTGAATACATGCCCATATACAAACCTAGCCTACAATGTGATTTTCGCATACCTAATCGTCTGGTGACCAGGCCCGTAACTAAGGGAAGGGCTTTGCCCTCCCTGGAAAAACTTTCTCCACCCCTAAAAATTTCTTGTACATATTGTATGCATCACCATTGTTTTCGTACATGCTATCGATGTAAAATTTCGGCCTCCCTCAGAAAATTCTTCGCCGCCCTGGTGTTCCAAGCTGATTACTGGTCTGCTGGTGACTGTTACCTTGTGACTTCTGTCAGTTACGCCACTCAGCTCAGTCTTTTCACAATCAAATTTTTCAGGTTTAACATCAAATTTGAATCGGCAAAATTAATGTCAAAAGTTTTATTCTGGAGTTGTACATTCATAACGACACGAATATATATTTGAGATTAAACAGAAATCAAAATGAACAATGGTGAATTGGCAAATAGTACCACGTTTTATCTGAAATAACACGAAAATAATGTCCAGCAAAACTAGGTGTTACGTAGGCTCATAGGTGGCGGAACCTGGGGGGACGCATGGATCTGGGCTCTCCCACTTTTTTTTCTGGGAGGGTCTGGTCCTCCCACTTTTCAATTTCGAATTTTGCCTAAAGAAGTTTAAGAAACACAATTTGTATTGAGTTCATTGTTAAAGTAAATTGTTTTTGTGTAAGACTAAGAACAGCTAGTTACATTTATGTGCCCAAGTCAGTGTAGTGTATGATAGATGGGGATTGTGTAGATAGGGGTCGTTGAGGGCTTATCAAATTTTTAATAAAATTGCCTAAACATGCTGACAAAAGTTAATGACGTCATATTTCAGTGCTTGTGAGGTCACAATTGCCAATTCAAATCACAAAAGTTTCTTGTTCTTTTGACGTGCGCTTGTGCCCCCCACTTTGAAAATAGTTCCGCCACCCATGCGTAGGCTAACTATAAAGCAAATGTTTCACACTTGGATGAAAATATTGCTACATTGTGGGTATAAATATCTTTTTGATTTGTTGGTCACCCTTGTCGTGACATACAAGAATAAGGCTAAATGTATAAGCTGTCTTTAATTCTTAGACAAGTCATTAAGTTTTGAGCTATAGGGCAATACAGTGTTTTTGAAGCCGTTTTTGGGTGTCAAAATGACACCTTAAAATTTTGCAATGACACCCTAAATTCTGAAATCAAGATATGGTGTTGCATTGTATTCAAGTAAGACCATTTGAGGAAAGCATGCTTTCCTGCACGTAACTATTGCAACAGACAGCGGCAATGTTAAAGAACGACACAATTTTCTGGCGCAGAAGTTGGAAGCGAAATTTGTAGGTATGGTATCTGTGCATTGTCATGCGTATCGCCTCGCTTCGGTCTCTTACTATGCTGCCACAGATTTGTACAACATGGTGTAGAAAATGCGAAAGCACTTTAATGCAATTATGGAAGTGCTTTACTGTTACACTGTTGGGATCGGCTTGCCTGGCGATGCACCAGATTACAATGAAGACAAAAGGTCGGCAGTTACAGCGCGCATGCAAAACAAGGTGATTGTCGAGTTAGGCAACTGTAGGAGCTAGGAGCATAGGCGTAC
>JGI24021J15306_10001390_pt1 | contig 23587 bp, 14 predicted proteins | sample Ectturendosymbi1_FD_15306 | JGI IMG/M metagenome (IMG submission 15306) | reverse complement strand
CTACTAATTGCTCTGGAGAGCGTTCGTTTTCACAGCTTGCTCGAATTAAGAATGTGAAGCGATCTACCATGAGTCAGGATCGCCTTGGTGTACTGGCACTTTTGTGTATTGAAAGAGAGCTGCTACATGAAACTGATTTTAGCTCAGTTATCGATGAATTTGCTATGATAAAGTCAAGAAAAGTTACAATTTAATTTATTAGGCACTGATTATTATGTAAGTAAATCGAGTAACATTTTTAACTTGTACTTCTAATTACTAAATTTTGCTAATAAATAAATGTTTACCAATAAAGATTTTTTGTTTTTTTATTTGCTCTTATCAGTAGTTCAGGCGTACTTGAAATATGCCTTGAGGCCACGAAAACCTTAATCCGGCACTGGTTGGCTGACGCTATCACTGTAGGCAACGATATCGGTCTCTGGTCATCAAATATACCGGTAGAAATGCATAAATACTGGTTGAAAAATGAAACAGGTTCTCTTTGACATTGTGATGAAAAGTTGCTTTATAAAACATGATGTTCCACAACGCAGAAAAGACAGAAACTCGTCAATGGAAATGCACCACAAGTCTTATTCGTCGCCAGGGCCGGATTTACCTATAGGCTATGTAGGCTTAAGCCTAGGGCCTCAAGATCCAAGGGGGCCTCCAACAAACTGTGGCACGCATACAGTCAATGGCCGTTATATGATCATCATTTAGATTAAACTTCGTAAAAAATTTGTGTCTTAATTATTATTCACGAAATTTAGTTATTTCAACTTTCGTGGTGATAACGCCAGTCTTCCAATGAGTTTCCATGAATGTCGATATGACGGTTGGTCAAACCGCATGCCAACTATTGTGTCGATATATTCAAAGCACGCTTGCTGTATCCTGCGTTTGCTGAATCGTACCGATTGTTACGTGTGACTCTATCCGAAGAACTTGTGGCTGTTCATGTTTGAGATGTACCTGATCAGAGGCATAACTAACAGGCGGCTGGGGTGCGTACCGCCCCGCCCCCCCTGCCAAGCTAAATATAAAAACCGGGCCCCTACCTAGCTTGTATTTTGGTATTTACTGTTCTTTTGATTTCAGTAGATCGTTGTTTTTTTGCGTTTTTCGGAGTGTTTTCCGGTGATTTCGGGTCTTTGTATAGCCGTTCAATACCGGATTTCCTATTGTTTCTCAAATATTTTCTGAGTGTTAGCCAGTGGGCTCTGTTCAGCTAAGTTGCCCCTGGCTCAAACCTTTAGTTACGTCACTGCACCTGATCAAGGCAAGATTGTACTGCAGGTAAGAGCTATGTGTAGGGCTAGCAGCAGTATCGTATAATAAAAGCATAGTTGTGTTTTAGGTGACTGAGCAATACAGCAGTTTTGTCAGCGTTTGTATCGCGTAAAGCTCGATTTGTATTTTAGATGTGATTTTTTCCATTTGAATTTTCTTCAGTGAAGTCATTCAGAAATCAGATTGCTATTGAGTACTTGCGCAAGTTTGTACTGCTCCCATGTTAAGCAAATCAGAGAAGATTTTTGATAAGCTTAAACAGCAAGAAAAAGCAACTTTGCCAATTGGCAACCGTAGAACTCTTCCCCAACGAAACAGGGAAACAAAAAAAACGACAAAAGCGCGTTTGGGTCTGATGTCTTAGGTTAGTGGTTCGTAGTTGATGCAACCACGCGAAGCCTTATTTTTTAGCTTGATGGTCACTAACTGCTCAGGCGAAAGGTCCTTTTCAAGATTCACAAGAATTAAAAACGAAGCAAAAGGTCGCAATGTGCCAGGAGAGGCTGACCACACTAAGCATTCGGTACATTAAAAATGACAAACTTAGGCAAACAAACTGTAATGGATTCTTAGATAATTTTGTTATGAAGAAGGCAGGACAAAACCTTTTTCATTGTTTACTGTGTTATGTTCAGCCTTACTTGATTCAATGATTGTAGCTTTTTATTTCTTTATACGTATTTCAATAATGACAGCCAGAGGCGAATTTTCATTTTCGGGGCCCTAGGCTATTTTACATTGGGGGCCCTTCTGGACGGTTCGCGACGACTGATGTCGTACAAATTAGCACTACACGTGCTCGCTACATTCACTGAATAAGTTATTCCTATTCATCAACATATTACTTTATTCCGAGTTCCCTCGATATCAAGAACAAAAACCATCATAATGAAGCTAACGAAAACGTCAGCGGTGAAGTTAACTGACAACACTCCCATTACATATTTATTGAGTTCCCTGTGCAATTGCACAGTTTCAAGTGTCAAGATCTCGCTCTGAATAAGGCACATGTACTTCTAACGACACCTAACAGCCTGTTACTGTACATAGTCGGCAATCGGCGATCGACAGGACTTTTGTCTGCAAAATCGCTGAAAATTTTGTCATACTTTGTCTTTCTCGCTAAAGCGTGTTCAGCATACAGAATAGCAAGACTTTGCAGCATGCTCCCCCGAAACAAACCTGCTAAGAATTTTATATTAATTTCAACTATTAGAAACCAAACGGAAGGAACACTCGGACTCAAAACGACGTCAGTGACTGACGACGTTATTGACTGGCCCCTCCTGAACAAAATTCTTGGAGACGCTAAAGGTAAACTGAGAATGGTCCTTTCATATCTCCTTGCCTAAATGACTAATAGTAACTCAGGGCAGATTGTGCAATCTAGCTTTGATGAGGAAAGGAGCATTTTTGTGTAATTTAACCGGAAAAGGCTGGATATATTAATGTTTGGATGAAATTGTATTTTTCGAACACAAGTGATACATGACTTGCATTAAATGATTTATTGTACAATTCAAATTTAATGTGTTTCTTTTTAAAAGAAATTGTTTGCATTTGCAATATATTGTTTGATTTTTTTCTAATATGTACAATTTTGTCAGCCAACACTATGTAGGCCTATAAATTAAGAGAATGTTTTGATATTCTTCATAATAAAAATAAATGAGTATAGAAGTATGCTACGCCTGAATGCATAAAAAGCAACAAGAGATAGACCCGGGCTGAACGAAAGTACAGTAGCTCACTGGCCTCGTGTAATCTAAAAAAGCATTCAGGCGTTTTGCTCCACACATTAAACGTAGCAATAACCAGGTCTCAAATCCATGAAAAGAGAATGCTCATCGTGACTCACTTCTATCCTTTGCGCTCATTTTTCTATATCAGGGGACTCCAAACTACGGCCCGCGAAGCTATTCATCTGGCCTGCGAAACCATTCTCCAAACTACGGACCGCGGGCCAAATCCGGCCCGCGAATACATTTTGTAAATGATAAAAAATTAATTGACAATTACTTTTCGATTTGGCAGAATGTAACATATCCCGAAACAATCACATTACGTAACATGTCCGACCCTCTCACTGTTGTGTAATAACTTATGTGGCCCTCGGATGAAAAAATTTGGAAACCCCTATTCTATACAGATCTTTTGTTAGCGGCATAGTAAAAAAACGTGCGTTGAACCAAAACAAATATACAAGCACAATTGCTTCCAAAAATGCTGGAAATCGTCCTTACTCCCGAAATTTTAGGACTCCAAAAATCGGGGGCCCTAGGCTTAAGTTTTTTTAGCCTAATGGTGTAAATCCGCGCCTGACGTGGGTATGCATAACAGTCGTGTGCCAAAGAAGAATCGGTGCTTACGGCAACTATTCCATTTTTGGTCAAAACAAAGATGATATTTTTGAAGCAGGAGCGCTCGAGCAAGCATGGCGGTTGCAGCACATCAGGGATATCGATAAGAGAAGTCGATGTGACGCGCATGAGTCATTTTTAACGTCGTTAATATGTCAAGATTTTGCTAGCTCACTTTGCAGCAATCTCCTCTGGGAAGGCGCCGAAATTATTTTGAATTAAAAAGTTTGTGAAATTCCATTAGTCAGGAAACACGTGCACGTAGTTGTCAGTCAACATGTCAGCATTTTGGAAAACTTCAAAGCACTGAGTTTTCGATGTCTGTTCCAAGGCTAATTAAACTCACAGGTCTGCGCTAGAGGTTTCACTCATGAAAAGTAAGTGATCAAGCCTTTGGCGCAAAGGCGTTTTTCAACACGAGGTTTTCTTGCGGGTTGCTATTTATCAACCACAACACACATCCTGGATTGACGTCAGCGATATTGGTGGAAGTCAGTGAACCACGACAACGCTGCGAAACCTGCCATCCATCGCACCGAAATGAGAGGTGGTTCGCGTACCGGAATCGTGGAGCTCCTGTGTGCATTGTGCATACTTTCGAGTCTTCTGCCAAAACCGCTGAGAGGTCAACGCATATATGCAATATGTATAGCACACTTGAAAGTGTTGTATAGCACATTTGAACGTTGCTATTGTGTAAAAGACGTTTTTCTACAAGTGCTTTTTGCCCAAGCAGAAATGAGGGGACTGTGAAACTTTTCAGAGTCCAGTCCTGATCCGCAAATTTTTTAAAAATCATCACTCCGATCCAGTTCTGATCTGCGTCACACCTTTTTTATTTTGTGGCTTTGAAAAACAAATATTAAGTGATAATTTGCAAGCTATTCAATGTACACTACAGTTCAAATCAAAGCTGTAAATCAAGCTCTGAAAAATCCAATGTACATATACAACACACAAAGTTCAGGGGAAACTTATCTCAAGAAAATAAAGCAGTCAAGCTTTTGCATTGCAGGACTACCAAAAAACAGCAACAAATAATGCAACAAAATGTGCGGTAGGTGTATGAGGCTGAGGTGCAGCATACACTTGTACACATCAATGCACTGACCTTCCCTGTCCAGTATCCAGGCCGATTACCGTAGGCGGGACGCGGGATATAGCAGTGCGTAAAACGGTGCTGGTAATGCTTGTTCATAGAGGGTCGAAACCGCGAAAATTTTATGCATCACTACCTCTGTCACCAAACGTAAAAAAAACGGATAAAAATCAATTTATATGGTTAGAAAAATCACATTTAAGTAACTAAAACTTTCGCAGTTCGAGTCAGTCTTGATCCGCCAATTTTCAAAAAATGCCGTCAGATCTGATCCTCATCCGGCCAAAACATACTTCAATTCTGATCCAGTCTTGATTCGTGCTCATCTATGTGCCCAAGTACTTTGCTGAGTTACCTTGTGTGTCGTAAATTCAACAACACATCAGTCTGTCAAAACAAAGCTTGTTTTAATCTTGTTGCACACGTGTTAACTCCGAAAAAGCGTTGCCGCAGCTACATGAATAAACGAACTTTGTTAAACTTCATAGCAGGCGCAGCCAAGGGAGCCCAGGGGCCATGGCCTCCCCAGATTTTTAGCATATATAGTCATTTTGTGCTTCGAGAGGCGGTATACCAAACAAAAGAGTGTTATTCGCCTAAAATCAAACATTTTGCCCACCCAAGCTTTGTTGCCGCCCCCAGATTTTTGGGCTGGAACGCCACTATTGAACTTGTTTGTGACTGATGATGAGTTTCTGAAGACCAGGGATCGTCGTGAAAGAAATTGCCCGTTTTGTGCTCATAGAAGTTATGTGCGTGAAAACTACGAACTATCCTGAAAATCAGAAATTTTCATATATAAATCTAATTTACTGCGTTTGCATGTACTTTCGCAAGATTCGAACACATTGCGACATGGATCACCAACAGACCGCCAATTAGGGCTACTGGCGGATTTCGGAATTTTTGTGTCTTTTCTGTCCGTGCCCCCACGTCTGTTGGAAGGGAATTATTGTTNAGTNTGGAAATGACAAAAGACTTTCGAAATACAACAGGCTAGCTTGTTCGGGTCAAATGAGCTTGAAAATACTGGCTGAGTTGTTGAAAAACGCGCCGGTGCTCCTGAAACGTTTGAGTAGCCTCGATGATGGTGGGAACAATGTTGATTTTTATGTTAGTCAGTGTTTTCAAAAATTACTCTGAATAACTTAAATGCTCATCTTCGATTTGGTGCTGAAAGTGCGGAACATCAATTTGCTGAAAAACTCAAATTTCTTTCACAAGTTACGTTTACACCCAAACAATAATTTTGCTTTGTGAACACTACAGTAAACAAACGAAAACACCCCTTAACAGAAAAGTTTTTTGCAAAAGATTTTATAGTTTTATGCACGTCTTTAGAAAAATCTATAAAGTCGCGTGCAGTCGTGCCGTAGTTCAAATATATAATTCTTCTCATTATAGCTATTGTTTAACACAGGGTCTCAAACACGCGGCCCGCTGGCTGCATTTGGCCCGCGGGGGCGTTTTGTGCGGCCCGTGATGCTTTTTGGGAATTTCCAAATAATTAACATTTGCGGGATTAGGTTTATTCACCGGTGTTTAAAAGTGCTCGGATAGCGAGTGAAAAAGTTTCTTTTAACGAACGTAGAGACGACTAGAAATGATATGCCAATTACTCACGATACCTTTCGCAGGAAATAAGATCTAAATGCTGTTTGTAGTAAGGTTCACGTAACGTCATTTTGCGTCAGCGTCATAAACCGGCCCTCGGATTGCTTTATAAGTCCTCATTTGGTCCTCGGAGCAATTTGAGTTTGAGACCCCTAGTTCAACCCTAAGCTTTGCTTGTTAGCAAACTAGATCTTTATGCTTTTCTGAACTAAATGAACCCGAAAATCAGATTAAATAGTAATTGAGGTATTCTGTGCACTATAAGAAATTTTGCAAAAACTGTAGGCTAATTCGTTATTCTTCAGAGGTGCATAATACCATGAATTAATCCTCTGACGTTGTAGAGTTACAAACACTTCAACATGGTGCTTGACAGAGTAAATTTGTAATAACACGCAAGTTTATGTACAAGTTTCTGTAATCATCACAAAGAAGATTTATATTTTTGACATTAGCCCACACATAAGCAATGACATGGTTTGAGTGGAAGATGCTATACGAGCAGTATTTGGAGCGCAAGAAACAAGTTTCGTGTGAAAACTAATTTGCACGAGAAAAAATTGCTTATAACACTCTACCCAATTCACCAAGCTAATTCGGTATGTCTCAACCGAAAAAATGAAAAAAGTATTTTAACGACCATTGTACAAACGCTGAGCAAACTCACATAATGTAAACGTAATTTGTTTTTGTTAAGTTAAGTTTGTCTTACTGTGGATCTGATCAAACGTCACAAGTCTACACATAATGAAACAACAAGCACTGCGTGTTTGAAAAGCACCGAACAACAGGCATGCGAAAAATGAAAAGATAAAATCTTAAATAGCAAAATCATCTTGCTTTTGGGGAGGTCTTCACGTTTTGTTCAAACGTGATCAGAAACCAAATCGATTATCAAGTAAGGTCCTGTTTTTACAACACAAAGCAACTGTGCAGCAGCAATATCTGCTGCCGGCTGAAAAGGTTTATGCAACGATCTGTCGTGACGTTCTGTTACTTTAGTGAAAGTAAAATTCCACAAACTCTCAATTTATATAACTGCTAGGAAACACGCTTTCGCCTGTTGAGATGTCTCGAAGGAGTAGTTTCCACGAGTAAGAAACTTCTTACGAACGCTGATTTCTTTTTCTACATCTCCGATTTGCGGTGGATTTGTTATAACCAAACTTGCAAAATTTAACCATGAAAATGAACGCTAACAATCTTGATGTCAGATGTGAAAAAGCTACATTAAGCAGATACTGGTTAAATAGAACGATTAGTTCAAATTGAGGATTTCAATTCATTTACAAATGAATATCACGGCCAAATATACAACTAATATTAAGTTAATTAATAAAGCGCACCTCAAAAAACTCACGAAGCGGTGATATAAAACTCATCTAAGTCGCTATAGAATATGTCAAAGTGATACAACACATGTGCAACCGACAACGATATCTTCTTGAACATGTTCAAAAATTCCAGTTCTTCTGTTTCGACGTAAAACCAGTACGGGAACGGATACATTGGCTGAGTTGTACATAGGGTTTTCCTGAAACACTTTCTTGTCGTTTGAAGGCAGGAGGCAGTGATTACACAAGCATCTTTTTCGTACAATGTACTGTGGAATTCTGGAAAATGTGTTTGCATATTCCGTTTAAGAATCGTTCAAGTCAGCCAAATTTTCCGTTAGCTGATAGATCATCACTAAATGTTCCAGACGTTTTTAAGCGATAGCCTATTGCGATAAAGAGGCTTGACGCATTTACCGTTTGCTTCACATATCAAAGCACAGTTTAATGCGATTATTGTAGTTTAGAAAGGAAGTGTTTATTTTTTTGAAATAAATAAAACGTATACATCGCTACGCTCCACATAATATAGCGATACTCATACCATAATTTTATGTAAATTAAGACTTCATGCTGTCAGAAACGCTTTTGGATCCGCAGAAGATCTTTACCATAAGTCAAGGAGGTTGATTCATGGTTAAATTCCATCAAGTATATTTTGACCCTGTCTAATTTAATTAATTTCTTTGTTTGCCGTAAAGGACTTAAGCGCCACTCAGTTTTGAGAAAAATCTTAAGATTTTTGTTGGTAATTTGTAGGCTCACCTGTTTTCGTTAAAATCAATGAAATCGATGAAAGGCGACACACTTCGTTCTCCCACTGTTTCGCCAGAGTAGAACTTGAACGCAGGAATAGTCAATGGACAATCCCAAGATTTAGTCTTGGGATTCCGAGCAGCAACCAGGTGGTCTTCACTCACCACTTGCAACTTTTCGCGAGACCGCTTCAGAATGGGGTTATTTAAAACCTCCCTGCACAAGCTTCACAGAAATAACATTGCTGAGTTTTTTGTTTCTGGAACGAACAAAAAAACTAGGGCTGTCAAAACCGAAAATCTACGTTTTTTATGCCAGCCAACCTGATTCATTTTAAAAACAATCTGCAGTAAACCATCAAACAAAATCTCACAAAAGGAATGAGAATTACAAGCCTTTTTTCACTGAAGAAATAACATGACCAGTGGTGTTTTTTTTGTGGAAGCAGGGGACTGATCTGACAAGTATATATTTGCAGTTATTATCGGTGATAATTAATTCCATATGCGGCCAAAACCGCTTGTTGCGCATTTTCAATTTTATGTTGGTAAATGATTTTTGAGAACGAATGAGAGCTAAGGTGCTATTCCACAGCCGTGAGGTATTTTGAAAAAATAATGAAAAATATAGGCAATTCATTGGAGCATGTGTACACATTTGGAAAGTTGAAGAAGCAAGCAATGTGAAAAGGTTTTAATTAGGTGTTTTGTGTGATTGAAACAACATTCTACTTAGAACGTTTTCAGTGAAATAAAAACATTTTGTCGTATTCAAATGGATTGATCAACTTTCTTCAAATCAGTAGAGCTCTGCAAACCTGCTTGCCACAAAGAAAAACTTCAAAAAGGTATCCAAACAACATCGTTAAACTTCATTAAATCGAAAACAGGTCATCAGAATTCTTGTACAAGACCTATTCGCAGACTGATGAAATTGCTCGTGACCTGCAAACGAGTTTGACCTGGCATGGAAGATCAACACTTCCGGTATTTGTCAAATTTTTTGTTACTATGCTAATAACAAAAACATGAACAATTTTTGCTAATTTGACTAGATTTTTTGATTAATATCCAGTTCTCCTGTAATATTCTTCCTGCGGTTTCCTTGTAGTAAATTGAAAATGGAGCCATTGCCTGTTTGCTAAAATAGTACAAATGGTGAACCAGTTTTCACAATTGATGAAATGGAAAGAATGAGTATTTTATGCTTTACTACAAAGTATAGTCTACATTGCATTGAAAAAACATCCTTGATATTGTATGACATTTTGCAATAACGTCTGAATTTCAGAAAAATGCAAACTTTTTGATTATTTTGTCAAACTACAGTAATCACCATCCATTTATCATCTTCAAGATGCATAAATATCGTTGTGCATATCAAAAGCTGTAACAAGCAAATTGAAATGAAAACCCTTGAGGTACATTCTACTGCTACTTTGATTTTTGTCTGGTTTTTCCTGTTCTCTACAATTTTTTAAACTACAGTGTACCCATGTGGAGTCTTGTGGATATAATTGTTTGGTTCTAAGATAAGTTATCGTTCGTGGGAATTTAATGTTTTTCAAACGTTTCTGGCTGCAAAAAAAATTTGAGTTTGCAATTTGAAATTTTGGTTGATTGTGAAATGCTTACATGTTGTTTGTTACATATTTTCTAATTGCATTTTGCTCAAGATAGATCTGATTTAGACGCATCGTTGGTAAAATGTTCTTAACATCAAAATATTACTGTATTTATGTTCTCATAACTTTAAAACAGAAAAATTGTTACTTGTACTTCTAACGTTTCAGACGTTAGGAGACTAACTGCATACCGACATTTGTAAGAAACTTAAATAAAATTGTCTGGAAATTTATGTAGATGATGCAAAAGCTGCGCGTGCTTTTTATCACTGTATTTACTTGATGTCGTTTATATGCACACAGATACATTATATGTATGTGCATACGAGTAAAAAAACGCATTTTTCTTGACGTCTGTACAGTCATTGTGTAGTGCAGAGAAGATGCACTTGTAGAAAGTGACTCTATTAGTGAATACCCTCATAAAACTACAAACCTTGCCAAATGCAATTGTTACTATAAGGCGTAGCGCTTTTCTAGACTTTGTTGGCACACCATGTTCCCTTTACTTGTCTGAATCTTTGTAGAAAGTACAATAATGAAGGCAACCGAAAATACACTCACAGATTATCAAGTGAAGGTGGTTGAAAGCAATTTTTGTTTTTTATCTGTATGGTGTAACCTTGCTTTTCAAAGATTTTTTAACATGGTCTTACCTATGCAAAGTCGTAGGGCTTTAGAGCGTTCTAGATGGGTCTCAATCTTTGCATATCTTGAAGTTTTGATGGCATTTCAGCGACTATCAAGAGAACGGGCTTCTGTTTCAACAAAAGCTGGGAAATGATAATTTCTGAAACGAAATTTTGCACATATTTGGATAATTTGGATAAATTTCTTTTCGCTAAATACGACGTAGAGTCAAGGGTTCGCTTTGTTTGGTTGAGAAGTTTGTCTGAAGACAGATGCAGTTTATCTCCTAGACTGTCTACCTTCTACGCGTAACGGTGTAACTCCTGCAAATCACCTATCCACTCATGCCAAAAACGATAAGCAAAGCCATAGATGTAGACCTGTTTGCTAGTTACTGCCCAAAAATTTTGCTGTGCCAATTCTTTTAGATGCTTTAACAATTTATTGCTTCTGCTATTTTGAGAACTGGTTATTTGCAAGTCCATTTCTGTTTAAAATGTCGTAAAAAGTCATCAAATGGCATTCATTTCACTAAACGTTTTAGCTTCAAATCAATGCAAAAACGCCACTGATCTAAAAAAAATATTTAAACATATATATTGTATTGGTCACAATACTTACTACATGTTAACTTCGTTCAAAAGGCATTGGTATTCATCTGGAGTTCGAGTCTTTCGCAGCCATTGAGGAAAAGTAGCTTGACAGAAAAAAAATATTGAATAGATCACCAAGTTGAAATCAAATTTAACCATATTAACTGTGCAATGCAGATGCACCTATTGCGGCTAAAACGGGTTTGACTGTTGTGCATGGGTAACTAGGTCCTTTTATATCGTTGCGTGGCTGCATTTTTACAGAAAAAGTTTGTCCAGCCGCATCGATTGTTAAATTTAGAAAAGAAGGTAGCATATTTTTTGGCACTACATTTCCAATAAGTATAGCTAGGCAAAACCAATAAGTATAGCTAGGCACCATTGTTCCAATTTTGGAACATGCTCTTTCGAGCTACTCTTACTAAGAAAAACATTAGCGATTGTTTTCTTAGAATACGTTGTTTCCTGAAAGAGTTTCCTTCACACCAGTTTCTTTGAAAATTTCCAGCGACGTAAGTATTTTGAGTATGACGTCACTACGCGACGGGCTTTTTGAGTTTTTTTATGTCCTGACTTTGACCGACCAGCAATATTACAGCATGAAATCAGCATTACTAAAACTCTTCCAGTTTATTTGTTGAAGGCTTCCTCAAAATTACTGACCAATTTCATACGTGGTCCTCAACCCACGATGCCACCATATGGTTTTTATTTTGCGTGTTCCATTTTTGGAACAATGGCGGGAGGTGGGGTTCTTTTTCAATAGACTAAGCTGTGAACTTTTCAGCTAGATGCTGGTTTCATAATAAGATTGGAACAATTCAATTACAGAATGATGGAGATTAGCTGCCCCAATTAGTCAGCACAACATATTGACCATTATATTTGTTTGTTAGATGATACATTTTAGAACTAAACCTCATAATCTACTGCCGTGTCATACAAGCGGAATTTACAAACTAGTTTTTTTAGTATATATTTCTTTTTGTGGAACATAAAGCCAAGCATATGTGCCAAGTCCACCAGTAGACTACAAGCGAAAAGAATTGATGTTTTTCTCAAGAATTGTAAATATAGTTTAGCGTGGTAATCTTGAAAAGTTCAGATCATTTATGTGTATGAACTCATTGGTATGCCAAATATGCTTTATTTTACCTACAATCACAATATTAGGATAAACTAAAGAATATGATATAAGGTTTTTGTATTCTTCCTCCAAATGATGATTTTTTAGAGTCTTAGACGACAACCAAGTATTTCCTTTTGTAGACGTAGAAAAGTTGCAGTACATATAGGTGCAATTGAAAATACGGAGACTCCAAAAGATGAGATAAAAATGCACCCCCCTTACTAGTGACAGGAACAGGTTGACATATAATATCCACAGTCGACCATGGAGCTAGAGGAATTCAATCCACAGTCAACCATAGGAGTAGAGGAAAAAGAAAAAATCTTGATCTTGTTGTTAAAACGCCATACGAACTATTTACCATTTACTTCCATGAGTACATTGATCTAGTTTTTGAAAAAAGTGAATTGTTTTCTAGGAAAAAATTGACCAAACTTTGCTTTGGGTCCTATTTCTGTAAACGGTTTGTTGTGATTTTACTCCTGCGTGGATACCACTCACTTTCCAGGAAGACATCTACTGGTAAACGTCAGTCAATACTTATGTACTAGCTGTGGCTTTGGGCATAACAAGCGCAAGGTTTCGAGAGGCTGAAAAGCATCTGCATTTTGAGCGCAACGCAGCTTTGCCTCCAGATAATAAAATGACTAAGTTAAGGCTTATATTAAGTCTTGCATTAGTTAGGTTTCAGCAGTGTGGCATGTTTCTAAAGTTTCTCAGTGCTGATGAGCAAATAGTTCGATACTTTGGTCATAACAGTATCAAAATGTTCATAAATAAACAAAACTATTCGCTTTGTTGCAAGATTTGGGTTATGGCTTCTAACGAAGATTACCTGTTTAACATTGAAGTATAAGAAGGAAAATCCGCAAGTCAACAAAACGAAGAAAAAACACGTGGCACGCGAGTTGTGTTGCGAATTCTTGGTTGTAAATAGGGATTCTTATCTCAAAAAGTTTACTTTAACAACTTTTTCACACCTTGTGAGTTTTTATGCATCCTTCAAAGTAGACGGAATAAAATCCACCGGGGTTGCACGAGACAGTAGTTTGAGGACACGATTTATAACAAATGCTACAAAAATTCGTGAAAATGCGTCATTTGCATGAAAAGCTCAATACAGTAGCAGTGGTTTGTTTCACACTGTTCGGTTGGAGCGCACCAATCTTGCTCAAACGTCTTCTTTTTTTGAAATTTCCAATATAGCAAAAATAACATCGCAAAATGTGTGACGTCATGTCGAAAGTTTTTGTGTGAATTCGTGACGTATCACGTACAGTATCCACATTCCAAAGCAATGGAAAGAGACGCAATCACATAGTAGAGTTATGGCATGGCGAACAGCTCATGAATACAGAAGTGGATGACAAGAGAATCAAAAAAGTGCCCTTGTTCCTGGCATTGTTCCATTTTTGGAACATGAAATATTTGAAAACCCACTGAACCCATGCAATCAAACTGTGCTTTGGATTAATGAGAATATTTCAAATACAAAAATGTAAAATGATTCAGCAGACCTGCTGGCAGAAGATGTTTGGCGCCTACACGCCTACAGTAAAGGATTACAGTAACTGGTTTACAAAAGTATACTTTGTTTATCTTTAAATTAACGTCGATCATCATTTGAAGAGCAAATTCATTCGATAAAATTTTTGTCTTATTGGAATATTCATGTTGACCGCTATTGCTCTGTAATTCTAAATTGCAGATTGTATCGACGTAAAGCTTGTGATAATGAATGAAACCTGAACAAAGTTTCATGCATTGTTGATATTGGGAAGCGTTCATATGTACATTTAGAAATTTTAGGATTTTTAAATCTTTTCGCAAGTTGCAAGGATGCAACCCTAATATTTGTTTACGACCAGCACTCCTTTCATGTGTTCTCCCGAAATATGTGCAACAATATTTAGCCGTACTTGAGACACACAGCAAATTTCTTAAATATGTTTGTTTTTGAAGTAGTTAAATTTATCAAAATTTGAGATTCCTAAACAGCGAGATCCCCTTACCAACAAACCTAAATCAAAATTAGCAAATTCAGTCATTGTAAGAATTAGAACGTACAAGGCAACCGAATATTTTGAAACGCACCCAATCTCTTCCTTATCGCAAATAACCCGGAGCATCAGTTTTGTATCCAAGGTTTATGTTGCATGAGCTGCTTAGATACACAGTAAGCGTATTTTGCAAATGGAAGCATTTCAAAGGTTTAAATCAATAACTTTTTGTGGCCACGCAGAGAAATTGTGTTCGCAGGATGACCATCAATCGATATTCTGCGACCAACTAGGTGAAGAAAAAAAATTTATAAAAATGGTTACATTGCTTAATCAAACTGGTTTTGAAACATGACCAAAGAATTTTTCGTTCGCAGTTAAATCGCTACATGTATTGAGGATTTTAAGTATTGGTCTGATGAGACCGTTCCAGACGTATTTAACACCTGATTTTATCGGGATTTGAGTTTGTGGTTCATTCAACTCGAATTTAATCATAAAAAATAACCACTGCGATGATTATTTAGCGCTGTTTGATGTTGTTAAGAAAAATAGAAAGCTTCTGCATAAGAATACTTTCAAGCAGAAAACATACCTTTTACAATGCAGTACGGCACACCTTTATTCACAGACAAAATGAAACCACTTTCTGAACACTAAAAAGGAAATACTAAACAATATTGTGAACAAAGTGGCATGTTGCTTGTGGTGGAACAGTTCTAATCAATCCTGTTCCTGCGCTGACAACATAGCTCAAAGAAACGAATGCAATTGAATCCGTAGCCTATATATATGCATTCTATTTAAAATTTTGCAAAACAGTGATATCCAATGACTTTTCATTCATTTATTGGATGTGATTGTCCTTTGCAATTGTAACACATCATAGCGGCGCATCGGTGCTTAGAGTTCCCTGCACAGGGACCGGTACATTTTCCCATACTAAAGTAGCGCTGAATCAATGCATGTTGCCAATACTGTGAGGTGGAATTCTACTGTTGATTTTCACTGAAATTAGTAAACATAGCAGCTGCAGGGGTGGATATTAGAATTTAGGAGTCCAAGACAAACTCTCTGAAAGCGACCCCAAAACTACTCGTTAAGTTGTTCAGAGGCTCCTATTGGCTCATTTGCACAAAGGTTTTGCCTATTTTGAAAAACATATAACTTGTCTCATAACTTATTAACTGTGGTTTGTGGTTGTAGAGCGGTTCATAAACTTTTTACCAAAACAATGCAAAAAGTACGTGCAAAACTCTCAAGGGGGACCCTACGGCATTTTGCTTCAAGAGGACCGCCTCGTACTCCTCTGATATCCACACGTGAGCAGCTGTTGCGAAATTTTATTGCAAAATCCATTGCGGCAAATGCAAACAACATATGAGCGCCAGGTGTTTATCATTGTGACCAGCAGCGCTTGGTGTCCTCGACTTCAAACAATATAAGGTAGCATGCCTACACTTGATACTTCACGAAGACATATTATTTCTCAATGTTGCTAAATCGCTGTTTCATGACACTGCATTCTTGTCCGTCTTTCAGAAAATTGGCGATTGCTTGCGAAAAGTGTTCAAAACCAACTAATCAACGTTAGGTTTGAAAATACGACGTTTTCATAATACTAGGTTTTCTTGTTGTTTTTTCATGAACATTCCGCTAAAACCAAAACAAGGTTGATATCGATATGTGTTTTCGAGTAACGTTGCACCTTCCAAACATAGTTGACTGTGCTCATTAGGCTTTCACTAAACGGAGTGTACCTGAGTGAAGAACGTTTGACGTTGTGACGTTTGACGTTATCAAACGTCACAAGGTTTGACAACGTCGAGTGACATTCCCCTTTTACCTTGGCCACACAGCCAGCTGATCTTCTGGCTCTTCTGGTACTGTGATTGACACAGTGTGCTCAAAATCTAAACTGGACAAGCTTTAAACAACGTTAAGCAACTTGATGAGGGTCACAGTGGAATAGCATATGTGCAACCAGTTGCTATGTCGTCAAAAACTCCCAGAAACATTGCTGAAGGATTTTGTTGCTAAAAACAGGAACTTTGACTGTGACGTCCGCTGAACTGTGCGCGTAGTTTTCATGGAAGGTCTTCTGTCTTCCATCGATGGCATGTATCAATGTTTGCGCAAACACCATTTTCGCAAAACGCACTTTAGTTTTCAGAAATGCCAAATTAAAAAAATACCGATGGTACTGGAAATTCTGTCGTGCTAAATCTTTCTATTGTTAGTCCTGTCAAAGTCAGGGTAATTAAAAGTATTTTTGAACGTAGACTGGCGTTTGTCGCGAGTCTGTACAGCAGCGGTTTGCTCGTGCTGCCATCGCATAAAATGAATAAGCTTCGAAATTCCCGTTTCGTGCCAGTAGCTAACGTTTGACATGATTTGACATCAATCGATTCTCGCATCTAAACCTCGTCAATGTAACGTTAGCTTGTCTTACTCGCTTCGAATCTTACTGTGTTTGCAAACCGTAAACTTTTCTATGAGAATATTTTATGCATAGATCCGCCTGTTATTTGGCATGGTATGTGGGGTTTGCATTATGCGGGTTATAAAATGGTGTTAACTGAAGGTTACCGCTCAGTTTTTGAAACGTAGCTGCCCATTAAAATGATAACCCACGTCAATTTTCAAATCAATGCTTTCAAAAGCCATGAGCTAAAATGGGGTAATTTATTATTTTTAAAAATAGACTTACGCAGACCAAGCCAGTAAAAACGGCACATCTATTTTCATCAGAATTTATGAAGTCAGCAAATGGCGTCAAACTTTGTTCAAATACCATTGGTGTGGCGGGGTAAGTCGAGAATTTAATCGGAGTTGGACATTTAGCTGGTAATGGTTGCTTGGATCGTATAAGGTTGTCTTCACTCTTGAGCCTCATACACTTGTAGTTTTTTTCGTAAAAAATGGCGCATGAGCGTCCTACTCCTTTGAGAAGTGAAACAACGATGCTACTAAGGTATTAATGTATTAGCGTCTTTAGAGCAGAACAGAGTATTTTAATGCAACTTGTACATGTCTTACCTTTTAGCTTTGTCTGTAGTAGGCATTCAACTCTTACACCCAGAATCGGAATTTTTATTTCGAAATTGAAATTAATATTTGAACTATTAGAACATGTTAATTAGCCTGCACAAATGGCTTCGCCAAAATGCTCATTTTTCAACAATATGCACAAAATGTTTTTTTTGAAAACCATACATTTTTCATTTTCCTACTGAGAATATTTTCTGAAAAAGGTTCATTTTGCAGTAAATATTTAACGAATAGGCTGAAAAAGAGATTTCTTCTTGGGTGCTTATGCCTTAAGTGCTTTTGCCACAAAGCGTCCAATGTGCTGCGTTTCGGCATACCCATGCTCCAAACTAATGAAAGATTTTTTTTACTCAACCTTCGCCTTGCTGATGAATTTGTAATACCGCTTTAAAATACCTTAATGCCACGAAAAATTGACGGTTTTGGATGTTTACAGCAAGATTGAAATCCTAAAGTTATAATTGCTGTTTTCTAAAGCTCTTGTAGTTTTCACCTTCTTGTTATCTGTAAAACAAATACAAAATCAAAACCTTTCAACTACAGTAAGACCTTTAACATTTCGAAAACTCCAAATTTATCTTGATTTAGATATATGAAGTCATTAATGCAAGAAAAGAAGGTGATACTTAGGAAAATTCTACGTTTGCCAAATTTAGATGTATTTGTTTTCTATCCTACTTTCTTCTGCACAAGAGACAAAGTCAAATGACTGTAAAGATTCACGAAACAACTGAAGCACGTCCAGAATTTATTCATTCCTCTGGCAATGTCAAAGCATCGTTTGTTGTCAATCGTTTCTCGAATATATTGCAGAGTATAGGATTAACACTGCAATCACATGCCGCTCGTTTGCAGCACTCGTAGCAGGTGGACGTTTCGGTGAATGCGCCAGAATCAATTACGAAACCATCCAGCACATGGAATCGCTCAACTAATTATGGCTGCACAGGATCAGGGTGACATTTAAAGAATAAGCGGTCGATTGCAAAATAGTTTTCAATTTGATGTAAAATTTATTACAGACCCTGTTGTGGAGTGATTGGATACAGGATGACTTGTCAGAGCACCTGGAAGGAAGGCAATATTATTCTGCGCCGTTTCTCGTCAAGCGATTTGGATCTCGTCATGTAGAACGCAATTTATATGACGGCGTCAGCTCAAAGAGAATAAGAATAATCCTAACTGCGAAAGAGAAGTTTGAAATGAATCATTTTAGCATATGCTGCAAGCTTTTGAAGATCCTGCCCGCTGTGAGATCATATCAGGTATGTTTTCTGCTTTAAGGTTTTTGGATAGAATGTAGAAGCAGCAATATCAAAAAAACACATGTTGACACCAAGTTGGATATATCGAAAGCAGTTGCTTCAATGTCAGCGGGATTTAATGAATGACGATGAAATTGATTGCTTTGAAAATGCCTATATTTTTTCATTCAATTAATCGATTTTTGCGTTTTTGTTAGGCACGTGTCTTTCAAGCCTTCCATGTTTTACAGTACTTAGTTACATATAGATCTAAAGTGACAAAAATACTTGCGTCATCATTTTGATGTCAAGTCGGTACCGTCAAAAAAAGTTGAGCAATGTTGCACCAGCATGTCGTTATTCATATTTGTCTTGCATTCCTTTGTTGGAGATTGTGAAAACGAAGCGAGTATGAAACTTCGTTGACGCGTATGCGCCGCTATAAACCATGGTTTTCCTGAAAAGTGATATTCTTTGCGTAAAAATGCCATTTTGCATATGCATAGGTTGATCAAAAACGTCTGCTGCGACAGCCTTTGCAACTTCCGCTACACGTGTTTCAGGCATATGTGTTTATAATGAAGATAACAGTCAAAGAAAACGATAAAAGCTGCATTTTTGCAGCTTATTCTGTTACTCCTGCTGCCGACAAGTCTGCAAAAATGTTGTTTACATCGTTTTCTTTGGCCATTATTTTCATTATAAGGCATATATTTGTTTTACATTACACTGGAAACTGGAACAAACTCCTGCATGCTGAAGAGAACTTATTTTCTGAAATGAAAAGCAGCTATGAAATAAATTGCAAACAATGTTAGAATTTTTACGGTGTTTTGAGGTTTCTCCACATGTTCTGACTTTGCTAAAATCCTGTATTATGCATTGCGAAATACTAATGTTTGCCAAAGCTTTTTAGTTGTTCCATTTTTTCAATACCAGCTATTATTTTGTTCATCATATTCAATAAGTTCGAGGCATTTGAACGTTTGTGAAAAGCTTATTAATTGTTCTGTGGACAATAACCTAGACGCGGTTAGTTTACTGCTCTTATCAATGCACCTATTTGAAAACGAGTAAAAAAGCTATGATAGAAAGGAGCTTTATGCTAAAGAGCCTACATTTGAAATGGCTCTTAGGAAAAACTAAATTGAAGAAACTCTGTCAAAGATATTATTTTCTCCTTTTACTCCGTCCCACTTCAATGATCATTTTGTTGCTTGTGAAGCAGAATCGTCCAAGCAAGTGAAATTTGGAAAACGATATCGCCGTACTGATGACTTGGAGCAAATAGCTTTCATTGCCGTCTTTTTAAGACGGTTTTGACTTTTTCTGGTTGGTATCTTTTCAAACCCTGTCGTGCTGTCATGGTGTGCGACGACGGGAATTGACGAAAAATAGTAGAAACCCATCGGCAGTGGCATGGGGACATTCGGTTAATATGTCAAGTTAGCATTAAATCGTTCGAACTCTTTCCATCAGTCAAAAAGAGCAACGTGGTATTTAAAATTCTGCAACCAGTGCTGGTTCATAGACAGTGCAGACTCGCAGTTAGCTATCGCTTGCAATAAACGAAGAACAATTTGTTCAAAAAGAAAGTTTCCGTTTTCTTACTACGCGTTGCTACAGGGCCTAGTTGCGCCTTCACACGCGCCAGGTCGCTTTTGTTTTATCGTTAAACAAATACGTTCCGAGTGCATCACTTGATTTGCATCATGAACGGTAAAGTGCCTATGAATTTTCAACTGGGGTTGTCAGTGGGATATAGGTCGTGAACCCCTCATGGTTTGAGAAACAGCTGAGCTTAAATTCGGTTTGCAGTTGTACGTGAACTTTATGCATCAGCTGATTACATAATTTAGAATTGCAGCGATGATGAACTCAGTGAATTGTAAGAATTTGCATAGTTATTCATCAAGCTATGCTATGTTCGGTAGCAAGTAAATTACATAAGTTTCAAATGCCGTCACGTTGACGAAAATCACTAACGAAAAGTAAAATTTTGTGTTTTCACTGAGTTACTACAGAAAGGTGTTTGTATATATCGCTCAGATTAGCTTGTGTTTATCGCTGATAAGAAAACCTTACAACGCATCGTTTCTTCTAAAACAGAATTAGTCATAATTCAAAAATGTGTCGCAAAGAGTTTGTTAGTTCTGGGTTTCAACCATTTCATATGAAATCAAACGAATTGCAGGAAATACAAAATGCAAATTTTGGAATATTTGAGCACATCATAATCTCATTACTATCCGCACAATTGACCAAAATGTCTGTATTTTGGACATGTCAATCACCAAGAACGCTAATTTTTAAGAACAAATTCAGTAGTAACCACAGGTACTTCTTAAGCAGAAAAGCAAAGGAGAATGCATAACTTGGGACTTTTGGAATGTTCAAAAGTAAGAATGAGAAACGATTGCATAAACTGTTATAAACGCAGTCTAGCCAGTATTGCCAATTCCATTTCAAAAGTACTGATTTGCAATATTTGAATGTTTAATTCATGATAATATTACATAGTTAGGAACAAACGCGAGGCAGTAGCTTAGCAGAGACAACATTTTTTGGGACTTGGTTGATGTGAAAAAAAACTAAACGAAGATGTCGCGAAACTCTTTTCAAATGCTTCAACCGATGTACGTAGGGGCATTAGTATAAACCAGGGTCTTCAAACTTTTTTGTCCGAGGGCCACATAAGGCAAGACAGAACATGTCGAGGGCCGGACGTCTTACTCAATGAGATTGTTGCGGGATGTTATATTCTACCAAATTAAAAAATTTTTCGTATGTACTGCATAATATTTTTTCATCATTGGCAAAATGGCTTCGCCGGCCTGATGAAATGGCTTTGCGGGGCGCATCTGGCCGGCGGGCCGTAGTTTGGAGACCACTGGTATAAACCAAGCAACGTTGGAGACTTTCCAGCTAGGTACGTCACTAGTTTCCTAAACATCACACATTATCTCGAGTTGATGGTGTTCAATGAAATGGCTCTGCAATATTTCTCAGGGACAGAACGTAAAAATCAAAGTGAATAGCTTCATGAGCAACGCCATACAGATTATTTTCGTTACTGAGCATCCTCAGCAATGACACAGCATAAATAAGTTGGACCTTCGTGGTGAGTATAACGGAATGTTTCGTCGGAGTTAATAGTTATCACTAGGGCAGCCAATTTTTTAGACCTGAAAACTTAAAATTTTGACTTTATAATTTACAAATTTTGACTTTATTTTGACCTATAAATTTTCTGCGTTTGGAACTGCAAAACAATTTAGCCTTAGGTGTTGAGGATAACCCAGACGTGTGTTCATGTGCTATAAGCTTCAAAATTAAAAAAATTTGGTTGTTTAAATTCGGGGATGATATATTGATAAGTACATTAATAACTACAGTAGAGCCAAACCTGCGAACATCCTGAAGCTGAAATACTATATGCATAATGGATTGAGCATTTACCAAAACAAGCACCGTAGACCACATTTCTCGCCTACGATGCCTATCCTACATGATGTTCAATCATCCAGTAGTGGACAAAACAACATTATTATGTCAGAAATCGCAATAAACCCAGGATTATTACAGAATTGCAACTAATCTTGCAAAAGCATCAATATCTGTTGTTGTAGTTTCAATAAAATATCGATATTTAGGAGAAAAAACAATTCTGCAAAAAGTTTTACCTATAAACAAATTTTGACCTAATGATAAATTGACTTTTTTTGACCTAATAACTTGGGATTCCCTCATGCTATGAGCGTGAAATTCGGTTTGTGGACGTTTCATCAACTTAGTAAAGGCAGAAAATTTTTGAATTTATTGACTTGGTTGCCCTAGTTATTACAACAACCAATATCTGTAAGTTTTGTATAAAAAGAAGTATTCGCTGTGTGACTCGGGTTTTTGTTAAAAGTGTGATGCTTCTCAATAACAAAGCATAATCTAGGTTCACGAAATAGAATTGCGACTCCAATTTACCAGGAACCTTCAAATAATCTTTTATATATCAAACTTTTGTGTACTGTAGATGCTGAAAGAATTAATATTCTAAATTTCTTGTTTTTTTTTCAAAAAACAACTTTCTACTGATTGTGTCTTTAAGGACAGTTAATACAACTGCATTTTAAATAAAGCTTTATGAGAAGGGGAGTGTAAAAGGTAAACATTTCCACATCTTTTTGTCTGCTTGAAAAACTAAACATGGTTCATTGTGGCAAAGCTGTCTGAGAAGCAGTTTGACTAAAAAATGAAGGTGAACAGAGTTTTATTTTCACAATGGTTTATTTTATTTGGTTAGAACATGAACCAGTAGCTGTTGATCGATAGCGTCAATTTTGCTCAACTTTACCAGTTTACAAACATTTAAACACTCGTTGGCGTAACTCACCAGCTCCCTGTAACCTCGCAGCGTGAATCTGAATAGAAAGCAAATTTATGAATTTCCAGATCAAAGTCAAATTCTGACGCAATGGGAGTGATTGAAAAGACTTGTTTGATTGCGTACACTATGTAGAGGAATTTAGGGAAAATGTTTGGGCGAATAAACGAAGATCTCGTCGTTGTAATAGAGGTCCAAGTGAAAAACGTTCATTACGCTTTCGATGAGTATTGTTTTACTTTTAGATGTATTCTTTCTTAATTTTACTTTAATGTTTGCTTTGTGAACAAAGTAATAGCAAACTTCGGTTTTCTCACCAAGTTTCGAAAATCTTGTATTTATAAGTCTTTTCTGCCTAAATTATGCATTCTTCAACAATGGATGCATTCCTAATGATGTGACTTAATGAAGGCTTTATTAAACTTATTCGTCGAGTCCGCAGCGAACGATCAAGCGACATACAGTGAAGGAAACATGAGCGATGTCAACCGAACAGCGAC
>JGI24021J15306_10001389_pt1 | contig 23590 bp, 17 predicted proteins | sample Ectturendosymbi1_FD_15306 | JGI IMG/M metagenome (IMG submission 15306) | reverse complement strand
CCTCTTGAACTTCGTGCCCTTGAGGGGCGTTGCGCGGTCAAAATAATTCGGAACTCATACAAACAACGAACTTCCTTAATCTAATCGACTGCCACGTTGTCATGACAATACGCCGTCGCTGCACCTGGGAGAAGCGGGCCCTTCGCCGGACCCCTTTTCGTAAAAGGTGTCCCGTTTCAAAAACGTTTTCGTTTTTATTCGTGTGTCGCGGCGTTTAGTCTTCGCCGACGCATCGGCTCGGAAGACCACCTGCAACGTGCCCGAAAACATCCGACATTGTTAAAGTTTCTCCTCGCAGTTCGTCAAAGCGTAGCGCAAGCGGCATTTGCCGGTCGGCCGCTCTACGTGAGCAAGCCGTGGCTCGGCACTTGCCATGATAAGCTAAGCCGCGACGCCCCGCGTTCGTTCACTTGCGAGCTGTGCAAGTGATTTTGTCGCCAACTGCCGGTCGCTATCGGATGCCGCAGTTTGTGTGAAATCCCTGTCGCGCACCGGCGACCGAGCAAGTGGTCGCGTTTCCAAGACGGCCGTGCGCAAGTTAATATCACTACCAGCCGCGTTCCATTGGCCGCTGTGCGATGCAACATTCACTTGTCAAGCAAAACCGCGCCCTTCGTCAAAGATTCAGCAAATGTCTGGGCGCTGCAGCTATGTTGGTTGTCATTCAATAGCTTCCAGTTGGCCTTACCCCGTATTTTCTGTATAGCAATTGGATTGTTTGTATTTTGGGTCGCGCTGCCTCCGCCGCGCGTTTTGTGCCGTTGTCACGCAACCGATTGAGCGAACAACGCTCGCTCTTAACAACCAGACGACATGCGAATGCCTTGAAGAACACTGTTCTCTTTTCGCAAAAGCCTGACTAATTCATTTCCTCCGAAAATCTGTCGTACACAAAGTACGAGCGGCTCACTCCCTCGACTACAGCGGTCCGCTCCGCGTTGATTCCGACACATTTTCTGTGAGTTCGTATTTTATAATGGAACGTTGTCTGGACGCACTGGTTTGTTGTGCTCACGGCAATCTGACCTTGAATAGACTTGTTTGGTGCGACACGGCTATCCACGCAACGGCGCGATTCGTTATTGCCCGGGCTGAGTCAAGTTAATAGGCTTGATTAAGTTAGCGCCCCTTGGCTTGTGTTGGCCTTCTAGAAAGGAGCGCGCGATTAATTGAAGCCTCCCCCGGCCACGCAACTCGCTGACGTTACGTCATCGGAATGCCGAGCCTTTGCACGCGAAGTTGGCCGCGACGTTCCACGATGAGGTGCGCGAAAGATCCTTAGCGCCGCTGACCTGCCGCTTCTCAAAGTTTACGAATAGTTCGACGGCTGCCTTATCGTCTTCTGTAGCAAAACCTAGTTGCGCGTTAGCTGCATAAGCCGTCGAAGTATTTTCATTACTTTGTTTCGTCATTCGTTGCACTTGCCTCACGTAACGTGCCCGTCGATCGTCACCCATCGCGCTGTCCGTGCCGGACCGGGCTTTTGCCAATCAGCTGAAGTCGGGCGTAGTGAGGCGGCCGGTGAAACAGACACGGCCAGTTTGCGCCTAGTTAGCCGCCAGCACCTTCACACTCATCAAACCGGTAAACCATGTCTTGCTTTTGGTTTCGCCGTCAAACCATGCATTTTGCTTTTCTATGAGCAGCAGTTGTAGTTCACTGAAGCCGCGCAATCCGTTTATCGGCCATGTGTGAACGGGTTTTTGTGAATGGGATCGGATCTTTTTTATGAATGAAAGTGTGACCAGTTTAACGGTCTCTTGAAAATCATCACGCTTGCGCGTTTCAAGCCGGCGAACCGCATGTTGAGCGTGATGGGCAACGTTTCCCCTGAATTAGTCTGTTATCAGCATGCGTATCATCACGCTGATGAAGCCGCTGCTTTGCTGTGTAGTTTATATTAACGCCGAGCATTTGTCAGCGTTGCGAGACGCCATTTTGTTCAGGCTGTTCAAACGCTCTTTGACTGAACGAGGAAAAGAAAAAAAGAACGTTTTGACATTTCAATATTCTGGAGTTGCGCAATGAAGTCTTGAGGTAGCCTTACCCACATTGCGTCTGTTGTAGGCTCAGGCCACAGTTCAGGTGTCGTTTGATTGAAATTCGAGTTTGTATCGCTGACTGTATAACGATGTTCAAAGTCGATAATCGCGTCTAAAGTGGTCGTGTCGCATGGGTTGCGCCTTGCCTTTTTTGTAAAGTCATTATCGCCATCCTTGTTTTTACCACAGTCCTACCCAAAGAAGCTGACTTACAGAATGGGTCTTGGCTTCTTTGCCGGCAGCCTAGCTTCTGTCGTCAACATCCCATACGATGTAGCGAAGAGCAGAATTCAAGGTCCTCAACCTGTTCCCGGCCAAATAAAGTATTACGGCGCGCATAAAGCGATTTTCACGATATACAAGGAAGAAGGGTGAGCGGCATATGTGCAGGTTCTGCTCGAGCTAACTACCAGCTTTTAACTTCTCTCAGGTATCGCATTTTTAAAGCAGCAGCAGCACTGCAACTTTGACCACACGCGGATGCCGCGTTTGTTTCGTAAATCGTAGTGCGGTTGTGAAACGAAATCACTCCTTGTAAACTGTCATGTCATTAAACCGTGTGTTGCCTGGATTGATCGCGGTGCAGGCAATATCTTTACTGTTTAGGGCTGTTATTTGATTCCGTTCTTTTGCGTAACCCACGATGAACCGCGTGAGACTCGATGATGACTTGCAAGTACATGCACCGCTGTTTGGTCATGGTGATTGTATCAAGATAGTTGCACTGCTTTGAACAATCGCATTTCATCGCAGGTTCCTGGCTTTATACAAAGGTCTTCTACCGAAGCTGATGAGACTCGGTCCAGGTTTGTTGTTTCATTTTGTTTGTTTTCTATGCAGCTTCAAGCTTCGGTAGGAAATCTTCATCCGGAAAAATAAATCGGGAGTGGCTGCTGCCACTACCACCGGGTCGCCGGCTTGTTTCACTACGTTTCTGACGTTCGGCTTTGTTCGAATCGTTCAGATGGTGGATGTGCGAACTTGGGCAGTTTCACTTTTGCATTTTAACAATTTCTGTGTGTATCTATTCGTTGCATCGATTTCTGATCCATCTGCTTTCAAGAAAACACCGCACGGGAACTGGTCGATTTTATTTTTAGATGGTTGTTTTGTCGATTCATATCAGTCCAGCACGCATCTCTTTCCTGGTACAAGTTGCTTTTAACTGGTATCGCGCTTCTATTTTGTCTCCACCTTTCCAACATCAGGGTGGTTCTTATTAATTGTGTATGTGCGCGCGCGCACGCAAGCGTGTGTTCTCAGTGCTATTACTAATTGCATGAAATCTTGTTGGTTACTACAAAACCAAACCTCAAAACTTCGTTTGTTTTCTCCAGGCGGAGGCATTATGATCGTGGTTTACGATTATCTCTCCACGTACCTGGCCAGAAAATTCCCGTAAAATGGCGTTTTCCGAAGAAAACAAGGTGCGGATATGATTCGCTTGGAACTTCTCGTTGCATTGAAGATCTGCCCCGTGTTGCAACATACAATATCTTGGTTCCGGAACTATATTGAAATAATAAGGGCATCTTGATGCATACTACATCGCACAAAGCAGTCAATTATTTTCACTACATTTTGCGTCTTCCTATTCGACTCATGGGATGTAGCGGAACTGTTTACATTGGTCGCGCCCTGCTGATCGTAATTTATTTATTCTTACCTCCTGTGCAATTGTAAGCGCAATCCATGTCGGATGCACAGCTCCTCACTCGTTCGCACCGTGCATAATTACACTTATGTGCATTACTACGACGTACGTGAGAGTTGAATGTGCCAATTATTTTCAAGCAGTTTTCAGCTTTTATCGAATCTTTATGCCATAATAGTGTGTTCCTAGACGCGTGCTCATATCCAGTGAAATCGTTTGCTATTGTTCCTTGTTGTGTGTTTTTCAAATTTCTGATTAACGATCTCTGCCACGTTGATTCTCTGTCTCCCCGTGTTGCTGCTACGAAGGCAGAGCAACGTACTTTTCATACATTCGTGATTTTCCCGAAACGCAACGTGCGATCAATCAGGCGTTTCTCGCCCTAGTGTTGCCTTTTTTGTTTAATCTTTGGGAGAATATGGTGCCGTCTGTTCATTGTTGTTTACCACTGTTTGGCATCATGCCGTCCTCGACGTAACGCTTTCAATGACTGACGAGCGCGATGGTGACTTGAAAGACAAAGCAACTTTCGCCGTAGCTTTGGGTTGGGAACATTTTAAAAAGTCTCGTATGGAACAAAAGTTTTACGGGTATTTGTTTAAGTAGCCGGAAATTTCAGGCGCCAGAACAGTAGCAATAAGTTTCGACAGTTATTGAAAAAATGATGCAATCCATGACATTTCGTCACTGATTTTGGTACAGAGCCGTCGCAGTGATGTTCATCAGAAATATCGCCTTCTTTTCAGTAACTGTTGATAGAGCCCCATCTTTCACCAACAGCAAAATCTGCGGTCAGTGAAGATGCTCTTATTGGAAGTCATCCTAGTCCGTTTCTAAAACCACCATCACATGTCGCGAAAAGCGTTCCATATTTTTGCGGAATTGTGCTTTGCCATCGGCGTAACTCGATACATCTCGTTTCAGTATTTTTGTTTCGCGAGCTTGAGGGCTTGGCCTTGCCTTGATCGGTGTTGAACAACTCGGCAGTAAGAGCTTAGCGTCCTTAATGTACCGTCAAGACGCGTTAAATATAAGCATTGCCGCAGCTTTTGTGCGGCCTGTTTCGCTGCCAGCCGACCGTATCATCATGCGCCTTTTCTCTCGCGGCAAGCGGAGGGTTTGGCAAGTTCAAGTCGTCCATGTTGCCGTTTCCTGTGATCTCAAAGAAAACAGCTTTTGCGTGAGCGCGGTACGCCCGGGCACAGCGGCGTTCACGATTGATGTCGATAACAGCTCCGGTTTCATATCCTCCTCAATCGAAAGCGACTCGCATCCGAGTCGCAGCGCGTTGTTGGAAAAATGAGTTTGTCGCGAATTCAGTTGGGCAAGTTTCATTTAAGCTGAGGTCAGTACCGAAAAATGGTTGGAAATATTTGTGACTCACGAAAGCGTTTTTCGACTTTGCGCAACATGAGCTGTCAACGTCATGACCTATTCGTTCACCGCTCACGTGTTCGTTATAGCAGTAGTTGATCCGACGCTCAACGCAGCTGCGTCTTCACGCAAACCAACCGGTGGAGTTTATAATCGCTCGCCGAGCGACGCCCGGGTGTGATGGGACGTGGATTGGATCGCTGCCAACGAACGGAAAGCTTTCAGTAGCGTAGCCAGCCCGAATTTTCGGGTGGGGCCAATTATTGTTGGCTTCAAGCGAGCAACAGTATTTCGTGTGGGACACCGCCACTCGAAGCACAAAACGACAAGATGTGCTAGACATTCAGCGGGTCATGGCCCCTTTGCCCCCCTTGTCTACGCCTATGAAAACTTTCGGATCTGATCCGATTCGTTCGCAATGAAACGGTCCACTCTGCCAGGAGCGTTTAGATCTGGACATTCCTTGTAGGACTGGAAGTTGCTGCTATGATGTTAGGGACTCCAGTGCAAGCATCTCGCGTTTTCCGTGCTTGCATTCGTTTGCCAGTGTTCAGTTTTTCCAAATTTTTTGTCCCCTTTCGTCCGCAGACCTTATCTCATTGCGCGTCGCCTGATTGCTTCGAGTTTCGTGCTGCTCTTCATCGGCTCCACTTGACTCAGGGATCCGCTTTCAAGTATTTCGCAATTGATCCGTTTCTCCGCTGGCGACGATCGCTTTATTCTCGTTCGCGCCGCGCTGTCGTCGCCGCAACCGTCGTCAGACGTTCCGCGCGAACATCTCGCGCAAAAGCTGTCGTTGTACTTCCCGACGAAATGGAAAAAAAAGTAATTGCCGAGAAAAACTTGGCGAGTTCGCGCACCTCCTCACAAGTGGCTTCTTCCTCGAGCGCAAGTAAGAGTTGCGCAGTTAAACTGGTTTGCGCACGAATTTGTTAATGATTGACACGTCCGGAAATGTCCAGGTCAGGTGTCAAGCTGCGGGAAATACGTCAACGTTGCATCAGTTGCTCGTCATTCGACATCGTCTGTTTTGGCTGGCATTGGCCCTTTCGACACCTCCAGCTGGGACCCAAGCGAGGGTACTCCGCATAAGCTCTTGGTTCACCCATTGCATCATCGACTTGATTGACCGATATGAACTGCAGCACTGTTGCTAAATGATCGAAGTCTCGCAACTTGTTCTTAGGAAGAAACACCATTGTTTAAAGTCATCGGCTCGAACGATTTTCAATCCAACTTTGTGGCAACTGTGTGAAGTTTTTAATCACTTTCAATCGAACGGACCGCGATTGCCCTTTGGGGATGAGTGCTCCAAGTCGGTGTACGGTGTCTGTGTGCTTTGCCTTTGCGCTCAAAATCTAACTTGTAGTGTGCAATGGTGAAAAGTTCATTAAAAGAGAACAGAAAATAATCCCTGGCGTGTTTGGCTGAAAAGTGTCACTGGCTTTCAGCGTTAACAGCGCGGACTGGATCTGTTCTGCACTTTTATCGCAAGTGCGGAAAAACAAAGCGTTTGTGATCAGCGGAGACTTTGACAACAGCTGTGCAACTTCTCGCCTACTTGTGATGCGCGCCAAACCACTCAACCACCCAAATGCATGCAGTGTTTTCTCCTTGCTTGAGGTTTCGCGTTCAGCCTTCCATGCCTTTGGATGACGTTTGCTTACAGACAAGCGGTTCGCTCTGTGTTGAGATGAGTTGAGCTACGAAGTTCCGTGCCAATTGTTGTGACTTCGTCAAAAAGCATCCTAAGCTTCCAGAATAAAATAACAGAAAATTCCTTGCACAAAAAGATGTACATTTTGCACAAATCCTTCGGAATTGGGAAATATAATTTATCAGAAAGTGGTAGGCTACTTGGGTGAATCAAACGTGTAGCAGCTGAAAGAAACGACTTGCTGCTGGTCAACCAGCTATGCACTACTAGGTCAAAAATTTGCTTTTGTTAAGAGCATTAGCTGGTTATATTTGCCGCATCAAAGGAGAAGTGTGTATCCATTAATGGAAAGCAAACATATTTGAACGTTACTGGGAACATATACTTGCTAAACCAGTGGACTTAACTGGGGTGGCGCCCCTCGCCATTGGGCGCGAGCCCTGAAACGCTGTACAGCATGGAAAGTTTGATCAAGAAATTTACCAAGAATACATTTGCTTTTGCAACTTATTTGAAGTCAGGGGGGCTTGAAACATAGGACAATTACTTAAGGGAGGCGTGTGTTAACTAAACGATCTTCGAGTGTGAAAAACGTTGACGAAAGAAAGGTTAAGTCGAAAAGAGTGAAGGAGCAACGAGATCATTCAAACAGATCCATCTCCTGTCATTTTTGTAGGGTGTTGTTACGTAACGCGCGGTTCGATACCTGGTAATCCACCAGGTAGAAACTATGTGACAGACTCCGTATGCGGATTGGCTGACTTAAGTAGGAGACTGCTCCGCCGAAGATGTTTGGTCAATGGTGTGTTACAGACAACCCGACGAACCTTTGCTGACTCGAACAAAATGCTCGGCGTTGCTATTTACTATTCACCTACAAAGCCTCTTGAGTCTTGATCGTGACTAAGTGGGCAGAGTGAGGATCTGGGTCAAGGTGAATTGATAAACAGAAAGCCTTGTTGTTGTAGAGACTTAGCAGCTTCGGGTTATTGTTGACATGCGCGACTCGGTAGCTTCCTGGATTGTGGCGCACGGAGCTGGTTTCGAACTTCTCAGCTACTTACACACATAGAGCGACTGACGTGTTGCTGTTCGCTGGGTGACTGCTTATGGCAGTCGTGTTTTTATCCAGTTGACGTGCAAGGAAACGATGTATCCTGGTTACACTGATTCATTTTATTAAAGAGATCGAGCTGTACGACTCCGCCAATCAATTTTTAAGAGAAAAACTTTTTATTTTTTCGAAAAAATGGCTTTGCATGCACAACAAAATGAAACAAAAAGGCAGGACGAATATCAGATTTTTAACAAATATCCCTAGCGGAATACACTGAGTTAGTCGTTGGGGACAAAACAAATTAGTTGTTAGACATTGCTTGAGAAACAACAGTACACTGAAAAAATATCGAAGTAAGTGAAACGGCTACTACATTCGCACTGCATTTACCGCAGCAAACAACGATGTATATCTTTCTTGGAATTTTTCTTCACGGTAGAATCGCAACTACGATAAAAATAAAACTCTGTTTTTTGTCTCTGAAGGAAACCATTTGGTTATGGCTTGATACGCTTGCCGAAATAGCACCGCTATCACACGACGCTAGTATCTGACAGGCGAAAATTTCGAAGGTTATCCTGATGTCAGCAGCTCGAGATAATTTGTATGGTGCGATGGAAAAAGATAACATTGCGTAGCGTTTCTTTCTACGGATAAAAACAAAGTCAAATTGGCGGCTTGATATTGACTTTTTGTTTAAGGACAATATCATACAATCGAAATACAAAAAATTTCTTCTTGGCCAGTCGATTTTTTTCGTGGCTTTCATATCACGCATATTTTTCAAACAAAAATATCAAAAGTAGGCAAGGATACTGCCTGATTGAAGGCAATAATTGTGATGCTAGAGACCTGATTGTGAGTTGTGACCTTTTCTAAGAGCTTCTTTAACGTTTAGAAAACGTCATCGCGAAGTATCATCAGTCATTTGATCGATTTTAAACAAGCATAAGGAACGAAATGCAAAACGTCATTTTAGGCAGTTTGAAGCTAGTAGAGTATATGGCGAATTGGTACTAAAAATATGCTCTATTTTAGAGGCAGCTCTTATTCTAGGTGCTGCATATCAAAACTAGTTGCGATTTAGGCTGACGCTGGAAATAAATGCTCGGTCGCGCTGTACACCCCTTTGCTCCAGCCAGCGGTGATGTTTCAAGTCATGCTAAGCATTTGACGACTACTTTTATGCTGTTGATTTTCAGTACCGACGCACAATTAAAATACAACGTAAAATATGCAAATATCAATACAAAGGTGTGATCCAAGTAAAATTCTTCGTAGTATACATTTTCCAAAAGTTCTTATTTGTACATCGGATCATTCCACGCTTTTGTCTGCGTATAGTGAAGAGCAAGCTAGTAGAAAATTTCATTTCGTTCAAATGACTAACTTTCCTTGAAACAGTAGTCTTGCCAGTCAACTGTTTTTCAAAATAACATTTTAAATTTTTTTGTTGGGTCTGGACCGCTGTAACAAATAAGTTTTATTTTAAGGATGATGTTCAGTTCTAAATGTGAAGCCTGGGGTTCATGCAAGGAAACGTATCAAAAGAATAAAAAATGGAAATTGAAATCGTGTAGGCAATAACTTCCTGATGACTTAAATTTCGGTTTTTGGACTGCATTTAATTGTTTTTTCTGGTGAAAACTGTAGCTTTTTTTGCTTTCTTGACTCCTGTCCGGTTTAATTCATGCTGATTTTGCTGATTTTTTCACTTCCAAGACAGCATAAACCTCCCACCAAATCTTCCAACTAGGAGTTATCACACTAGGAAGGGCTCTTGCACAAGCGTGTAAAAATTTGTAAACTGATATTTAAGCTACTCTTGATTTAAACATAAATTGACAAATATTTTCTCGTTAGTTGCCAGTGCCACATTTCCCGAATGCCAAGGGCTTTTCTGTGGTTTGACCAAACTACCAAACCCATATTAGAGTGGCAGTGTAGGAAGTAAATGTATATGAACAGCCTGGTCTTTTCTTGAAATTATTTCATATGGAATCAACTTCAAGTCCTATGAGTTTTGAGCGAGTGCTTATCGATTTTCTATGTTGAAACATTTTCAGTCGAGGCTGACAACTTGCTGCTCCCACGTAGACTGGCTGCAAGCAGCCGTGACGCAGCTTTGCATCATTGGAAATGGAGTTCTTTGTGCAATTCAAGCAGTAGCTGGCTCCGTATGACCGTTCCTTCGCACACCGGCTTTGCGGTCGGTCGTTGCTTTTAACTCTGCGCGAAAAACATATCTTTCAGTTGTTTTGCTATGCTTAACTTGTCGTTGCGTGACCCAGCTGCCAAATGAATGTTGAGCATAAAATCTTTTCGAATTTATGGTCAAGTTCATAATACTGAACAGTTTAAATTCCACCTGATCTCAAGTAAAATTGCGTTACAAAAGTTTGCATGTTGTTAATAGTTATGCTGCTTTACGTCCGCATGCAAAACACGAAAAGTTAACGTTATTCATTTCTATGAATTTTGACAAGAGTTTAAGATACAACGGTTCAACAACGAACTAGCACAAATTTATGCATGGTCCCCTATTTTCAAAATTGATCTTTGAACACTATTTTTATCAATTTGAGCCGATATTTATTTATTTTTATTTGAAAACCTTATTCCCCTAAATTTGGTAAGATGTCAGTTAACTTTTGTTGTAGTGCTTATCTCACCTTACAATGTCCTGAACAACAGAAAATTAACAGAAATAACAATAGCAACAATACATTTATTTTTTATTTTATAGCAAATCGGTTGTATGCCTTCGTACATGATCAAGCCAGATATTAATGACAGTCACGTTCAGGCTACAGAACCTGGTATATCAACCCCACATCATCAATTTCAGGTCAAAATGAAGCAACCCGGGTGCTTTGTGTAGCATGTGCCCTACAAAGAAATTCAAGTACGTTCCTATACTGCAGACGCCAAACGAATTCAGTGATTATCAATGCTATACAAACGGCAGCCTAGGCAGTTAATTTTGCGTTAATTCGTTCATCATCTTTCACGGTAACTATCCGTGCATTAATCGTTTTTGCGGTAGAACTCCAACAGCAATTGCATTGGTACAGACAAATGTGGCTGCATTAATTAAATTTGAATTCAAGTGCCCAGTTGTGTAATCAAGAACGTAAATATAAATAATTTCAACATAACAGCAATGTCGTTGTTCATAATCTCAGCAAAAATGCTTTGTTGAGCAATGTCATATTCAAAAAGTTTTACAATGTTTAACAGATGCCATGTTTTCTGGTTCATAAATTACACCTGTTCCAACTAACATTCTTTTATCAGTCCGACTGATATACACACATTGGCAAAAAGTCTTACAATAAAAGTAACTAATATTACTCTTGGCGTAAATTATGGAAAATGGTCAGCCAAATTGATTAGGCTTAACTCTTGCTGAAGCAAATCGTCACATGCAATTGGAAGGTTTGGTCAAACTTTTTAATTTATCGCAAGTACAAAATGCTTCACAATCAAGCAAATAGGTTTAAAGCGTCTAAAAATAGAACGTTCCAAATCAAACTTGCTGTTCTTCTGCAGGGATCTTGAGTTTAATTGTAAGTCAAAACTCGTTCAAATGACATTTGACACAGATGGGGCAAAGGTTTTTTAATTGCACATGTCTTTACTGCGAAAAGCAGACGGAAATTGTAACTGGTTTTAGTTTCATCCATACTCAACAGTTGTGTTGTGGTGTCCTTCACTTACTTTCGCATTAAAAGAAATCGTGAAGCAAAGTTCACACGCAAGTGACTGATTAAATTTTCTTCCATTTAAGGTTTTGATTTATTTATTTTTTTGTTTTCCTTTGCACTATACCTTTAAATTAACTTTCTTGCGTGATTAGCTTCAGTCGGTGAATGCTTTCATCACTGAATCTAATTGAAACACGTTAATAAATTTTTGACATTTTGAAAGGGTCATTTTAGCTTGATACAAAACATAGAGTCAGCAGTAAACTTCACTTGAAACTAAGGGAAATTCCATTCGAACACCTAGAAATTATATTTATTACTCAGTTGTTTATGCTAATTCTGCCAAAACATTTCCTAGCGCGTACGATGGCATACATATGTAAAGAAGTGAAATCACCTTTAAGACTTACTACCAGTAATGTACTTTGGTCTTTCAGATGCCAGCAAGCTGAGAGTTTGGTAACCAGCTCATGCTCCACGTGCAAGAATTTTATTTGAAATGTTGAAATGCGAAGTTTGTAAAAACTTTTCAACCAGCCAAATCCAAACTTTCCGCTTCAAATACTTTTCGCTCTTTTCGCTTTATTTTTAACTTTATTTGTTGTGTTGCGCTCGAAAGACTTTTACATAAGCTGACAGAGTGCGCACTAGAAACAAGTTTTTAATTGCAAAGCTATTTCTTCTAACCTTGTTGCGCGGCATGAGGAAGCTTGGTAAAAATCGACGTTTGCTGCTGTGTAGGTTGCTGATGGTGGGGATGACTTTGAGAATGTGTAGGAGTAGATGACATCATAGCAGGATCAACATTTACTGAGGCGATACCCGGCAAACCAGTTGCTTGTTGCGGCCACGCATGACCGTATGGATGCATGTACGCTGAAGAAGGGTAAGGGGCTACCGCGTGCTGCATCACCGGAGTGCTTGTAGCCACGAAAGTTGCACTGTTTTGGGGAGTAGCATAAGCTGCTGATGGCTGATGAACTGGACGATTCTGTAATGAAGATACCTTGGTAAAGTGCTGTTTGTCTCACTCTTATCGGTGATTTTACGTGCAAAGATAAATTTCCTGACATTCGTATTGACTTCCTAAAGTGCTCAGGTAAGCTAACGTTTAGTGTCGGACAGCTAACCAACAATTTTAGTTCTTTGAGATTTAATAAATAGCTCCTTGAATGTAAGTAACTGTTTATAAACAAATCGCTTTCATGAGAATAAACTCTTTAAGGTTGTCATAGATTTTGTTTCGAGACGAAATAACTGCTTTTTTCGTGGGTCATTTAAATTAGTTTGCTAATGCTACACAGAAATAACCAAAGCCCGTTCAAATGGGTTTAAATTTAAGCGAGGTTGAATAATTATAACGAATAGGTGTTTCTGCTGATAATTCTGTGAAAGTGATGCCTATGGAGTAAATGTTCCAGGCATCGAAAATTCAACAAAACGATAGAGTGTCACTTGGTAGCGTAGTCAGGACTTTTGAATGGGGAGGACCAAAAGCTACTAACCTGCGGTACTCAGAAACATCTCAAAAGGACCGAAGTTATATCAAGCACGAAACACGCCGACGTTTATTGAAAACCTGCTTATTGTTCTCGTAGTTTGGTAGATTTTTGTCTGGGAAGTAGGTTGTACTGCAACTGTGGCCACCGTGACCCCTTGACTACGTCTATGGTGCTAGACACGCTTATGCAATCCAAGCAGCTTTTACCTCTTCGCCTGAAGTTTGTAAGGGTGTTATATCTCGTGGTGTTGGAGAATTCTTCTCAACGCCTGTTAACGAAACTGAAGTAACTTGGGCTGGCGGCGGAACACCATAAGCTGTGACGTTACTCCATTCTTCCATCTTGGGTATCAGAGAGGGCATTGTAACAGGAACAAGTTGATGGTGCTGAAAGTTGCTAGCTACGCTGGTCGTTTCGTTGCTCATTTGGTGTGCGTGGCTTGTCGCTGAAAATGCGGCATAAAAAATTCACAAATGCATAGTGTCGATAAGTAAGCAAATGAGGATAATTTTTTTACAAAAAATAAATAAAATATGTTGCAGCTGAAGAAGCAGAGGAAATGAAATTATTTGTTCGCAGAACTGATCGCATACTTTTCGGGCTCGGCAAGCGGAAAAAACTTTATAATCCTTATTTTCGATAGAACGAGATAAAAATTAAAGAGAAACTTGAAGCATTGCAGCGGTATGTATGAAATGAAACCCAGTGAAAATTGTACGAGCCATATGAACACCGCTTGCAGGTAAGTGGCAACGAAAGTGTCTTTCTGCTGCTTTTAAGGCATTGTGGAAATATTTTATTCTTGGCAAATGACGCGCTTACTGCAACATCACATCACTTGTTTGTTTGATATACCTCCTACTACTTCGGTTTTCCGAGAAATCCTAAAATAGCTCCACACCTACCACAAGTTTTGCATGCATCTTTAACACGTGCGTGTCTTGCGTGCAAATCCAAACATCGCATTTGCAGCTGCCACAACACATTTCACGCTTGTTTCACTGCGGTGAAATGGTCACTAACCGACCGGTAAGTGGTCATGGAAGCGATTTTGGCAACAAAGCTAACACTTGTGTTTCGAAAATCACGCGGCCTTGATGCATGCCACGTATTATGCGTGTCAAATCCCATTCACGCTCGATACAATCCCAGTGAACGGTGGCTCGCGCTCGTGTGAAAACAAAATGGCGCGACCGCCCTTTTCATTTTGCCATCACTCTTTGACTATCTGTTTGTCAGCGTAGCGCAAGTGTCAGCAATTAATTGGATGCATTAGAGCATTCAGGTTATGCAGTTAGCCTCACTGTAGTGAGACTGCTCACGAAAACCCAGCCGAAAACGTTCAGGGCCTTTGCAACTGGCTCCATAATCCGGTTGAGATCGGTTTTGACAAAGTTTACAAGTTTTAGCCTGATGTAAATTAACCATGGTGCGCTGCAAGAAATGACTGATGTGAAATGAATTAATATCAGGTGCTATTCGCAATTTTGTTATTTAGTGCAGTTCAAGTAAGCAAAATAACCAAAAAATTGCAAGCTTCGATATCACAGAATTAAATCTTTTAGGAAAGTGTTTGAAACGGGGCCAAATACCATGTATGAAAAAACTATTGCTATTAAACGTATATATGTACGTAATAGAACAATAACCAATTGATTTTGAATATACGATACTAGGCTGATTGCTATTGTGCAAAAGGTTAGACATCAAAAACGTTCAGTAAGATATTTGTACAATTTCCAAAGAAAATTGAAAAGACGTTTTCAATCTGTGCACACATTTTGTGTTAATTACGCCTAAAGAAACCTGGATCTAATTAACTGACCATCTGCTCAAGTAGGTAGGCAATTGCAAGCCGACTCCAAGCATCACGTAAATTCTGTAAGACTTGTATGTATTGTGCACTGTGTTTGAAGCCAACAAATTTTGTTTCATTTATATAGCTCGTCTCATAAAAACAAGACCAACAGGCTTTTGTGTGAAAGTCTGATATATATTTTTGATACCAGATTACATAATTTTGGCCATCTCAGGTTTGTTTTCGAAGGGGTGATTACACTGTATCAGAAGCAAAGGTTGTGATGACTTTATAGATGAGCCAACGCGTCCTAGGAAGTCACGCCATTTGCATCAGAACGTGAACAGAAAATTTCGAAAAGTGGTCTATGGTAGATTCTTGTTCGTAGTCTGACTAAAAATGTGTTCAATTAGGAATTTTACTATGATTTTGAGGAATAAACAGATCTAAATTAAAATGAACATTGCACTCACTGCTTTCATGAGTTAGCAAGACCTCATGAATAATCAACTTCAGCTCAGTTTCTTATAAAATATTTGAGCAAATTCTTTGTCCCCTAAGAAATAATTTACTTTCACTTTAGTTTCTGGCTCACCTTGATTGTGTGGATGCTCAAATCTGGGGTGACCGAGAATTTCTGTTACTGAATGGGAGTAGTAAGATGGCGCCACTGAGCTCCTCAAAGAAGTTGTAACTGTGGGAGCGGTTGATCTGGGCCCAGCAGCAGGTGGCATCATGTACGGATGGTTGTAAATAGGTGCACCGTACATCCCTGGTCGTATTGCGCCAGACTGCGAGGACGAAGTGTGATCTATGGGAACCGATGGTGCCGTATAGTTGGGGTTTAAGGGGTTGTTAGGATGCAGGACGTTGCCGATTTTGTTGCGAAGGATCCTGCTAATTGAGCTTACTGATGGAACATTGTACTTGTCGCAGATGCCGTCACTCAGAAGTCTATCTCGGATTTCCCATGCGAATATTCCCGGATCCCTGACCTTGTATTCCTTGATCGCTTGCACAACGCCAGGCGTAGTTACTCTCGGTTTGCTGCCTCCGATTGCTCCAGGTAGGATAGACCCCGTTTCGTTGTAACGCGCCAGAATCTTACTGACACAGCCATGCGACACGCGCAACTGTCTGCTGATGTCGCATGGCCTTATCCCCAGCTGAGCGAGCTCGATTATCCGCAGCCTTATAGCATTCGGTAGAGGGCGCCCGTTGACGAAAACACCTCCAAGTTGATTTACTTCTCCGAATGTTTGATCTGCAAAGAGAAAGAAGCACGCTGGTAAACATGCGAAAAATGATCAATGAAAGGCGCCATTTACACAGGTATGGAAATACAATCATATAGGTGCATTGCGTATCCATTTGTGAAATTCGGTTACCTTAATTTCAAAGCTAAATATTTATAATTTCAACTGTTGGTGAAAGCAATTAAAAAAGCAAATTGTTATTTCAGCACAGAAATTTGTAAAGCTTTTTCCAAAATCGAAACGTGGGCTGGGTCGAAGATTTGCTACCCAAAATAATTGATTTATCCTATTAAACAGTTAAATTATTAGTAAGAAAATATGAAATGTATTTAAAACCCTTAAAGAGGAAATTATGAAGAAAACAAAAAAGAATTATGTTTCGCTAATCTTTCACAGTTAAAAGAAGACAGGCCATCGGGACAGCAAGAAGTATCACTTGAATGTTGATTTGGCAAAACATGCACAAAAAAGCTTTGAAAGAAATGAAAGTGTCTTTCATTAAGTTGTCGGAAAAAAGTTTGAAGCATTATATTACGCGTAGAAGCGAAAGTTATACAACACTTTGCAGCACAAAACATTGCGCAGAGCATTAGTAGAACACAGAACACTTGTGGGACCTACGTTTTCAAAACATAGCATTACTTCCTGCGAAACGTTTTGTAATACTTAAAATACAACACTTTTTTCGCGGTAACGAGAAAAATTTTATTCGAGGGTAGATGGCTTTTGGAGCAAAATGGCGTCTGCCTATGAAGATTTCGTTTGCGACAAAATGTTACAAACTGTGAAACATTGTTTAGTTTGCGAACCAAATATACGGTTTGCTGCTAATCTGAAAACTGGTAGAAAGACATGTAACATAATTTTGTTTTGGTAAATCGTATTCATAGTTATCTTTATACGAAATCGCGTATCAGTTTTGCTGATAGGTGTGGCTGCATATCTTCAGCGGTCTCACTAACATTTTCCAAGCACTAGTTACGACTACTGTCAAGCATATAATCATAAATTTTGTATCTAAAGAGTAAAAACATTACATGGAAAACTACCCTAATCCTACATAAAACTTTTGAAAACACACCACGAGAGCACCGGCGCATTTCCTCCGAGTTTTTTACCCAAACAACGGCAAGCACACTTTACCTAAAATCTCTTTTTGCCTTGCCTGTAGTTTACTTAGTGTTAGTCGTTCCTGAGCCTTCAAACAGTCAGGGTCTATCCCTGGTACACTGTGCCGCAGGTAAGACAGCATGATGACAAATGGAAGCTCGTTTGACAAAAATAATTTTATAGAATTGCACCAAACCGAACAAGTTATGCAGGAGTGAAATAACCAAGGGTTTAATGCGCTAGACCTGAAATTGAAATATGCAGTAATATTTAACACAAAGTTACTCATAAAGTGAATGACAGCTTTCAGTATGTAACATTTTTTGTCAAAGCGGACCACTACATGAATAACCAACTAGTTTGAATGACAGAGGATGCGTACACCTCTAAGCAACATCTTTTCTAAGAATCACTCATGCATCAACAGATCTCGCAGAGTTCCTTTTATCATGTAACGCAACAAACAAAAGCAAGTGTTTGCAAAATATGCTTGGAAGTATCTACACCGCTTTGTTTGCATTAAGTTCAATGCGAAAATTCCCTGACTGAAAGCAGCAACCTGCAAATCAGCATTTTCACACTAAATACTGTTGTCACGAGCCACTAGCAAAAATCTGCACCAAACACAAATGTTGTGAACTGCGTGACAGCTCCACCAGGGGATCTTGGCTCGTCTGGGCCGTTCCTGCCTTCTCTTCTCCAGTTTTGTGAGTGAATTGCCGGACTCCATCACTGATACCCTGCTTTTGTGCTGTTCCATTTGACACCGATTCGGCATCTTCGAATACAATGCGACAGGGCGCCCTCCCATAAACCGATCGCTCTTTCCAAACAAGCCGCCTTTGTCATGCCTTTCGAAGCCTAGAGCCGCCATTCGTTTTTTTTTTGCTTAAAATCATAAAAATCGTCTTCAGCCCACGTTCAATCGCTTCACGATTTCTCAGATAAAACTGGTTTAAAAAGGCGCAAAGTCACTTCTGAAATAACTCGTGGATGATCAATTGCCATAAACTTTGCTCCAAACAGTCGCTTTAGCCTGAAAAAAAACCTTTAGGCCAGAACGTACGCAGCCACCCGCGGATGGCAGAGAATGCGCGTAACACATCAACCATCCGAAATCTTCCAGTGATAAAATAACAAGCGGGTAAAACCGATGACATCACGTTCTAATGCCAAACAAGATTTTGTTGCTTGTAAAAACATATATGATTTATTGGCGCGCACCGTCAAAGGTTTGTATTTACTGTTGAACTGAGCTTAACGCAAATTGTTGTTACTGCTCAGCAGTTCATTGCAGGTCGCTGTAGTTTCGATTGCTCTGTGAGATGAAAGACGTAAAGAGCTTTACGTGTAAAATTAAAGGTGCCGGGACAAACAGATCTGCAACAAATTTCTTTACAAAATTTCAGGTCCTTGGTCTTCGCTAGCAGCAAATTTTTTGTATGTCACCCGAAACTTTTGAGATACAGTCAAACGTTTGTAATTTCTTGGACACTAGAATAGTACATAGCAACTACGAAATATTCACTTGTTTAAAATTATATTCTGACATTTTGCAAATGGTTGTCATTTTCCTGCTAAGATTTATCAGATTGAGCAACGCCAGAAATTCACTATTGTTGTGAATACTTTAGATAAGATTTATTTTGTCACTAAGAATCTTTTTCACAAGCTTTGAAATCTAAATTCATTTCGGGCTTCCGCAAAACTTTGTTTCTGTTTGCAGCTCATCATTTTTTTAATAGCCATAAGCAACCTGTTTTATGTTGGTTAATTCTGGTTTCGTGAACAAGCAGTCCTTAATGTTTAACCGAAATGCCACAAACCATTATCACTTTCTGACTACACGATCAAACGTACGACGATCGATAATCCCAAACTCGCGCATCCACTTTCAAAACAAGCCTATGTCTATAAAAGAACTAAATTATGTGTGACAGATACAGTGGGAGAAAGATATTTTGTTTGATAATCACACATTAAAATACTACAAGCAAAGCAACCACTTGAAAAAACACTTACTGTTTCCATTCGGGGTTGGCATCATTGAGACCATTCCTGTGCTCTGCAGTGGAGAACTGAAGGTTACTGGCGGTCCTTGGGTGGGAGCTGTTTGCATATTAATCATCGGGAATTTTTTTCCGTTTTCTCTGCTCAGGAACAGTTTCAAAGACCTGACTTTAATCGGTTCAATCAAGCAAGCGATGACAAAAGACTATTGGGAGTCAAATAGCGACATAAGCGAACGCGCGTCAATACGTTCAATCTATGCCTCAATGAACCTGTAATGAACGATACATTTGTGTGATTTCTGTGCTGTTCATACTTTTCATATGGATATTTAACACTCAAGAACAACGAGCAGTAGCAGCATCAAAGCGATTAATGCAAAAAATGCACCAACACTGTAAAAAAATTATCATGTCAAATAACAAATTTTTCCTAAGATTGCCATTTTTTGTTTACTCATAATTGAAAATGATTACGAAACGTTTTCACAGCTTATCGTTGAAAAATTATTTTTATAAAAGCGGCTTTGTTATACCATCTGTTAAAAATATTTACAGTGTCTTCTGTGCAATGCTGTACAACTTTTTCCTTTACATTTAATACAACGAAGTAAGCTTCGACTGCCCCGTGGAACGGTCAGGGGCAACTAAACCCAGGAATCACTTACCCTTGTTGAAGTATAAGAAGAGAATTCAACATATGTGCCTTCTTTCCTCTGGATCTTGGCATGTCGTGTCATCGTTATTACTTCACCCCAGAAGTCCCACTGAACGGCGCTCGTAACGGCATCCGACGCAGGGGCGAGTTTTTGAGATAGTCGGGCGTAATTAACCTGGTCAAAGAAACACGCGTGAAAAAGCAACAGACTGTTGAATGTTTTCTCAAATCAGGAAAAAGGCGGGAAATCGAAGTGACAATTTCTCATGGAATTAGCAACCTTTTAGCTAAACGTGGTTTTTCGAAATAAATCCTGTCGAATCTAACAAATATAAACGAAGACCTATTAAATGTAAAATCTAATGCATCAAAAAACTATTACAACCATGGCTGCGAAATAATGGAAAGTCGTGCAAAGTATCAACATAATGGGAAAAACCTTTAACATCTTTTACATTGAAAACATCAGAATTCGGAGAAATGTAAAGCTGTGCACTGATGAACATGTTTACCAAGAAATTCAATCAGCCTATTGGTTCATACTCATTGGCCAGCGCTGCTTTAAAACAATGTGTGTACGAAGAGTCAGACGCACAATGGTGAACAGTTGATATCACAAACCTGCTGGCGTTCAGGTGAAAGTAGTGACTTTATTTACAGGCAAAAAAATAGAGTACTAAACAAAAGCGACAAACTTTCAAAGATATGATCAAACGCGTATACGCAAGAACCAAAATGGAAGCGCATCTTTCCAGCAGTCTGAACAACAGCAAGTTTTTTACAGTAAACTTTTGCCAGCTGCAGACAAAACAATTTTGGGGCTTGATGCATCATAAAAATGAAAAGAACGAAGAGTTGGATTTCCAGCCACAAGTTATCACAAGCGGAAATTCGTAAAACTTAGTTTTTTATGATGGTTGTCTTCGCACCACTGCACGAGGATAATGTCAACGAAGCTGAACAAAGGCGGTTTTGTTACGGATTGTTGCAAAGCACCTGGCACGGCAAGGGAAAATCAATATGGTGGTTGGTTATGCGACCATATTTTGGTTATCACTGGATGAACAAATTACTTAAGTGCGGTCAGTACATTCAGTTGAAAATAAAATAATACATTTGCAGTCGATACAGGAGATAGGCTTAACAATGAAGATAATGCTCATTAATTTTTCTTGTAAGGGGACTTCGTTTTTCGCTGTTTCGTGAGTAAAGCAGTAAAATATGTGGGAAATTTTATGTGTTTATCCTGAGAAAAAATTTTCCAAAAAAGTTATTTCCCAGCTTGAAAGTTCTAATACAAAATAATGGAAGTAGAAACATTACTCATCGCAAAATCTAAAATACAACTTTGGCAACTCCACATAAGTGAATGCTTTCAAACTTGAAGCGCAGTGACTACCACGTTGTCCTTTTTTCTTTTTTTATCAAGTCGACACTTTACTTTTTGTGGTTCAGCGCTTGAATAGCAATCGCGTGAATGGTCGAATGCTTGATAAGAATTCATTCTGAGTAATAGATAAGGCGACGAAGCTGTGCACCACAATTGCAAGCAAAAATATTTTCGTTTTCAATGTGAGTTCTTTATCAAAAACTGANTCTAGTGTGAAACCTGTCATGTATAGCTCCGAAGCAGAAGGAAGTTCTGTCATGTATAGCTTTNAACACGTAACGAGGTGAAAATATACAGAATGCGCGTTTNTTTACCCACAACAGGATTTGAGAAAACTAACCATCACTGATTTCGGGAGCATTGGCCAAANTTGATCAGAGGAAATGTTATTTTAAAAGAATCAAAATTTTTCTACTTTGTCAAAAAAGGCGCATGCATCGACTGTTCGTTCCACTCGGCACACGAAACTTGCTTTGCTTAGTGCACATGCGTTGGCCTCGTTTGGGCGAACTGATGAACAGAGCTCGCCGATGATGTACATCGTTATAAACTTCCAACCTTACGTCACTTCTCACAGGTATCAAATTTATGAAGAGTTGGAGGTGTCCGGGCAAACGTGTCCCAGTGACTCTTCAATCCAGTCCGCAAAGCTTTGCCGTCGGCATGAACAGCTACCGCTGGATAACGCGTGATGCGAATGGTCAACAAGTCGATTGCAGAGGATCGAGTTACGTTTGCGCGTTGTCGCCGCACCCGCCGCAAGAATTAATCCAGGTTGCTCGGTCAGAAAAAAGTTCCTGAGACGGGACGTAAGAAAGAGGCTGCGCGGAAAAAAGCGTTTGTCACGAGCGCCTACGAAACCGCCTATAGGCTGTCTCCAGCCGAGGAGCCTGAGTGCAGTTGTCATCACAGCACTTCATGAGAACTTCTTACACACCTGAGAACATTAGTCAGTTTGTCTTCGTTTGCTGTGCGACATGATTTCGCCCACTTCTTTTCAATGCTGAAACGCTTCTGAGTTTCGAGCTTGTGCGTCCCGTAAATTGCGAAAATGTTGGCAAGGAACTCTTTTTCCGATGTAAGTTTCTATGCCATGGTAAAACGTTACCGACGAAACAAAATTGATAAAGTAATGCCAAGGGTGGCCATCACCCAACGTTTTAACCCCATTCAAAAGGGGTAAAACCGGTGTCGACCGATTCGCCAATCTCACAACTGGAATTCTTTTAATTTACTCTTTGCTTTGGGTCGAAAATATGATTATTACAATGCCGAAAATGACAAACAGAATATGATAAAAGAAAAAATCCAAGTGTATAGATTTACCAACGCCACAGTTAATGAGCTTACCGCAAGATAACGAGATTGGCTAGAGCATAAGCTAAAACAACATTTTTTAAATAGCCTTTGAAAGAAAAAGGTTAACACTAATCTGAAAAGTGTACAAGTTTCGTCAAGTTATTCAAAGGCGTGAAACTCATTTCATAAGCCAAATGCAGAATCAAAATAAAAAACACAGCACGATTCAAATAATTCTAATGCAGCCATAACAAATGTTGCGACATTTTATCACAGTGAAATTGAAAAATTAGTTTCCTCCGCAAAGTTTACATTTGAGATCACTCTTTGGATGAGGCAAAGACAGATGACAATATAACGGTTGGTCAGTACATCTGCCAGTGCCACTGTCAGTTCCAAACAAACAGAACAAAACGAAGCGACCGACACGTGAAGACAAAGGAATGAAACACTGAGGATGGGAAAACAAAATTTGCCTCGAAAAATTTTTGCAGGACCATTAAAGAAGAAAACTAGCAATTATTATCATTGAGTTCTTCTTCACCATTAGCCGCACAACAGGTATTTATCAGTTTTCTTTATTTTTAAAGAAGCAGTTGAACAATTCAGTGCATCGTGTCGTGTTTGAGATGGTGAACTAAAACAGAAATTACCAGAATATTGCTCATGGCAGGAGTATCAAGGCAAGTTGGCAGTAGCCAGTGGCTTCCTTAATTGCACTGTTTTTTTCACCTGTGACAATTGTCTGTATAGTTGTTATTTTTTCATAAAGCCTAAACAACCACTAACGGAAACAAAAACTTTTGCCTATTTGCCTGTGATCTCTTTGTACCTTACACATAGCAAGTAACCTCACGAACTGAAATCAACTGGCAACGAAATTGAAGGGGTTCATGATTAAGAAAACGGAGACGCGACGCTTGCAGATCCACATTTTTCGGGCAGTTTGACGCGCCGCAGCGAGTAGACGGAAACCTTGCACAGTGCCTGGGACCGGCGCCGCCTCCTCGGCAAACAAGAGAACTTCGCGAGCCAGCCATCAATCGATCTCACTCCAGAGCAGAAGCGGATTCAGCC
>JGI24021J15306_10001385_pt1 | contig 23595 bp, 19 predicted proteins | sample Ectturendosymbi1_FD_15306 | JGI IMG/M metagenome (IMG submission 15306) | reverse complement strand
TTACGTGCTGCATATAACAATGACCATTGAATTATGCATTATATACCCAAAAATGTGAGTGTTCGCCCACACCAGGTGAGCCATTGTGCCAGGACCTTTGATGCCGTGCTAAGAAACAACTTGCATCGATTTTTTGTACAATGCACATCTTCATCCAACTTTTTTATTCGATCGCTTCAAATGTCTGATGCTTTTTACAAATCATTTTTCCTCAATTATTAAAACAATCCTGTATGATGGAGACCGAATGCAGTAGTTGTCTGTGAGTTGTTTCGGTATTTGCGTCTCATCAGTATTGCTATTGTGTAGTAAAAATATGTGGACACTGTGGACACACCAAGCAAAAAAAAAGTAAGAGGTGCTAGGAAAGTGTTCTGCCCCTCTCAAGGTTGGACCCGTACTAACAGCGGTTGTGTAATGCCCTACTGTATGGTTATCCATTTTCTGTGCTCTTGCGAATGACGATACAGCTGTGGTGAGGAAAAACTGCTTTGCTCCTCCCAATGTTGGTCATGTGCTAACACCGTTTCCGCAATGTGCACTAATGTATAGGTAACCACTTTTTGTGCTCTTGTGTCTGTGATATGGACCATGAGTCCACAATAAAATATCATTATTATTATTATTAATAGCGACGCAAACGTACCCGTTACTGAATAAAAATAGTAGCGAGCTATCGCTACCTCTATTCGCTACTGCTCCTTTTGCTGCACTAAAAATTTTGGTGTTGTTTTACTGACGAAGCATCTATTTTGAAAAAGCTAACTTTGAAATGTTTTTTGAAAAAAGTTGTTAAAGAAAAAACATAATCTGAAAAAAATAGTTATTGAATAGTTATGATATAGGAAAAGTTATTTTACAGTGTATACATATAAAAATGAAACATAGACTACACAAACGCCCATAGAGTGCATGTAGCTTCGTGAGTGGATTCTGTAGGTCTAATAATTCGCCTTTATCAATGCAAGTTTCGCGCTGTGTGTACAGTACTCAAGACTTCAAGAGAATGGTCAAGCAATGAAAGATCAAAGCTGTTTTTCACAGAGTTTAATGCGCATGTGAATTGAATTCTAAGAGATCGCAACCGGGGTGGGGGACAAACCGGGCAATCAAAGCCTCCCACGAAATTTTTTTGCATTATTTTAGATTTTCAAAAAAATGTTATGCGCATCTATGTTTCATGTGAAACCCCTGAAGAAATTACTGACTACCGAAACTTGTATTTTAGCAGTGGGGGCTTCGAAGCGTTGACTACTGTTACAGGCAAAGTTGCGTATGACTAAACTGAAAGCTTGGGAAAATATTGCACTGGGTTCAACATTTCGCTGCATGTGCAACTACGATATTTGTTTTGAAGTACATGTCAATACGACAGTTTTTATAGTTTAGTTCAACTTTAGTATGTTTGGCTGTATGCATAACTTGAAGCAAACTTGTGATTCTGTCTTGAAGACAATGGCGTAGCCAGGGGGAAGGGGAAACATCTGTCCCTGGGCACAGCATTTTGAATGCGTAAATTGAGGCTGTAATGTCACGTAACAATTACGAAATGTTAAATATCAGCAGATGCTAGTAATTACGATTTGCAAAATGTCGAATGCCAGTCGTTGATNCCAAGTTGCAAAATCATATCAAGATCACCAAGGCTCGCAAAGAGAGCAATTACGAACCTCAGTGACGTTCTAAGGCGTCGCTTGTGTCTCCAGCAACCAGCGCCCGCATGTGGTTTGACTCACGGTTGCGTCACAATGCTTTCAGATAGCCAGACCGGTTGGGAACTTTCCAACTTCTTTCTCATTCTACAGTTGCGTCACAATGGACGGGAATCCAGCATGCACAGTGCATGCAACCATGCATGCTTTTAGAGCAGCGATAGGACAACAGATCTTTGGAAACTACTGATCTTTGATGGTTTGACAAACTTCATGCTGAAATGGATTTGATGTGTTTCTGAAGGTAATTATGATGATTTTTATTTGTTGGATGTTTAAATAAATCCTGATTGCTTTTGCAAACTTCTACTTGCCAATGGGCAACAGCGTTGTGTATACAAGTTATGATTGTGCACTTCTCAGCTCCTCCCAGGGACGCCAGTGAGCGGGGGCATTACGGAGGGAATTTCTTCCCCTGTTCTTTCAAAAGGGAAGCAACAGGGGCGGAGCTAACTTTTAATCACAGCATCACACGGAATTTCATGGTTAACAAGATCTAGTTGAAACAAATTTACTGCAGCTATTCACACACCAACAACATTCAGAATGGCTTTCTACGCTTTCTGTTATTATTTTTGAGGTCAGCATTGTTGCTGAACAGAAACAAACATATTAGTGAAGAAGTTTTTGTTTTTTGTAAGTTTGTATTTCCCGCAATACTTTTACTGACCCTTGCCCTAACGCTAGTTTGGCTGCTACCTATGCTTTATCTAATTCCACCTATAAACGGAGCATCTCCACAGACATGATTATCGAAATTCAGATCACAAAATTGCTAGCAAAGCTTCTTGCAGGGAGTCACTGGTGTTAGATATTTTCTAGGTTAAAATAAGTGGTAGCCTACATTTAAGTCATATCAGATTTTTGAAAAAATCATCGATAAATTTTCAGCAGCAAAAGCAAGAAAACTGTATCCTTGGAATTAGATAATTGCAAGTTAAGCATCAGATTGCAGTGTTTCTTTAATTTCATGCTGCCACGAACGGGCTGGGTAGGAGCGCCTAAACTGGGTTTTTCCCCAGGCGCGAAACCCTAGGTATGCCACTGCTTGAAACCCGAGGTACGCCACTGTTTGTTTTTTGCAAAGTGCATGTCTGTTGCTGCAACATGATACTGTAGATAAATATGCTGTTTGGAATCTACGTAGTCGTGTTTAATTTCGTTCAAGCAAGCACGAAAAAATTCTTGTAGCTTACCTTTGTAATGAAATGCCGCTTTTCTGTTACATTACACATTCTTTTTCTTGCAGGCGTCACAGCATTTCTTTCACATTGCAGTTAATTTGGGAAAACACTATTTTTGTTAACGTGGTCGCAGGGGTCTTCACTTTGATCTCCGTGCTTTGGATTGTGCTAACTGAACTTAAAACACCTACATAATTCTGTTTTTTTTTCCTATCTGACGGATTTAGTCTTATGAAAAAAAACTGTCATCTTTGAGAACCGTGAATGACATTCTTACTACTCCACCTTAATAACAGCTTTGTCAGATTTCATTACCATTTGCATTTTCTTAGATGCTTGCAACGTTCACAAGCCAAGCAACAAACAAATTCTGCATCTGTGAAAAAACAAACTTTTCGCTGAACAAAAAAACGCACAGCAACATTGAATAAAAATCGCCAGTTTGTGTACTAAGCAATGTCAATTGTGAGCAACATAATCTATGCGATTAGAGACATCCACTGTTGCTTTTCAAGTAACATAATCAGTTGTTGCGTTACGTGTTTTGCCCAAATCGAAAATTTTTTGATGCAGTGTTACAATTCAACGGTCTCTGGGCTTCCCTCTTACTTGCAACGAAGCTGTTATATACCGAGGCACCTTGGCAAACATTCTCCAAATCCGACCAAGTTGAAAATGCAATTTTTTTACGGCTTAGCATTAACGCACATAGAAAGCAAAGCTTTTCTGTATTCCAGGGGTTGCAGTGCTTGTAAGCACACCTACTAAATGGGGCGGTTATTTTTGTACCGAAACATCTCGCAATGCCAATTATAGTGCATCAAACCAATGTTGGACATCGAGCATCAAGCTCTTACAATGAATCTAATGCGCAGAACAAATTTACATTCAAATGTTGAAGTTGTCATGCTTTTAAGTTTGTCGTAGATGCTGAATTTTTACCGAACTAACGTGGAACCTATCGATCAGGTCACAAGCAATAGGAGTTAAATATTTCCTAATACTGCTGGCCTACTGCAAACAAATCAGCGAAAATTAGTTAGAAGAGCAGTTACTTTCAAAGTTTTCTGACCGAAGAGCTCTTGCGAATTTTTCCTTTGGCCATCACTCACGCCAAAGTAGCGAATAGCGGTAGCGGCAAAATGGTGACAGCTCGCTAACACATTCGTTATTTTTTTTCAAAACAGAGCGGCGATATCACTAACGCTACTGGAAAATTAGCTCGTTACATGTAGCTCGTTATTTTAGTAGCTCGCTGCTGCCCAGCTCTGGTTCCCGTTTGAAAGCAGTTTTTGGATATCCATACCCGGTTGCAAACTCACAATCATGCCGGATATCCAACCCGCTAACCAGACGGTGATCAACTTTGCCGCAGAGGTGGCCGGAGTCACTTTTTCAGATTCCGACTCAGCTCCTGTTCCAAAATTTTTGAATCCGGGTCCGGCTATTCTTCAAATGTGAGAATCCGACTCCTGTTCAGACTCCGGCTACAAGCATCGATCCAACCGTGATTTACCCATGTTTTTACCTAAGAAATATCCGCACAGACTCCTGCTACTGCCGAAATAGAAAAGTGACTCCAGATCCGGGTCCTGTTTTTCACAAATTTTTGCCTCCGGTTTCGAAAGTATAATGCAGAATCCCGCCGGAGTCGACTCCGGTATTCGGGATCCGGTTCCACCTCTGCTTTGCCGAGTCGCCGCTGGATGTTTTTGTTTTAGGGAAAAACACCTTACTTGAACCTGCGCTTTGCCATTGATCCAGTGAAATTCTTTACTTTCGCCAAATAAACTCAACTCAATAAACTCAACCCAGTAAGCAGGGTTGCCAGATTGGCCATTTTGAAATGCGCTGGCCATGAAAAAACACATTTGGCCATTTTATAAAATTTGGCCCATTTTTTAACCATTTTTCAGTTTTTGATTGTAAAATGAAATTTTCATTAGGCCTAAATATTTTGTCCTTTGGCTCTTGTATTTTTGGACCGACTTCATGTCTCTGTTACAGTAACACCGACCATGGTATTTCAGCCTTTGACAGCTTTTGAAGTGTGTTGTGCAGTACTTATTTATCCCTTGCCGCAAGGCTTGCATCAGTAGCCTAGATTTCATTTTCAATTTTGTACAAGTGTTTCAGTCAGACCTGTCATATAACGCAATGTTTGCTCTCAAGTGTTCCTAATCTTTCGTTCTTATAATAATGGACTTAATCAATGATGGTTTTAAGTTTGTGATTATGATCATCAATTTAATGGATTACATCTCTTGTTCATATGTTTGAAGCACATGATTAAAAGAAATCTAGCATCGTCTTTGGATTAAAAAGTTAATTGCAAACCTGTCTAGCACAAATGAGTCAGATCAGAAGTATTGATCCAAAATAGTGTTTAGGAAATGTTTGTAATTTTTACTAAGATAATGAATAACAAGTTGTAGTGCGAAATCTTGAGTTCATGACAGAAATTGCTGTTTTAGGTTCAAAACTTGCTTCCTTGGCCAAACCAGATCTTTTCGGCAAAAAGATAGTGCCTTCGTAATATTTTGAGTTCCCTAGGCTATGATTATATAAGTTACCATAGTAAAAACATTTTGCATTTTTGGCCAAAATTTCTTCAAAAAACAGCCATTTTGGCCATTTTTTATTAGAATTTCGGCCATAAAAACTACGGAAATTATTTGGCAACCCTGCCAGTAAGTTAGTGACGAAGGTTGCGGCAGGTTCCACCTGTTGCATGTGTATTGTATTTTTTGTAGCTATATGTATGATGATTTAACGGTCAAAAAAACAAAGCATGTAAAAAAGTTGAGAATTGACCATTTTCTGAACAATGGCACAGCGAAAGATCTTGTAATCTTGCACAGTCATGTGCTTTGAAAAATAGGCTAGTACCTGGCCAAGTTTCGTTTGCTACAGTATGTCACCTGTAATCTCGTTCTTAGGTAACATACTACTGCTGTTGAAATTGATTTTGAAATGCTAAGGTGTGCACATATTTCCGCTTACTTAAGTTAAACTCAAAATGGAAAGTAAATTCCTCTATAGTTTGAATTGATAGGTTGGTCACTTATAGCCTATAATATAATAGCCCAGAGCTGGGCTGCACAACATGATACATAGTTACGGCTCGCAGGCTGCATGCGACTTACAAAAAGCTTTTCTTGTGACCTGCGAGAGCTTTCTCAATTGTATAAAATGTTGCAAAAGCTCGACCTTTAAGTAATTGTNATTCTAGATTTTCTTCTACACTGACACTGGAACAAAGTCTTTGCATCGAAATAAAATAGACTTTTGCGGCCCACGGTAAATTCATTCATGTTAATAACTTGGCCCTTTGAACTTTCTGATAGCAAGTTAGAGTTGTCTAGACCTAGCCTAGGCTAGGCAATTAGCATCCCGTGACCCGCCCCAGCATTTTCAGTGTCTTGCAGAAGCATTCAGCAAAGGAAGAAGTGGCTATAGGTCTAGTTGCAGTGATGTGGTTTGAATAAAATGCTGACTTTGTCACTTTAACAACACCATCATGGTAGTGTAACGCAGAGGTCCAAAAAAAATAGTGGGTCGCAACCCAAATTTGGGTCATGAGACCTTCCGTTCTAGGTTGCATAATAATTTAAATTTAATATAAATATTGGCAAATCAATACCCTTTTTTCGCTGATTAGAAAAATAATTGTTAAGTGAAAAGAATCCATAAAGTACCTCAATCTCAGAAAGATTTCAAAAAGCATTGTATGAAGTGGCCTGTATAATCGAAAAAACACATACAGTACGTAGGATGTTCATTGTGGTGTGCACCATATTGTTCTCTGTACAAAGTTTGATTGTTAGAATTCATTCATCGTATCGAATAAAAATCAGAAAAATAAATGCAAGTTGCATAAAGCCCATGAGGCACTTTCATTATCATGATATGTTTGCAGCTATTAGGTTGATTGCTAGAGCATGGCAATGACAAGAAATATCTTCACATTTTTGTGATGTATAAAATTTATCTTGAATGACAGGCAAAATCATGCCAAAATCATAGACCTGATAGTTGTTAGCATGCATGCAGAACGGTTTAACTTTTTATGACTTTAAATTGTTTTGCAGTTTATTTTGGGTGATGTGGTTTTCCTGTAGTGATGAAGCAAAAGTAGTTACGGATTATCAGTAACCACAGCTTGTTGCATTTCAAAATAGCGAATGTAGTGGAAATGGAAACTTTAGAAGTAGAAGAATCTGTTCTGTTATCTAAACCAAGTCATCACCATTCTGAAAGGAAGGTATGGCAATGTCAAGTATATAATGTTAAAATGTGTAATTTTAGTAAGTTTTGCATCAAGAGTTTTGATGTTTGTTTGGTGTTTTATTCTGTATATAACCTGAAATTTTTTCAGTTTCGATGGCAATAAAGTTTTGCGATAATTCATTATTAGCAATTTTAATTATTGAAAACATCAGCACTGAGGCACAAACGGATAATTTGATAAATTTTAGGCAGTGTCTATTTTGCCTCATGAAGCAAAAGCTCTGCTGGAGCTATTTTGCCTTTAGCCAAACACAATTGGTTGAAATGGTCACATGGCAAGTTTGGAATGCATGGCATGCTTAAATGACGTGATGTCTGTAGCAGCTCACTCTGACATGCACAGAAAGGTGCTGTCATGGTCTCAGTACTAGCAAAGTGTTACTGCTTTTTGTTTGTGTTGGGTGAATTGTAGGCAGAAGCTTTGTTTGCAACAAAAACCCTAAACGTAAGAGTTAGAGCCAAAACTCTGAACATAAAATGCTAAACGTAAAACTCTAAACCTGAAATTGTAGCCTCAGAAACTGAGATCATTCTATCATTTAATGTTTACCCTAATATTATATACAAGAAGAATGACCTGCTTTTTGTTTAAGTGGCTAAATCTAACCATACACTGAATCACATGGTTGCAGGCTACTTAGCAGTCATGTGCCCACTTTAACAAACTATGTTCGGCTAAGGCAAAATATCTCCAACTATGCTTATGCCTCACAAGGCAAATAAACACTTCCATTTTATCACTGTAGAAGTGTTTTTTAAAATCAGTGAATCACTACTTTCGTTTGATTAATGAATTTGAGATAGTTCAGTTGCAAGTATTGCTGTGGTGTGGTGAGGGGAGGAGTCTGGGCCCTGGGCGGTACCTTTTGAAGGGCAGCAGTTTTTTGATTAAAAATTAATTTTTGAAGTAGTTTGAATGTTCTAACTCTGTTTTTCTTAATTTTAAATAAATTTTTAAAAGTTATAATTCTATTTAGTTTTTGTGTTTAGAACCCCTAGACTGTTGGCCTAAAAAACTATGAGATGTGGTTGTGGAGTGAGCACATTGATAAAATGCTTATTCAAAAGTTGGTCAAATCTACTGTGCTAATGTACCCCAGTGTTTGTCTTGAAGTCAAGGATTTTACTTGGGGGAAATTCTCTCTCAGTCTGTACTTACTTGGAGGAAATTCTCTCCCAGTCCGTACACCTTTTTCTCCACCCAAAGCCATTTCACTTTCCCCCATCCAAGTCCTTTGAACAAAACTGACAGAGATGATATTTGACCGCAGACTAGAAAACATTACTGCTCCAGTGGTTGGAGGCTTATATTGACCCTTCACTCCAAATTTGATAAAAAAGGGCCTGTATGAAATCACGGTGAATAGTCAAGGCTAGGCATAATCATTCCTATCCTTTTGTTCGATCCTTAGCAACAATCAACAGCTCATCGTTACATCACCTGACACCTGGGCATTGGCGATGAACATTTCTTAGCACATTTTATGCTGTTTTTTAATTTTCAATGGGATATTTTTCAATAAGTGTCACAACTTGTGACCTAGTCATGAGGTGGGCTAATCAACACAAAAACTTTGTTGGGTTAAATGTAGAACTCTACAAAGGCAACATTGCTCGGTTTCAATAGAACTCATGAAAATGACGTTCTTGAAATGTGATAGTGCAATTTGTGTGGATCATTTAGTTTTCAGATTGTAGGCTTGAACTGCAAGTAAATCATCAGTGCCAGGCCATACACAATATTGGTGTCATAAAAGATTTAACTCCTTAATTTGTTCAACGGTGCACATAATATTTGCAGTCATAGAAAAGTCATTTCACCAAGAAAAGCTTACAAAACATGTTGCTCTCATTTTGATAAATTAGACGCTATGAACCTTGGTCTGAAAGGCTGACATAAGAGCAAAAAAATTAGTTGTAACCTTACAAAAACTTTGACCGTTAAGCCATTGCTTTAATTAACTAAAACACGACATCTAAAGTAATCAGAACAAAAAGTAAAATGACATGAAGCACATACTAAGACCAACTGACAGACAAACTGGTATAGACTACTAATCAGACAAACTGGTACAGACCACCAGACTACTAATCTATCATCTGATATGCTGTCAGTCAATTATGAATGCACGCAACATCAAAGCAAATCACACGACATTCTACCTCACTAAAATGAAAGGACATTGCCATATCTTGTAGAAGGTATGCCCTGATTGCTTCGTGTGAAACGTCTGAGCAAATGGGGTACACTGTTTAGGACATTTTCAATATTACTGCTACCCATTTTGTTGAGCTTAGTACCTGTGGAGAACCCAAAGCACTCAATTTTTTGAGATCTGACGGATATCCAGACTCTTTAGGAATTTCATCAACCAACCTGTCAGGGTTTGGCAAGGTGGCGTTGTCTGAATGGTCTCCCCTTGGGCACGGTGCCAAGTCGCACAGTGAAACATTTTGCTTTCTTCCATCTTTATGCCTTACATTAACGTACATAGAATTTGCTTCCAACAATTGCATTTCTTCCGCCACATCATCATATTTACGGGAGCATACATGGTTTCTCACGAACACTAGACCAGGCCTAGACAGCCATGCAGGTAATGATTTCCTGTTCAGAGACCACAGATAAAAACTAAAAAATAGTTCTTGCAGTGTAGTGTTTGTACGAACACACAGAAGAGATTGAATAGAATGTAACACATACAGTAGTACAGCTTCCTATGAGTCAACATGCAAGTTATGAAATTTTAATGCAAGTCTGATAGCTTTCCATAGAATTCCGTTACAGTGTTCTTCTTGCAAATTACCAATAGGGTGGTAAGGTATAAAGTAGTTACTAGCTACACTCCACTTTATCAGATACTCTTTAACTTATCGAGAATTCAGTGTATGCCCTAAATCCAAATGAACATAATTTGGTATACCACACAAGGAAAATAGCTAGTCTAAGCACTTGACAACAGTTAGAGGACAAGCAAAACAGAACAAAGCATGAATATTCATCAACCACTATAAACATGTACACATGACGTGGCCTGGAGGTAAAAGTCTTTCAAAATGAAGATTTAAACATTTGAAAGGTTTTGTTGCTTTCATTAATGTCCATTTTTCCAGCACATAGAACTGTGACTATATTTCTGCACAGATTTCACATGACAAAACGCACGTGTTTCACTTCCTCAAGAGAGAATGGTAAATTTTTGATTTTACGAAATGCACCAACTGGGTCATGCCAGGGTGACATACACCACAATTTGGTTTGTCCAAGGTACTGGTAGAAACAGCAGAACAAAAAGCACCTGTTAGAGTATCCAGCACACTGTTTTCTGTACCGGAACGATAGTACTGTATCTGGCAAGAAAACGGCGCAACTTCCAAGTGCCACCACTGGATCTTGTTGTTTGTGACCTTAATGTATTTACAGTTATGGGTCATTCATGTCAAATGAATCAAAAAAATGGAAAATTCAACCCACCATCTTACATTTTCTCAAATTTAATAAGAAGATAGAACTTTTCATGCTGATTCCAGCAAACAAATTTTTTTTAAATTGGTTAAGGTTTCGCAAAGTTATCAACCATACAAAATGGCTACATTTTCTGGTAAATGAAGCGTAAAAACTGATCAGAACATCATCAACTAATGTTAAAACTAAATCATTTTTACTGTAATCATTTAATTGTTGTAAAAACTTGAAAAGAGGTTGTCTCAAGTATCTTATCTTCACTTGTGAAGAAAAATTTTAAAAAATACATGCGCTTACCCCAATGTTGGGATAAAGAAAATGGGTAGTTATCAAAATCACTCATGTGTGACATAAATATTGAATGCTAATAACTTGACAAGCACACATGCTATTGGTATGACCGTTAAGCCACTGCTTTAATTCGGCTTTAATTATCTGAAACATGATATCTAAACAAATAAGAACAAAAAGTAAAACAACATGAAGCAAACATGCTCAGACCAACTGACAGACAAACTGGTCACTGTAACTGAAAAGACTGTTTTTATCAAAAAGGATCTCGCATCTTAGGAGGGGATCCACACAAGTGCTNACAGAATCAATGTTTGAAACCCATTATATATTCCACCACTAATGAAATGTGANATGAACAATGAAACATCTTTATTTGACTGCTATTATATTATAAAATTTATTATTATGGCCTGCTATATGCAGTACGCAGAGTTTTTTTAGTCAAAAGATGGAAATACTGCTGTTTATATCTGTAAAGTAGGTATGCTGCTTAATTTTTTGTTTGATCCTCTGGAACAAGTAAACGATTTAAGCATGGTGGTGCGGCTTACCAGTGATTGAAAACCAACTGGGAATAAAATTTGATGAAATGTCGGGTTCATATATGCCTATGTAAAGTCAGCAGAAAAAATAGGAAGAGTAATGATGCGGAAGGTAGCAAAACAGCAGGAAAAGCAAGACTAATAATTAACAGTGAAAAACAAGACCCATTTCAGTTTGTGTTTAACACCTTAGCTGCCAGACGATTTCAGCTGAAATCAGGCATGTGTCTTAGCAACAGCATAACTCAGCCTATTGCTGTACAGAGCTGTTCAAGCACTCAAAAGACTCGGCAAGTCTTCGAGTACTTCGGGTCTGTATTGCGTGAAGTGTAGGCGAAAGCTTCATTTTCAGAAGAACCCTGAAACCTAAAATCCTAAACTGAAAACTGTAAACCTGAAACTGCAACTCTAAGAAAAGCATACCATAAACCCTAGAATGTTGCACAGATCACTACTGAGATCACTCTTTTATTACTTGTTCATCCTACCATTATTTGAAAGAAGTCTGAATCTGCTGTCTGTTTGTCATGACAAAACCTACGTAGCAGTCATGTGACCACTTCCATCAATCGTGTTTGCCTCACGAGGCAAAGAGAAATTTCCTAATGAACTTGTATGGTTCAATTTTCTGTGTGGAATCATGAACAGTGTGGAAGAGACCTAATAATCCAATGATACTGCATGTTACATGAGCAACATTTGCGTGTAAGTTAAAAGATCAGTTGAAAACATAATCTCATCAGGTTGGTTGTGCTATCAATTTCATCACACAGTGTTGAAATCTTTCTTAGTTAGATAAAGCAGTCATCAAAATTAGTTTCACAGCATTAAGGCATTTATATATTCGCATAGAGAGTGGTTAAATTTTGACATACCTTCAAATCAATGATATTTCTGTTTTGGTCCATAATTTTTTCCTTTTCTAATTCAGCTGTTTGCTCCATAAGAGTCCCACCATAGGGACTAATATTTGTTGTATCATGTTCTAATCCAGTTCAGTTGGTCCACATGCCAAGTGACTGATGTTCATCAGCTTGACTGCTTGGCCAGTCAAGTTTCTTGGAGAAAAACAATCTGATATAGATCACAAAGTTGTTCAGTGTCAAGCAATGATGATACTAAAAATGTCTATGGAAAGAAGTCCTTTCTCAGCAAAGAATCAGACACTTTAAGATCTTATAGAGTATATATTTCTTGATGATACTAAGTCTTAAACTGTAGGTAGCCACAGACAAGCTTTGACTTTCTTCTGCTATTATTGTTATTTTTATTGAGTGATTTGTTTTCCAGCTACCAGTGTTGCTGAGGGACCTGCCAAACAAGAACTTTTACACCAATATGCCATACTGTAATTTGTGTACGTTTAGAGCTTCCTTCAGGAAAACTGCAACGGTGTAAGTGTTGTGTCATTAGCTTTGCACACAGGACTGTGTTATCTACAGTATACTGTTCTGTCACAAATTGTACCACTGGTTGTTTAGTGTTTCTGGTCTCAGGTATAGGATAAAAGTACCATTGATTTCTAAGTTGCCACAAGTTTGGGGCTTTTGTCAATTATTGGCATGGTTTTCTTGATGATTATTATTGTCTTGTAATCACCATCTACCTTTTCCTTTTTCTGCATCTTGCTTTCACTAGATACTTTGCAGGTTTGATTGTGTCCACTGTCTATTGCTAGGTTCTGTTTTTTGCTGCTGTGAGAAGATGTGAAGTTTTCCAAGTGTGTCATCTTGTAGGCCTGCCATGAAAAGCAGGTTTTTTCTTTCAGTTTCTCCATATTATGTTTTATTGATCTTTGTCTGATTTATAGTGTCACCTTCGGCTTCACTTTTGGATTCTTTTATTAGTTTTCTATGGAAAGGTATTTAGCAGTGGTATTGGTTGCACCATTGCTGTAAGCTCTTTTGTTAACTGATTCATTTTCACTTATTTCTATTTTGGACTCTTTTAGTACTTGTTGTGTTTCCTCCTTTTCAGCATTTACTGGTTTTGTCCTTATCTTTAATTGTTGCAGATCTTCATAAACACAGGCAGCATTAATGCTTATTATATCTGAGGGATATTTTGATGCTCTGGATCACCAGTACCTGTGACAATTATGGCAATTTTGCATGAAAAATAGTCATCAGATAATTAACACAATTATTATTCATTAATTAATTAACCTCAAAGTATGCTTTTCATAGCTATAAAAATGTAAGTTTAAAGAAAGATATTGCAAGCTCAACTATTTGGAATACGATTTTTGAGTAACAGTTATAAATGACTATTCAACAAATTTTTTGTATAAAGGCATTTGCCAGTGAAAAGTTTCCACTGCATGTGACTTTTCTATATTTGTGAAGTAAACATACCTAAGCTGGAGATAAATGTGACAAAAAATAAAGAACATTGATTTATTTTGATTGGTGGTAAGTGTCACCATAAATTTTAAAAGTGCTGATGTGTGGCTAACAGTAAAAGCATGAATTTTGATTCCACATCCTTTTATTTTCGTGATTTTTTCAGGTATTAAGTTGCAAGTCATTCACACTGGGCTTTGCTTCTGGGTGTTTGGTTGGAGTTGTTCTGTTTCTTGGATTTTACCTGGGACTGCCTCGTAAAGAGGTTAGCTCTGAAACTGCAGGTTCTTCAAAGTACTATGCTGAAATGTCACACAAGGGCATATTTGCAAATGCTGCTATTGCCAGTGATGCCAAGCCGTGTTCGACAATTGGAAAACAAATATTGCAAAATGGTGGATCAGCTGTAGATTCTGCTATTGCTACAATGTTATGTGCTTGTGTTCACAACATGCACAGGTCAGTGTTAAGTTTGTTCAAATATGTACTGCTGTTGTCCATCTGGATTTTACTGATGGCTTAGAATGTTTGTAGTGTCAGGTCAGCCTTAACATTAGAAAACAAGACAAAACATATGACAAATCTGTCTTAAGGTTTCACAGTCAAAGGTGTAAAACAAACATTGATAAAATTAAAAATATATATTGTGAGTTTTGGTTAAATTATGCTTAAAATTTTGTGCATGGTTTTTGATTGGGTCAGTATTTTTAAGGGATCCATCAAAAATAGGATTTTACACCAAATCCTCACGGAGGGTTTGGTGTAAAACCTTCAGACATTGGTGTAAAACCTCCCCACCTCTGGACACATTAAATATTGAGAGGATATACCAGGAATTTCGCGTGAGCCTGCTATCCACGGCCAAACAATGTATCCCACGTGGCTGTCACAAGAACTATGTGCCATGATGAGACAAAGAGTGCGATACCCTCTATCGCTCCTTCATACGAGTACCAGTGGGGACTTACTCTGATAGAGCCACCATGTCCCTACTTTTTTGGCTGAAACAGAAGAAACAGGAGCATTGGGAGGAAACTGTCAACTTCATCAACTTCTTCCACTCTAGCTGCAAGGCATGGACCATCAACAAACTCACTAGAAGGTCTGGACGCTCCTCTCGCCTTTGCCCCGTCTTGGTGAACTCTCCTCACAAATCACCTCACAACTTGTGAAGAACGATGCACACAGGACCTGGGGCCACGAGTCTACCAAGGTTATCAACAAGGAGCTGACCGACGTATGGGAGGTCCCAACACCAGACCCTTATAGGCCGGAGTTGCTTGCTGCTGCCCTCAGGCTCCTAAGGGCAGGGAAGTCTCTGGGACTGGATTCCGTCTTCCTAGAGTTTATACTCAACGCCAGGTCGACTCTCAAATCTTGGTTTTGCGACTTCCTCAGTATATTTGTGCACCAACTCAAAATGCCAAAGATCTGGAGAAGAGCACTAGTTGTTGCGATCCCTAAGCCAGAAAAGCCACTGGTGGAACAAAAGAGCTACTGCCCTATATCTCTGCTGTATGTCCCCTTCAAAATCCTCGAATCACTCATCTACGCCTGGGTCGAACCAATCATTGACCCATTGCTCCCACTGGAGCAGGTGGGCTTTCGACATAGGAGGTCGACCACAGATCAGGTCACCCTACTGACACAAGACAACGAGGATAACTTTTCAGCTAAGAAGGCTGGAGCTGTTTTAGTCGATCTCACAGCAGCGTACGACACTATGCCATCGTGGCTCACCTGCAAGCTGCTGCAATTGCTCCCTGATAGTCACATGGTCTGCATGATCATGGAGATAGTAGCAGTCACAGCTTCACCCACAGAAATGGCAAACGGAGCAGGTTACGACGCCTCAACACTTTGACGCCCAACATCTTTTGGGGATTTTCGGAAAAAAACACAGAAACGCACGTGGCTTTGTGTGGGAATTTCTCCCGTTCTGTAAGTGCTACGGACCTGGACAAAGCGTCAAGAGATGCAGCAAGTCTTCTAGTCTGCACTCGAAAAAAATTTTTTGGTTGGGGATACGGATTTTTCGTGAGTGACGTCATAAGTGGAGAACTTTTAGGCCACCTTGGCCCACTTTACCTGGCTCTGGGCACCAACTGTTAGATGGTAGCATTTCGCTGAGGTTTTTGTTGGAATCTAAGCCACAGTCTTTTGATACTTTGGATGACCTGCTGGCGGTTCAGGTTCAAAAGTTATGATCTAAAGTAGTAAAAATATTAGACTAATTAGCTAATTAATTAATTTGTTTATTTGAGGTCATAACTTTTGACCCAGAAACTCTAGAAAGTTAATCAAAGGCTCAAAAGACTCAGACTTGGGCTTAATTTCCAATAAAAACTTAGCGAAACACTTTGGCCTAGCGGTTGGGCCCTTGGCCAAGCAACATGAGCCAAAATGATCCCAAAACTACTTCACTTATGATGTCACTCACAAAAATTCCGCACCCACCAACCAAAAATTTTTTTTTCGAGTGTAGATTAGAACACTAGCCGATCTGTTTGAGCCCTTGAACATCTCTCTAGAGCAATGGCGTTGGTAAGGCAACCGAAAACTACTGTTTTTTAGGCCGAAATCGAAGTACGAATATATCATACACCAGCTCTCAAAGTGTCAAGAATGGCGTCCCACAGGGATCTGCCCTGGCATCCCTTCTCAACATCTACATCTCTGACCTGCCAACCATCGTCTCCAGAAAGTATGCATATGCTGGTGATCTAGCAATCATGCATGCTGTTGGAGATTGGCAGATAGTGGAAGGGGTACTGAGCAAGGACATGGAAACTGTACATCAGGCCTGCACAACATACGGCCCGCGTTTCTAGGATTTCTGGTCCCAAAACTATGGCTCAAAACCCCTATTTTTGACCAAAATACAAAAGAAAAGATGTTTGTGATGCCACAAACATCACAATGCAGGGTTGATGTTATTGCATCCAAACCCCCAAAAAACACCCAGTGACAATGACCACCATATGCCACTGGTTTTTGTGAACTTACCATTTTTCATTGGATAGACCTCAAGCAAATGATGATCTACTATGGTTCAATAGTTGTAGCAACACTTTTTTTGGTTACGTTCAGTTGATCAACTAGTTCACTGATGTAAAATATGAAATGAAACTATGGACAAGTTACTCATGTTGCATGAACATTTTCTGCATTGAAATTTAAAACATTTTCAGATAGATTTATGTCAGTCTAGTGTAAAAGAGAAAATAATTTCATATACATTGTTCTGCTCTTGAAAAACAGATTGGTTGAAATCAGCAAGCTGAAATCGACCAGCATGTGAAATCCCAAGAGATCCTTTTGCTGTGTTGTGTGAGCCTCTGGACCACTTGATAAATACTGGCTAAATTATGATTTTATGCATATGGCTGAACAAGTCAATCAACTTTTGCTGTTTACAGATGAATATATGATGAAATTTTGTCACAGAAAGGTTCTTTTTTCCAAACGTATCCATGGTCAAAGGACCAACATTAAATGTTATGTGACATTCTTTTGCTTTTTTGCAGTAATTGTTTGTTGATTATGATTGAAAATATATGGATACCACTTCATTATTAGTATGAGGTCTAGCTTAGTATGCAGTGAAACTGGCACCTGAAACTTACTTGACCTTGTAGTTATTTTTCTTATGCTTGCATGCCCTCAGAAAACTAAAGTTTTGAAATCAGTCACAAATTTGCACCAACTTGAAAACATATTTGTGCCTGATCATCACAATATCATGAAAACAGAGCCAAGTCGACTGATTCCCGAAAAGCTTGCACCAAATGTAGCTTTTAAATGGCAAAAAATTTTTTAATCATTTTTACTCTTAAGGTGTGTCATTTCTAGTTCAAAATGCATTGCATTGTTCAATTATTGTCAGCAATTTTGAAATAAAAATAAGGTTACCCTGCTTTGTTTACAGAATTAATCCTAGATTGTCATCATATGATTTTCTAAGGTTGTTTAAAAGTTATTTGCTGTCTAACAGTATATAGAATTTTTTGTAACCTATTGTGTCTTGTATGGAATTCAGTTGTGGAATAGGTGGTGGATTCTTCATGATTTATTATGAAGCAAAAACTGGAAGAGCAACTTTTGTGAATGCAAGAGAAACTGCTCCTCATTTTTCTACTGAAAATATGTTTCATGGAAATGGAAAACTGTCACAACTTGGTAAAACTACTGGTTTTGACGTTTGTTTTTGAAATGGTAAAACTTTTTAGATATGTGCTGTTGGTCTCTTTGCAACTGATAGGTGAGATCCTGTTAATTTCAACATGTTTATCTTGTTTATAACATACTTTGAGAGTTTTATTTGTATTGATGTAGACAGTGAGTTTAGCTATTATAACTAGTTTACAAGATGAAGGATTTGAATCCATCAGGAAATTTTTAAAACAGGAAATTGATTTCATGTAACACTGCTGAACTGATGAACATATTGGCATCAAGAGAAACAGTGGAAAATTTGGCAAAAGCACATAGGATGCGATGGCACAGACATGTTTTGAAGAGAGATAAGGTAGATGCTCTAAGAAATGTGCTGAGTTTCATACTGGAGGGTCAGAGAAAATGGGAACGACCATGGAAGACAAGGAAAAGGCAAGTAGAAGAGGAGATTAGAAGGACTGTGTTGTGAAAGGAAGATTCCCTTAAATGAGCCAGATGGAGAAATGGAGCAAAATCAATCGTGTCTGCATAGAGGCAATTCTGGCCAACCTTGTTTAACAGAGACAGAACCAGATCAGATCTGGGGTACCACTAAATGTATCTTCACTCCTACATTCTTTGAATTTAGAAATGTACAAATTCTAAAAATATACTGTGTTTGCCACTTTTTTCAGCGGAATATAAAAAATATGTATTACATATTTTGTGTTCTTTTTATTGGTGTACATCAGGACTGCACAACCCTTTTACTATTGCCAGCCGCATTACATTTACTTTTATGAATTACAGCCACCAGTGAGTTCAAAATATTTTATATTTTGCATTGTTTCTGTTCTGCTTTCACACACTGAGCCTACCCTGCTTCCACATGTGTGTTTGGCCTTCTTTCTACTAAGTACTGTATACTCATACAGCAGCCAAAGAGTTTTTAATAATGCACTGCCACCATAACTTCTATATTTTAAAGTACATAATCATGTGCTTGACCACATCAATTTTTATCGAAGACCACATGGGGCCGCACGGCCGCAGATTGTGCACCCCTGGTGTACATAAACCAGGTGCATTGATTTAATTATTTAATGCGGTTACAATGGAAGTAGTCAAATCGTGAAATATCATCATTTTATTTTACTCAGTTTGGTTTTTGTTGTGTTCACTAAAATTGGTTGCATCAAACCCTTGTAGGAAGTAGTGGGCTGCAGTTAGTCTGCAAGCGCAAAGTAAATAATGCGCCTACTGAACTGCAAACAGAATTCCATTATCATGCATGTCTCATGACATCGACTGAGAATTATTTTCCGTAATACATGTTTGGATGCCTATTGCCTGGTTCTCAGCCTGCTTAACATGTTTGCTGCCAGTGTACGAATATATCATACCTAAAATTCCCGCATGTGCCGCTATTTTCATGCCAGTTTGCAACTCCATAACTCGCCAGTCAATTGTGCTAGAAAGCTGTTCAAACCCTCAAAAGACTTGGTAAGTTTTCGAGTCTGCAATGAAAAAAAACTTTTGGTGACTTTGGGTTTCGTGTTTTTTGTGAGTGATGTCATAAGTGAGGTAGTTTTTTGGCCATTTTGGCTCATGTTACCTGTCCTAGGGCCTAGCCGCTAGATGGAAGTATTAGGCCACAACTTTTGAACCTGAAACCCCAGCAAGTCATTCAAAGTATCAAAAGACTTGGATTTTAACCTGGTTCCCAATAAAAACTTGAGCAAAAACTTATTCTTAAAAAGTTTTCCAGGATATTTTGTAATTATTGAAATTTTACTTCATGCTTACTTTTAATAATTTTTAGATAATGTGGTAGCACGTTTTTTCAATAAACATTGCTGAATAACAATGGGTAATCAACCACATTTATGAAGAACGCAAAGTAATTATTACATGTATATCATTCAAGTACATAGTGTATGCAACACAGGAATAATACAAAATGTACAGGTGTATGCTGTGTTTTACTGAAATATTGTAGCCTACATGGTGGCAAACAGCCTATCTTGTTCACTGGAAGTTCAATTTCATTCAAACTGTGAATTATGTAAACAAGGATACCACAGTGTTGCAACTTTCTTGGATGCATCTAAGGCATTTGACAGAACTAACAACAAGCTGCTGTTTGCAAAACTAATTAAGCGCAGTGTATCCATGGGCATAGTAAGACTGCTGGTGAATTGACATAGACAACAAACCATGCAAGTGAACTGGGGCACAAACTTTGCATCTCCCTATAATGAAACCATTGGGTAAGGCAAGAGGGAGTTCTGAGTGCATATTTATTAGCTGTTTACCTTGATGAACCCCTAATCCAGCTGGGGTTAGCAAGAGTGGGTTGCACTGTGGTACATGCAACTGTGATAATTCTTAATGTTTGCTTATAACATGTGTGTGTTAGGCCCTAGCATTTGTGGACTTCAACGTCTTCTGAATATTTGTGGTGACTATGGTGCTGAACACAAAATCGCTTTTGATTGCAAGAAAACAATCGGTGTATCTTTTTGCCTCAAAATATATAAACATCCTGCTCCATCAAATGTTTTTATAAGTGGTGTACATGTAAAATTTTATGACCAAGTCAAATATCTTGGTCTATTTTTAATTGCCTCACTGAAGGATGACAATGACATACATAGACAAGTGAAATCGCTGTACTGTGCAGCAAATAATCTAAGAGGCACATTTGCTCAGCTGCAGTAAAAAACACTTTGTGTCATGCCTATTGCATGCCCATGTATGCTTGCCAATTGTGGAGAAAATACACGCATATTAGTATGAAGCACTTACTAGGGTTGGTTCAAGCAACAAAAATTTAGTGTTTAAGTAACAAGTAATTTCTGTCAGATAAACTTAAATAACTTATAGTGATTCAAGCAAAATCAACATTTAGACTTAAAAACATGCTAGCAAAGCACATCAAAATCATTGTAATTTGTAATATACATGATGGGCAGTTCAGACAAAATTCACACCTGTTGGCCGCAATTCATTTTAATGGAATGAGCTTCCAGCTCCAAATCATCATTACGATAATGATCAACACTTGACTCAATGCGCTCTGCACAGGTAAGAAGTCTATTCAACTATCAACTCAATGGGTTATCTTATGTGTGATGATGCATGTCATTGTCATGTATAATATTGTGTTTATAGCAAGAGATGCGGCTTCTAAAATCTTAACTTTTCTAAATGCAAATTACAATAGAAATTGTCTAATTCGTCATCGTTTAATTTGTCAATTCACTGAATTCGTACTTTTTTGTCGGTCCTGTCAGAATTCCTATCTTTTGTGTACATTTCAATTTGCTCAATTCGTCACCTCTTTCTATCCCTTAGAAGCGTTTTGTTCGACTAATACGTCATTTGCAGTTTGGCTTTTGATGTCTAAGCAGCCAGTACGTGTGGGAATTCAAACAAATTAAGGATCTTTATCTGAGAATTGTTGCACCTTGCAATTTGTTTATCGAATTTATACACGAGGTGTGAAGCATGACCCGACTCCCCATTGAGGGAACGCGGGAAGTCTTTGCAGTTTGTTAAAGATTTAAAAGGTGCTAGATTAAATGGAGGAGTCCAGATAGAATAGAGGAATTAATTGTTGTATTCAACCATAACGTCATCAACTTGTTTTTTCTGCAAATAAGAGCACTATGTATACGAGTTACTATGATAAAGTATACGAGCTTCTATGATAGAGTTTTCACCTGTTTGCATAATTCGTCACTATTTTCTAATCCCCTTGAGGTGGCGAATCAGGCAAATTCTACTGTACAAGTAATGGCAAAATTACTTTATCAAGTTATAAGAAAATGTTTTCAAGTAAGTAATTAACACATGCAATTGCTTGCAATAATGCTTACCAAATTATGCATTACATAAACAGAAATGCAATTGCCCATGCACCAGGTTAACCATTTTCTCAAGACCTTTGATGCTTGGCTTGGAAAGTGTCTCTATGGCTTTGTTTGCCGATGTAAATCTTCATCAAACTCTTTAGTTTGATCACTGCAAAAGTCTGATGCTTTATACAAATTTTCATTTTTCCTCCATTATTTAATGCTCATGTATGAATGGTGACCAATTGGAGTAGTTACTGGTGCATTGTCGTGGTGTCTGTTTTCTCCAGCATTACCTATACATAGCAGTTTAAACCTTCTGTGTGCTTCATAGCGCCTCATGATTTTTGCTTTCTCTAAAAAATAATTTGCAAAATCATTTGAAACTGTGATCAAAACAATGCACACGTTTATATGAGCATCCTCATCTGATGATTTTGCCATTTAATTCACAACCTGGTGTTAAAATCTCTTCAGTTTTCTTGCCACTGCTGGATTACTATTTGATGCTGAGTGAATGCAGCCAATTATAGCTGAAGTGTTGTTTCAGTGTTTGCCATCTCCCTGTGTTGTATGTGCTTATCAATTAACATTTGCACTGTACTATACGATGACTAACCATTTTCGTGTTACTGTGCTATTCAAGTACCCTTGGGATATGGACCATGAGTCTGATGCAAAAACTAAAAATAAATTATGCAAGTGCAATGTAAACAGAATGAAAGCAAGGACACGATTTCGTTGTAATTGCCGGAAGTTTGAAGAAGTTGCACCATAACACTATAGATTTGAAACTGATTTGTTGAGTGCATGCTAAATAGTTGAAAATATTGGGTGAATGACTGACAGGAAGACTTCATTCAAGTCATTTCAGAAATATCTCAGCAAAAGTTCACAGAGCCCAGACTTTTTGCAAATTACTTGTTCTGTTTTTTTCTGTGGTAAGTGCATCATGTTATTTTTCCCTTGTTTTTTTGCAACAGAGGTACCACTATGACAGAAAAACATCTTATCAAACATGCTAATTTCCTTATCAACAAGAATCCCATGCAAATGATCTGAAAAGGTGAAAAGCATCTTTGTTGGAAACTGACACAATGTGAATACACGCTGTCATTTTGGCAATGACACCAATTTGCCTGGGTGCATATCTAGTGGTGGGAAACTGACTGACAACAGCCCAGCCCAGCCTTTATCTATATTAATTAACAGCAGCCTCACGCACCTTCAGAAAGTTGAAAGATCAGAATAAGTTTGACTGAGAGAATCTGAGACAAGTCATATAATCTATAAAAATGTTGTTATATTCAAGCAAGCTATTGTACAATTTTGGCCATCTTCAGTGTTAAATTTTATATAGCTTTATTGTAAGCACCCATTGGTAAACTTCAGGATTTAAAGCACTTGTTTATCCAATAAGTCTTAGAGCATTTTCTACATAGGCGATGTTATGAAATTGAACTTTTGAAAACTGGACATATGTTTAGGCTGTTATCCAGTTGATGTGAATATAACAATATTATCCAAATATTTTGAAGGGGAATGGTATTCAGTGCTTTGTGACGTGGCATCAAAGTATTACTTGTGTTGTTGACACTTAAAAGCACTAGTGTTTCTGTATGCTTTCGAGGAATCAGTCAACTGCCATCTGCTTTTGTCTTTTTGTGATGATTCAAACTTGCACATATCTCTATTCAAGTATGTACTTTCCACGATGGGTGTAAGCAAGGAATCGATCAGCAAATTTTTAATA
>JGI24021J15306_10001384_pt1 | contig 23596 bp, 16 predicted proteins | sample Ectturendosymbi1_FD_15306 | JGI IMG/M metagenome (IMG submission 15306) | reverse complement strand
AACAGATTATTAACAGGTTAAGTGAGACATCCAACAGGCGTTTAAATATGTGTTTATAACTGCTTGACAACGTTTACGTATTGTATTGCAGCTTGTTTCATATTTTTTCTTATCATACTTTCGATTTTAGTGCAAAGGAAAATTTTGGCACTTTGAAACCCCCCCCTCCATGAAAATTTTCTGCGTACGCCACTGGGCTCGGTGGTGTTTTAGATATTGAAAAAGTGCTTTTTGTTAAAAAGATTATGTTTGATATAAACTTAGACGGCCTGTGCGTCAAGAACCTTACTTGGAAAACCGCTTTTTGAGCGTTTGCATAACAACGCTTTTGACCTTCGTGGGACCTTATATTTGAGTGTTTTCATTTAGTTGTGCAAAAAGTTTGAAGCAAATCTTTAATACTTAGTAACTTCCCTTTCTTCTTGTCGTTTTTCACATTTTTCCTTTATTGAACAGAAAACCGCACGTTTTTTCACTCGTCACAGCGTCTGATTTTTTTAATTCCAGCAAAACTTGTTTTGCTCGAGTTATCGTTTTTCAAGTTTGGTTTATTCGTCCAGCGAAATAAAGCACTGTAGTTACGATAACGGCAAATGTCACGATAAAAGCGCATTCAGTTCGGCGGTGCGACCAGCGCATGCACAATACTAAGCAATTCATATTGATACTGTTAGTGTTTTTTTTACATTTTTCTTTGACACGACGTGTTGCATATTTGGGTCAACATAGTTTTCCTTTTTGTGGTATTCTTATCATTTTTCCTGCGCACCTGAAATTCGACCAATCAGAAGCTCCTTTCATCGCTGTCATGAGACTAATTTATCTTTCAAAAGATGAAATATGGTTGCTGAAACGGACCTGGGATGTGGAAAGTACGGTTTCCACTGAAGCTCGATTTTTCGATATCAGAGGTGATTCCCCGCTGATACACGGATGGACCCGCCTGCTTTTGCAGCAGCAACTGTCACAGTTTCGCCATCGAGGTCGTGTTGCACATCACGCGTCGGATAATTTCGAACGAAAGTGCTCTCTCTTATAATAAAATGTCTGTCTTTAAATCTGAGATTTAATAAAGTGTCAGAAAACTTTATTGTAGAAAAGTCTTTACCAGGTTAACGTTTATACTGACTGTCTGACGTCAGCATGGCCAAACAAAATCACATGGTTAAAACCAAAAGTGTAACGAAAGAAAAATTCTTTTCAAATGCCTTCGAAAATTGCTTTGGCGGGTTTATCAACTTTTTTAGGCAAATGTGGTCAAAGCAGTCTCTGTGTCTTGTCGCGGAATATGAAGTTCTGAAAACGTAACTCAACCTTCTTGAAAAGCGTCACTTTCTCACTTTCCGATAAAATTTCAGTTTTATGAAAGTTTGTTAACTTCTTCTCCTGCTTTTTCCCTGGAACTCCTTTCTTCAAATCTTTCAATGCTTGACGATAACGGTTTTTAATGTTTGAAAATAATGATTGATTACCTAAATGCTGTGCTTGCCGTAGCTGTCAACAGGTGGAACTTTCCAAAGTCAGTTGACAAGAGCTGCTGTTGATGTCAGTTTAAATCCGACTGTTGCCGACCTTCAAAATCAAAGCCTGGATGATCGTTTCGAATAATTCAAAATACTTATATCTTGTTCTGAAGCTACTGTACATTGTTTTTGTCGCAGCAGCTACAACACTCTGGAGAAAGGAATAGCTCGTTTTGTAAACGTTTTAATGGTTTGCAGCTTTTATCGCAAAATCAGTCAAATTTCTTGCCACAAATTCCACTGTCGTGACGTTTAAGCTGGAGTGATCTCAATTGTGTAATTCTAATGCGATCGTCTACTGGATAAAGGTTTACCCTCTAACAAAGCCTGACAACAATCGATTTTACAACATTCAGGTTCAGGTAAACCTGTATTCTCAGTTTGCAACCTTTTCACTTTACGTTGAGTGCAGCCTCAACATATTTTTGGCGTCTGCCACAAGTTCCCTTTATTTTTGAGCGACTGCAGCAGTTTTCACTGATTTCAAATACGCGTAACCGGGTTAACTTTCCTTGCACAAAAACCTTCGCGGTGTTGATTGTCGTACCACAGCAAGTAGAACAGTAGCAGTGGCGTAGCCAGCCCAAAAATTTTGGGGGGGCCAAAATGTTTGATTTTGGGCGAATAACACTATTTTGTTTGGAAAAACGCCTCTCAAGGCACAAAGTGACTATATTTTCTAAAAATTTGGGGGGGTATGGCCCATTTGTCCCCCCCTGGTTACGCCTATGAACAGTAGCACTGGTCTCGTTGCAAACCAAAGGCTTGTTTCACGCAATAAAAAGAAAGAATCGTAGCAGTCTTTCATACGAAGGGTTGCTTGAATATATATTCACCAGAAGGCCGCGTCGGGTTGGAACAACACAACAGTCACCAACGAATTTCTTGTAGAAAAAGCAAACAAAAGATACTACGTTTGTACCAGATATCAAAACACGGGTTTTCGACTTTGTTTTCAGTTTTCGACAGCGACCGGTTAGGGTCATGCTTATTTTTAGAAGCATACCGAAGTGCTGATTTGAAGTCTGTGCTTAGTTGGTCAAAATTAACCGCTGCTCATCGCTTCGGAATGCGATTAAGCTTGAATCGAGGTCGTCGCTCACGGTTCATGTACGGGTTAGGTGTACTGGAGCACACATACGGCACAAAAGCACAACTTGCTGGCAACTGAAACCATTGCTCAGATTTGTTAGTTTAACACACCTTTTCGTTCCACAGTGCCCTCAAGCACATCACCTGTGCAAATCATAAAAACAAAAACAAGTGAACGCAGTGAGTTGCAGCGCAACACCCGACGCTGCGACAGCTTACATTCCGAAGCGGGGGCATAAACTGCTTACAGGTCCGAGGAGACATGGCTCAAGCAAAAAAACTTTCAAAAACAGCTCAGCGGTGCCTTTGCGCCGCCGATCTCAATCGTAAGAAACGATTGTCGTCGAGGAAGAGTACAGCAACTGTACCCCGAAGTTGAAAAAGTGTGTTGACAACGAAAGCGTGGAAGATGTTTGGTGCGGCATGGTCGTATTGACAACGTTTCGTCTGCTGCTCTCTGAAGATCATCAGCTACATTGAGGAGTCAGTTCTGAGGTGGAAAACTTCAAAGGTGACGTCATTCGGCTGCCACGCAGCTCATCCCAATCGAAGCCGAAAAACCACTCGTGAGAACGGACCTGCAGCAAACAAACGTGGACGTGCCGGTGAGACAGCATACTGCAAGTCCGGTTTGCAGCGTGCGTCACCTTGGAACATTAGCAATATCGTGAAATGCAGACCAGATTGCTATGTTTCAAAACATCCCGAACTGCGGCAAGTCAAACAGTTCAAGGTCACTTGATGGCTTCGCTACTTCTTTTCAAATAAGCTAAGCATTATAAAAAAATGCTTTTACACGCATCGGGTAATTCAAGCACTTTCGATAAGCGACACGACGAGTAAAACCTAGTTTGTGCGTTCTGTTTATTTGTTTATTTACCCCGAGTCGAACGGCGAGATGCACAATCTGTGCTGGAGTCAAAGTAGTTTGGGTTGGTTTTCAGTGTATTTGTGTCTGTGCAATCAGGACAGTTTGCTTGCTTCATATGTGTGAGGAACATTTTAAAGCTTTTCAGACGTGTTGACTCAGAAGAAATAAACTTTGGGTATTTCCACTTGGTCTTTCGTTTTATTCAAAACTTGGGCCCTTCAAAGGTGTAGAGTCAGTTGAAGCTCATCGAGATTAGCCAAGACCTGCAAATCGTATGTGCCTCCATATAGCTGAAAGATTGCGCAGGAAATGCGTTGGTTCTGCAGGTTTCATGCTTTCATTAACTTGCATGCATGAGTGGTATTGCACCATAAGGGCATATGCAATCGAAAGGTACGGCGCATAGTTCACTCATAAGAACGTTGAACAGAAACACCTGACCGAAACTACCGGTACACGTAACGCTGTACATTACAACAGCAACGGCAAGACGCCGGTGCATCGGTCTCAGGCAGTTTCGTACATGTCATTTTAAACCAGGTATTTCTAACTCACGGAAGAAAAACAGCCGATGTAAAACGAAGACGAGGTCCACAGACTACAAGTCAGGTAAGCTTTACACAGACTCACTGGTACACACCACACATATCACCAATCTCAATGCGCTGTTGTCCGGAATCAGTGGTATGCTAGTACGAGACATATAGTAGGACTGTAAACATTCCATCGTCAGTCACTGGCTGCAACGAAGCTATCTTTGCTCGAAAGGAAAGGGATGGCTCGAGGGCACAGATTTGTTCGCAATGCGAGCATTTTGACACCTCTTCTTTTCACCTAGTTTCGCATGATTCATTGCTGGAGTGGTTCCTTTTAGCCGTATTTGGTAAAAAAACTCCGACCTTGCAGAAAAACTCAAGTTACTGAAACATTAATTGCCTTTCGTAACTAGGTAACTGAAACACTGGTCGAGAAATTACAATTTAAGCATCTGTTTCATCACTGAGCGCTTCTCCCGCAAGGAAGGCTTGTCTGTTGCCTGTTTGCAACATAACCGGTTCAGGAGTTCAACCGAAGGCCGAAGCGATTTTGCTTTTCTGGTACAAAAACGGGCTTCCGCATACTGGGCACACAGCATCAGCTAATCGCGTGTCTCCATGCAGCTGGAAAATGATGTGGAAATGGCCAAATAATGTTTTATCAAAGTGGACACGTTGGAAACACTTCTGGAATGTTCCTCGGCGAAGCAGATAAACTGTGCAGACTGCAACAACGCAAACGACGCTGAAAACAAACCAGAACTACTTTGACTTCAGCGACTATGCTATTAATTTCTATGCTGATTTTAAGCAACGTTCGCTTAAGTCTCATGTACAACCGTGTAAACCTTTAAGTGATAAACCGCTGCAATAATAAGGCATGCATTTAAGGGTTCGCAGTTGTGCCTGGGATTTAAGAGAACAGTGCTTGGCTTCAGCATAGAAACGCTGCTTTGAAAAAAAAAAGATTTTTTTTTGTTTTTTATCAAAATTTACTAATTGGGCAAACAACTATGTTCGCTTCTTTGACCTGCACTAGTTCTACCCCTAAAAATGGGTCTTACATGATGTAGAACAGCAGGTTCTATGTTGTTGCCCCTTGATGTAGATCAGTGTTGTCATCCCAACCACGTTCGTGAGTGTTGTCTACGGTGAAGCTTGCAGTGGATGGCGATTCACTTTAAGCGCGAAGCAACCGAAATACTTACAACTGAAACGCAAAGTTTTTATAGTTTTCAGTTTTCTTTACCTCGTCCGAAAGTCGCCGATCAGGCTCGCGATAACACAGAGCTCGAATGAACGATTTCGTCACGTGATCTAGTTGGCAAGGAAATGAAACATCTGCAAAAGACAGGAAGATGGTTGTGAACTTACGGTATCGCTGCATTGAAATCAACTTAAGTTTCCAAGCCCGTTGTAGAACGCATCACAGTTTGTCGTTGGGAGAGCTTGAGAGAAACTGAAGAACGCAGCAGCCGTGGAAACGTTTATCCACGAAGCTGGTCGTACACGCGATGAGGCAACATTTGTAACGAATAACATGTGCACGCAACTAGTAATAAGTATGGCTCGCATGTCTACAGTGAACGAGAGGCATGGCTATGAAAAAAACAAGTGGCGTTTTGTGACCACGTCCTTTTATAGCGTGGTTGCAAAGCGGAAGAAAATTGTCGCGTTTCGTCAATGGCAGTGTGGCAAAACGTAGCAATCGATTTCTGAGTACCGCTACTTGCAGNGACTGCAAAAATAGCTCTGTGATTATAATTTTTGCAAACGCAAATGCAGAATATATTTTTGCAAATGCAAAATCTCCATNCTTGCAAAAGTACGCCACAATCACGAGACGCGGGGACCGCAAATCATGTGTCCAGTTTCACAGCACGAAGCATTTTACGATCACGCAGCGGTTTGCCACTTAAAAATTCACAGTCGCACCTGAGATTTAAGCGAATGATGATTGACTTTCACTGCAGGTCTAGCAACGTCACAACCACTTGAAAACTTGTGAACGACATTAACGGTTGTGCGCGGAAAAATGCCGTTTTAGCAACAGCAAATACGGGCGTGACTGGATTAAATTTTAAGCTCTCCGTCCGTAAATCCATCCACACATGCTACAGTGTTTGCTGGCGCAGGAAAAATCCCCGCTGCAGCATCACGTTCCAATAAGAAACGCTTTGCTTTCGGAGCACGGGCTCACCTGTTATTCCTCGTAGGGTCGCTCTGTGTGTATCTATGACGTCGTGGTGTCGAAAAGGAGAACGGCAGGTGAGAATTTCAAAGGTGACAACGCCAAGCGAGAAGTAATCGGCAGTGTAGTTGTGGCCGACATGCAGCAAGACTTCGGGTGCGATGTACCTTTCAAAAACACATCCGGTTTGGCAATTGCTGCACGCAATATTGCCTGTCTGCCTGACGCAAAGCAGATCCGGCAGATGCATTCGGAATGAAAACTAAATACACGCAAAAAGAAAAAGATGAAGGGTACTTTTGCCTTGATTACGCGTTCGGGTAGTTAATTTTTTTATGTATATTACCTATGACAGGTCAAAATCTAACTTTAGAAAACTGTCGCGCTGTAACTTGAACCGGATGATAAGGTTGCTGTGAAGCGACGCAAACCGCGAGACCGTTACCGCGTCGTAGTTGTTTTATGAAAAATTCAAATCCTCTTAAACGAAAATAACTAGCTCTGGAAAAGACCGCAGCATGCGACGTTTGATTTCAGGAAACAACACTCCGCCCCATGAACATGCAACGCCACTTACCCGGGCGTACCGCAGAAGGTGTACGTCAGGTCATGCGACCTTGCCGGGTGTGTGCAGAAGCCCAGGTCGCCCAGCTTTGCCACACCTGAACACAACAGAAGCGAATGACTGATTGCAGCACAACTGAAGAGAATGACTTGCAACGCGGGTCAGCTGCACGGCAAGCAGCTGTGCGCCACAGGTAGCTGCCAGTTCAGCAGGTTACTTGGGCATTTGCAGGCAGAGAAGAAGTCTATCATTTTTGCACCACAATGGTGACGAAATCAAGCATTTCCTTATTGATAAATCAAACTGTAAAGTGCTGTGCGCTTTGTAAAATACAAAAATTTTCAATGAAATAGAAGATAAACTTTTGGTGCGAATCGCTGATTGCAACCTAAGTAAAAATGTATGAATCTTTTCAACGACAACTACAACGCCTATCTCAGTGTGGCACACTCTTCGACGTTGTTAAGAAATTTTCTTGGGGTTATGCGCATTTTTTTAAGGCAGTTGGTAAATATGATGACGCTACAAGCTTCCTTCAAAATTTTGTTTGTGAAAATTCCTGCCCGAGTTGAAATTGGTTGCTTTAAACAGTCTTCTGTACTTTGTAAGTCTATTGAAGTTTCATCAGTCACATGGAGACATGCAGTCAAAAATTAAAACTTAATAATACCGGCAAAAGGTACGACTTTCACTGCACACGAAACATAGTTTTCCTTCATTATGACTAGGGCAATTATTGGTTGCGATAAAATCGTGAGAAATTTGCATTTATCTGAAACAAAAATTGCAGTAAAAGGTTGCATATATGCACAAGCATTTTAAACGACAGTGATTTACTCAAGCGATGTATTTACATAAAATGTAAAACATTTCCAAACATTATCTGGAGAGAAATGACGATCATTTGCGAACAATTTCCATAGCATGCTAAAACTTCGCTCCACAGTGCATAAAATTGCTTGGCAATTTAACAATTTGGCCTACAGTTCCGGATTGATATTTCTTGCGTCATAGCGGACATTGAGACGCAGCTAATCCGTCACATAGCTCTTTGTTACGCATATCAAAGAGAATAGAACTATACTGAAGTAGTTTTAAAGCACGTGTTTTCAATCACACTTTTACATTTTGTGCAATACTTGATAAAAGTTGCATGTAAAAAAGAAAAAAAAGTTGCAATATGTAATTCCTCGAACCAGCTGAATATATCGTACTACATAAGTTCTGAGTATTTAGGAAGCTGTAAAGGAAGTTGCAACAACTTCCCCTGTTTCCGCACAGCGTACTGTTCGAATCAAAAACATAGCACAGCAGAAGTTGAACTTCCGCCATAAGTTCTGATGTACTGTATCTTGTTGCTCGCTGTTGTGGGTGTAGGAAAGCCATACAAGGACCAGTAATCATTACAGTTGAGGGCAGATTTGATTCAAACGAAAATTGTTCAAATTTGGCGAATAACTCCAAATTGTTTAATGCACGTCATTTCTTGAACGTATTGCGATTTATGGTACTGTTAGCCCAGTAGTTTTCAGGCAAAATGTTGTTTCAGTGATCAACATAGTTGCCAAACTCTTCCAAACACACTTTGCAAATCAACTTTTTCACAAAACCTACAACAGCAAAAAGCAACTAATTTTTATCGTAAAATGTCTAGTGGAGGCAGTGCTTTCCATATTGTTTTGTTCGATCCCGGCAAAATTGACCGGGCAGGTTTTTGTTTTTTCCCAATTTGACCATCAACCTTTTGAGACTTGGTGTATCGCTCTCTTCTCACAAAACTAGGGGCAAGAGACCACGTTTAGTTTATCTCAGCTAATCACCGTTGCGGGCAGCAGATCTGAAGGCTCGAGTTTGGTGGAGTGGCACTGACTGTAACGTCGCTATGTGAGTCGGGTACCGTGAGTGTATGAGCGGGGTACGGTCACGATAGGTCAGTCGGGTGCCGTCACTATGTGAGTGGAGTAAAAACTGTTTGCGCCGTTATGTTTTGATAATAGGGCTAAAAACACCAGCAGCGAAAAGCAACTTTTTTCTCGCTGTGGTCCAAGGTGCTTTTCATGCAAAACACGTGATTGCGTTTGACACAAAAAGCTTTCCTCTGCCGTGCGGACAACTTTCAAGCACTGCTACAAGGTGGAGACCTTTCAAACACTTCTATTTCTCATCTCCTTCATTAAAGCTGCAACAACAGAAAAGTCAAAAACGATATCAAGCCGCGGTTAGTCTGATTTTCGGACCCACCTTGCTCCCCGATGAGGACGTTTTCTGTTTTGACGTCGCGGTGAATGACCCCAAGTTCGTTGTGCAAGTAACGCAGTGCTTCGGTTACGCATGCAACAATGTAACGAGCGACGCCGCAACGCAGAGGCCCGTTGCATTCCACGTAACTGAATAGATCGCCGTTCAGGCAAGGCTCCGTCAGCAGGTAGACGTAATTAGGCGAGCAAAACGTACGGTACAATCGGGGAATGAACCTGTATCAGACGAAAAAACCGTCGTTAGACAATTGCCTCTTGGGCATGTTCAGAAGTTGTCTATACCCGAGTCAAGTGTGTAGATGTTCACAAAATGCTAAATTGGCGGACGGCAAGTCTGCCGTGATTGCGATAATAACAGCGCTAACCCACGCTAAGATTTTGACATCTTGACAGATTAAAGTTTGATTGTGATCACGTGATCGTTTATCGACTTGTCGCACGCAGCATCTACCTTGACTGAGCCAGATCCAAAACTTTCTTTTCACGTTCGAACTGTTTTTCTTGCTTCGGTTCGGCAAACAGCCTCCGGCTTATCTTCTTTAATGCGAAGAGCCTGCTTCTCTTGCATCCGTTTCTGATATAGTGAAGAAAACAAGCTTTACTCACAAACATGTTTTCGATAAACGTGCTTGAACGCATTTCTGCAAATCAACACTGCAACTTCGGTTTATTGAGTATGAACCACACCCTGAGCAGAAAGATGCCTATTAGAATACAATTATACGTGACAAGTCGCCTCTACGCTTGTTAACATTCGGTGTTTCACTTAGTGCCATTCTGACACTTCATGTTCGTAACTGCGAGGTATTTCGAAATCACTTCGGGATGCAGTCGCTTGCCGCTGCCGGAGGAAATGTGAGTTTAGAATAAAAGAACATGCCGCCTTTCAAATAGTTACAGTGTTTTCTCGCTTTTCCAACACCAGCGGGCAGCCTGAGTCGAAAACATTTACTCGAACTCCAAATTTTACAGTGTCACACTTCACCGCAAATAAAGCTATATTACGGTGTATTTGGCATGAGTCAGCTTTGTTCAAACATGAATTTGAAAACTTAAATTTGGTATTCTTATTTGCTCGGTATTTTCACAANATTTTTTTAGTTTTCGGCAAACGCACGCTAAACATTTACCCCCATTCTTGTACTTTGAAAGGTGCCATTCGTTAATTTAACTAAGAATGCAGGTCAATTTACCTCTGAAGGCGGACCAAGTCAACGCGCGAATAGCCCCCTCCTCCCAAGTACCGCACGGGATCGAAGTCGGTGAGCGCAACGTCACCGAGTCGGAGCGAATCAACTTCACTGCTGCGAAAATGAGACGGAAGTGAGCGCGTGACGTTGCTTCGTTTGGTTGCAGAGGTGCTGTCGTGCTTCCGCGCTGCTGCGCAGTCATCGTCACAAGACAAACGCCTTGGTTTTTCGTCAATCGGATGATGCTTGATTCGCGCGTCGGAATCGGAGCTGAAACCGCTGTCAACAGATTCTTGGTCCCACTGCAGGTGCGCTCGACGGCTTGCACTCATCATGTGATCAAGAAGCACGCGATTAACAGACGTTTTCACTTGACGCAGATTTTTACTGATTACTTTCTCACTGAGCGTCTGTAAAATCAAGAAATAGAGAAGTGAAGAGAAGTTGCCATTCTTGACAACAGTGGCGTGGAGCAGGGGTGCACAACCTTTTCGCTATTGCCGGCTGCATTACGTTTTTTTTTGAAGAATTACGGCCGCCACTGAGTTCAAGATATTTTGTTTTTGCATTGCTTCTGTTCTGCTTCCACACACTGAGCCTAGCCTGCTTCCACACGTCTGTTTGACCGTCTTTCTGCTAAGCATCCTCATACAGTAGAGTTTTTATTAACGAAGGGCCCCGATTACTTAATTTTCAAATTACGAATGCACAGCCGCGTAAATTTTTATCGAAATCCATATGCGGTCGTACAGCCGTAGATTGTTCGCCTCTGGCTCAGAGTTCCACATGCAAAAATCTTTCGTTTTTGTAAACAGCAAAGTAGCCTTCATTTAAGATTTAGTTCGCCGAAATACGTCTTTTGAGACACAATAAGTCGATTCTACGAGATGCGCAAATGTTCTGTCAACGCGCGGAAGCAAAAGTTCAGTGAATTACCGCTGCAGCGGAAAAACGATCTTTCAACTCTGCCAGCTTGCGCAACAACATTTCTACAGAAACGGCATAACTGGAGGACTTGTAGATATTTTTAGAACTGTAAGTTTCCCCGAAACTTAGCACTTTCCTTCAGAAAATCTTTTATAGCCACTAGAAGCTACGCAACTTCAAAAGTGAGAAGTAAAAGCAGCCAAGACACTTAAAGCTTTTATTCAAATCGTTGCAGTAAAGCTTCGTACATCTTTGTCATTCGTGATAGTCGCCAAAATGCCTTTTCGCCAAATTCGTTTACTACTTCTACTGGCAGGCCGTCATCGGAAGGTAACCGCCAAAGAAGGTTGAGAACAAGCAACATCAAGTACGAACGTTAACTCAACTGGCTGGTATGTAGTAAAAAAGCATTTACTGCTGAATGCAGTAAGTAAACGTTGCTGGCGAGCTACCTTACTGTTGTCACGCAGATCTGTGGGCCTGGTCTTCGTTCTGCCGTCTTCACAATCTGCACAATAACACATCGATGATGCTGTCTTGACGCTGATCCTTATCTAATCTCACAAAGACATATGGTTGCTGAACCAAACTAAACAACTGAGAACACTGAGCGTGTCAGAGCCAATCGAACAAAACGAAAAGCGACAGTGCGCTCGATCACAAGAAACCCCAAGTATGGCCACGGCGCTTCTGTCATAAACGGCTGTCGCTGTTCATGCGCCCGAGGGCAAGATCGCTCGCACGTCTCTTGTTTCCTGAGCGTTCTGGCATAAGACGACGTATTGTCGACTCTTACATCACAACGCGGTTGATGTCACGTGGTTCCACCCTGTGTTGGAACCGCAAGCAAACATTGCTTACTTTTATCTGTACATAACAACAACGACAGCAACAATGTCATTAGCAGGTCGACTGACGAACGTCACGTGGCAAGCATGTATACTTCCTGACGGGCTTCGCAACATCAAACCAATAGTAAAATGGCTTTATTTTGGAGACTAAAGCTTGATTTACAGAGGCTTGATTGTGTGTTCGGGGGGCTGTCTACCCAATTCGCCCTTTGGCGGCTGCACGGCAGGTAGATTGTCTGCTTGGCAGAGTCGGATTAACCACTGGGCAAACAGGGCAAATGCCCGGGGTCTCGCGCTTTTGCGGGCCTCGCGCTTGTATATCAAAACACTCCTTACGGGTTTTTCACGTTTTTAACAACGGCGTCCACAGAAATTTTTCCAGGAGTGGGCAACGTCGACATTTTGGTTATCTTTTTCAGGTTGCTGACGATGCAATGTGAATAGACTTTCACAAAACGTTTACACTTTCCACACCACAGAGAAAATGCCCATGTTATGGCAAAAGACAAAAAACGCACTTCTTTGCCAGCAATAGCCAGGTATATTATAATAATTTACACAATAGGCTATCTGCTTTGCGGGTTATGAAAGCAGGGCACTTCTTTTCAAAAAAGCACTGCCAAGGTTAGTAACGAAACCAAAAATTGACCTTATTTACCTAGCAAGACTTGTCAGCGTCACTTCGAAACAAGAGCTGCAAGCCAATGGGACCTCACCAAGAGCTGCAAACGTCTGGGAACTCACTCAAAAACCAAAGGTAAACCTTGAGAATTAAGAAGTATTCTCACAAGCCTGCAGAGACGTATTCTAACAAGCCACGTAGTTTTATACTGTGTGAAAAGAAGCCACTCAGGCAAGTTAGCTACACTCACAGTCTCATACTACGAGGGATTTTTCAAACTTCTGGAAGCATTGCTGCAAATTCACTCATGTTTCTTTTCACACAGTATAAAACCAGTCCCGTCGCCACGGAGTTAGCCCCCCCNAAGTTGAGTTTGATGGAGTTATCCCCCCTTTGATAGAGTTAGCCCCCATAAACAGCCGTAAGAAATGCACCAAGCTTATCCCCCTAAATAAAGCACCACGTCCTCCCAAAACCAAACTGAAATATAAAACACTATAAATCATTAGAGTTTCTATCAAAATTTCAGAATGTCAAGCCCCCTTAGTGAAAACTTTCTACCGACGGTTCTGTATAAAACTACGTGCATTACCGCTATCAGCAGTCACTGTCACACTGCATTACCTGCTAAAATGTCTGGGTTCAAAAGTGACATACGGCAAAATGCCTACTTACAGTAGCATGAAGTGAACCTTTGAAGATTTGACTATATTATTGTGGCGCAATAACGACCAACACTAGAACAATCCGCTCGCAAGTTTCGCAACCTGCCTCTGCAGGCAAATGAGCGGACATGAGTGAATTGCCAGCTGATCACTGCATGACACCAGAACAGTGAATCTGACTCATGTGCAGTGTGAGTGCCATACCGGCAAATGAACTGTCATTACAAGAAGTAAATCAATTAATTGGAGTTAAGCTGCTGACTGCAGTATTTTAGAAATTTTTATTCTTAGTCCCAATTGCCAGGAGGGCAAGTGTCCCTTTTGCCCTTCCTGCGGACGCCCATGTTTTTTAGGCTGTTCACCACGCGTCAAAATTGTAGAGATTTTTGATGACTGCGTTTAGTATATGGGTTAAGGAAACTGACAACTTTGTCATTTGTCGTTTTTGAGTTACTTAAAGTAATTGCACGAAACAGTACCACGCTTTATGACCCAAGAATTAGATTGAAATCAGTGCATCCATGGACGTCCGTAGAAATTTTGCTTTCCAGGGGGGGCAACGTCGAAATTTTGCTTATCCTGTTCAGGTTGCTGGCGATGCAATGCAAACGTACGTTCACAAAACGCTTTACCCTTTCTACACCATCAGTCTGTGCTAAGTGAACATCAGTTCTCAATCTTTTGTCTGAAATGTTAGCTACACTTCGGTTATCAGTAATGCTTTTCTTTTCACAAACTGTCTAATATCCATTTTTTCGAGCACTTTCTACAAGTCATAATAATCACCCAGAAAAATAGACGGCCACAACAACATGAGCGAGGAAAAAAACAATAAAATTAGACACTCTCGCAAAACTGTGTCAAGCAATGAGAAGTAAAACTATGTGTTTACAAGACTGTCGGACAACTTACTAAAAATAGAACACCACGCATGGGCTTCAGAAACTGAGTACCGTAGATGAATTACGAAAACTCGCCACAAAAAATACAGCTTTGCAATTAGTGATCATAGTGATCACTAACAAGTCAGAACTTGATAAAGACGTATTCCCAAAAGTCTGCATACAAGGGCGTAGGAAGAGAAGGAGGATTTTGAAAATCTTAGCAAAAAAAGGTTGTTTTCTTACTTTCGACTGGGAAATAACAAATTTCACCACCTTTGGCATCCCCTGGAAAAATTTTGGATGAACCTCTAGTGGACCTCCTTGGAAAAAATCCTTCCGACGCCCATGTCTGCATAGTCGTATTCTAACAAGCCACGTATATTTATACTGCGTGAAAAGAAACCTGCATAAGAGTCGTTTGATTAAGCTATTCGCTCGGGCACATTGATCACAGTCTCACACTAACAATGGACTTTTCAAAGTTGTGGAAGCACTGCTACAGATTTACTCATGCTTCTTTTCATATAGTATAAAGCAATAAGATCGTTACTAGGTATTCTTCGCAATCTAATGCTTTTGCGATTACCGTATAATGCGCTGACGAAACAATTAGTTGCGAAGTGCTTCTCGTGATCGTGAGGTCTTAGATCAAACAAAGCGCTGTTGTCCACGAGATCATGGAACAGTTAATAGGTGTAACTATTGTAAAGTGCGTTTTGATCTGCCAGAGATTGTAGACATATCTTTCCTCAATACAAAAGTGAATGGACGACTTGTGCTGTGAAAATGGTCAGAGAGTCTATAACAAAAAGATTGTTGTGTGGTGTCACGGTAGCAAAAAGATCGTGTTTTCGTGATATAACTTTCAGTTTGAACAAATCAACCAGATGCGAACCGCCGTAGATGGTCACCCCCAATTGTCTTTGAAGTGTAGGCTGTCATATTCTATCAGTTTTGACACTTTTTGATCAGTGCTTCTGCAAAGTTGAAACGAGGGCGCCACGCGGTTGCGCTAAGCGTTTATGGGGCCTCGCGGTCACGACTTTGCCCGGGTCTCGAGTTAATTTAATCCGGCCCTGCTGCCTGGTACTGTATGTCTGCAGAGTGGGGGACGTTAAATGTGCACTCTTGCGTCGCACTTGTCGCAGTTAAAAGCTTTGTTGTGATAGAGCGACAATCTTTCTTTTTCAAAACCTCTTATTTCTATTTCAAAACCTACCAAAACTTTTTCTGAACAAAAAGCTTCTGCAAATAATTGTTTTTTGTGGCAAGTAAAACTTCAAACTTGTGGTTCCCATAGTACGAACCAATAAAATGCCTCTACCTTCTATTTGGTAATCATTTTGCTGAAATAGGTGGTCTTTAGTGCGTGCGGCGCAACGTGGTGTATAAACGTCGCCAGACGGGCAATTACAGGGTATGTGCCATATCTTTTTGCGCCGAAATTTTTACACATGGATATTATGCCAAACTTCTGCAGATATCCGACCAAAATTACGCTGTTCCAACTTTTCCAAACCAGCAGTTTTCGCTTGTTTTATATTGACAGAAAAAAATATTTTTAAGTAAACCAATTTGAAAATTTTTTTGACAAACTATTTTGACTGGCACGAGCACGATCAAAAATACTGTATTTAAACTAGTGGTGTGTGCCTACTGCCTTGGGTTGCGCTTGATTGATTATGGTTTTTAGTACTGACCAAACGGTTTTAAAGATGGGTGTCAAACAATTTCAAAATTCCAAAAAACTTGCAATTGCGATATCTTCAGAGACATTCAGGAAAGTAAATGACCAATTTTCATATCGTTTGCGGTTTTTCATCTGTTTTCGGCCGTCATTACCGTATGGTATACGACGCCACATTACAGTATTTTGCAGCCCGTGTAATCTTTTGCATCATATAAAGGTCTGCATTTGGCTCGGTGACAACAAAGATTGAAAAGTGCTTCTTGTTTGCCAGTCTTTGCAAGATTTGAAAGCAGCTGAATTACGAAAACTTTTGATTGGGAACGATGATTGGAGAAAGCGGACAGGTTTTGCAAAACCAAGCACTTATCATGATATGTATCTTTCTGCTGTCTTAGAAAACTTTGTTTTTGTACGCACGTAGCAGTTTACAGCATACGCTTATTTTAAATTATATTTTCATTGTTCGGTTTCGGGCAGATCAACAATCTTTGCTTGTCTAACAACTAGCTAGATCATCGTTTTCCAACACCGAGTCCGCAGAATGAGTCCGCAAGCACATTATCTATTAAAAAAGGTTGGGAAACACTGAGCTAGATTGTAAGCAGCCGACATTTCGCAAAGCAATTAGCACACGCGGTAAAGTTAAATTTTGTGGTTTTCAAACCTGAAATCTGACCGAACCGTTGTTTGGATGGCGCTGGCGTGCTTCAGTTATTCAGTTGTTTGTTATAGTTAAACAGGCACTGATTCTTTTGTTCACAACGTGTTAGCAGTAAACATTGCGTTACTATTCACAAGAAAACATAAAATCACGTAACTCTTCTAAACCTACAACGAAGGAAGGAGTGAACCTTAATCGCTGGATTCTTCAGAATCCTTTCATACAACGAAACCAGAACAAACTCGGGAACCAACCAAACCAAGCAGAAATGACCAATGCAATGTGAGAAATGCATGTATCTAATAGAATTTTTTTGTGGAATTTAGAAAAGGCCTAGCAATATGCAGACTATCGTAGTAATAATTATATTTGCTTTTATGAACATTTTTACAGGATCGTTTATACTATTAGCGTGTCTAAATGCCCTTAATATGGCGTGAACAGGGTGTAACGAGGGGATGGTAAGGGGGGCGCAATCCCCCGGGCGCCTAATCACTATGGGGGAGCCGAATCATCTCGAGTCGCCGAAAAATCCCAACAATGTCGCAAGTGCTTTCTTCAACAGCACATTTGCTTCCGAAGGACCGCAGGTTCATACATGGGTGAACCAAACTTGTTTCTAACCCCGGGCGCCATCCAACCTCGCTACGCCCTGGACGTGAATATCGAAAAATAAAGAGGTTACGTTAATGGAATGTGCTGTAGTCCATGCAAAACTTCATTATGTTAAAGATACATCGCGATTTTTCCTTAAATTTTTAGAAAACAATATTTCGACTTTTTCTTTCTACGTGCAGACAAGTCATGTAGGCATGTGAGACTCTGCAGGGCGGTCGTTCTCCTTAAGGTTGCAAAATTTGTCAAATTTGGTGAATGAATGCAGTCTTTTAGACTTTTCAGGACAAGAAAATGTGTTTTTCAGGGAAGCGACAATTGTACAGTAGAATCAAACCTTGAGAGTCAGATGTAATGGACATGAGACTTTGAATACGGCGTTGACGTCTCATGATAATATTGCTGTTAGCAAAAGATGAGCAACCTTTATTTTGGGAATATTTCGTCACGTTTTTGGCAATTCAAATCAACTTTACCTTAAAGAAAATATGTCACAGCCTTACAACTCGGAGCAGTGACCAATTTTTTAAAGCACACGATTCCCACCTCACGCCTGAAAAACATTCCCGTACGCCGATCAAACCAGCACACAGTAGCGTAGCGAGGCCAAGTGCCGCCCGGGGCCGACCACAAAAGTGCCGCTCTTTCCACCCCTTAAAATTGCTTACAAGAATTTAAAATGAAAGAAAATCATGTTTCGTGCTTATAAAAGATATAAGGGGTAATCAAACAGTCACAAACTGTAATGGGTCTTGTTTTTCATTGTCGATTTATGATTCCCGCTTTTGCTGCTTGTAGTCACCTTTATCATCATTACTCTTACTATTTTTTCTGCTTTCTTATATGTATGTATGGACCCAGCATAATTTCGTAAATTTTTTCCCTTTTGGCTTTTAATCTCCGGTAAGCTGCACCACTCGGCTTTAATCATTCTCCAGGTTTCTCAACCTGTAGGCCACGGAAGAATTTTTGACGGTTCGCAGCCAGGTATTATCGAAATTGAGTAGGTTTTGCAAGCTGAATCCTTTAACGTAAACATTGGTACCTCATGAGCTGCAAATGACATAAATGCGCCCTCTTTTATCATTATGTGTTAGAGATTATTGCAAAACGGAAATGCCAACGTAGCCTAACACGTGCACAATGTGCAGTTACTCAAGAGATTTTGAGGAAGACAGGCGGCTTATGTTGCCATGAAAACGAAATATGGAAATACGCTCAATATGGAATATGACATGATCTGTGCATCACCATGTATTGAGCCTCGAATATCTATACTTTCTAACAGGGCCGCAAACAACTGATATTGTAAGTTGATGTTGTACCTCACAACTAAATGTGTTTTTGAGCAATTGCTCGACTGCCCCCCCAAGTTGCGGCTGTGCTTTCTGAAAACAAACAGGCACGGCCTTCGCATTGATTGTGGCGAACGTTGTGTTATAACAAGTTTTTATATTTCTGCTCCGTGCATTGCAACAGTTGCTGCAATGGAGAAGTTGTACCCTCAGTGGGCTGCGGACCGGGTGTTTTTTTATGAACTGGGTCACATGCTTCAAATAGTTGAGAATGCCTGGTTTACTCATTCCAGGGTATTAAACAAAAATGTTAAGAGCAGTGATGGCGGCATACCTACTTTACAGAACAACTTAATTCAGTACAGCCATTGCCAAGTTGTGCAACTGTGTTAATAAAAGCCTTGTCCACATTCATACCCAAACATATCGTTTGGTCTTGTGGTTTTCAGCCTAAACTTCGTCCCTCCAAATTCATCAAATTGAGTGCAATACCTTTTGTGAGCTTTTCTTGTTGAAATGAATTTTTCTATGACTGCAAATGTTAAGCGTACCGTTGAACAAAGAGTCAAGCTCTCTACGAAACCTATGTTGCTTGGCGGTTGGTTCTGATTCACTACTTGCAAATTCAAACCTACAATTTGAGCTCTGGATTACCCACGCAACACAACAACTACACTATCTCACTTCAAGAACGTGATCTTCTGACACCATTGGCATCACGCTATGCTGAAAAACAGCAGCTCTATCGAAACTGAGCAACGCTACCTTTGCAGGATTCTTCAATTCAAATTTAATGTTGATAAGCCCACCTAATGACTAGGCTACAGCTTGTTGCACTTATTGAAAACATCCCATTGAACATGTAAGATTAGCAGGAGACTTGCCAAGAAATGTTCGTCGCCATTGCTGAGATGTCAGGTAATGTAATGATGTGTTGTTGGGGCAGGGACGGATCCACGGGGGGGGATTAGGGCGATGGCCCCCTCTAAAACCTACGAAAACAACTTTATTCACCATGTTTTTTTGCAATTCGGAAAACAACATTCGCGATATAAGGCCACTTTGTCGTCCACTGTTTTGTCGCAACAGTGTTGTGAAGTACACTTCATCCCTCTTACAGTAGCGAACCCGTAATGAGACTTGACTACCACACATTACTGAATCGCCCCCTTAACCTTACTGGCTGGATCCGCCCCTGCGTTAGGGGTTTGCTGAGGATCGAACGATAGAAGAAAAAGGATTAAGCTAGCCTTGACTATTCACCGTGTTTCCATGCAGTTTTTTATATCAGATTTTGGATGTATGGGCAATATAAACTTCCAACTATCAGACCATTAATATTTCCTAGTCTGCGGTGGAATGTCATCTCTATCCTTTGTTCAAAGGACTTCTGACTGTGGAAGGGAAATTGTTTTGGCTGTAGAGTAAAATGTAGGGACTGGGCGACAATTGCTCCCCCCACATAAGCATGTTCAAAAAGCCCTGGTTTCAAGACAAACACTGGGGTACTTTAGCACACTAGATTAAACCCAGATTTTTGAGTAAACATCAATTTGCTTACTCTACAGCCACATTTCCTAGCTTTTAGCTAGCCTGCCAGTCGAGGGCTTCTAAACACAAAAACTGAAATAAGTCAGAACTTTTAAAATTTTATCTAAAAATAATGAAGAAGACTTGGAACTTTTGAACTACATTCAAAATCTAATTTTCAATCAAAAATTTGCCACCCCCCGAAGGTGTCGCCCGGGGCCCCCAGGACCCCCCCTTGCTACGCCACTGCCAGCACACAAGACGTCTCTGTAGGGAGTGGGCACGAGATGACAGATTTTCAAACTCTTATTGGATGGATTTGATAACAGAATGCTTGTGTTATTTCCGAGGAACAAACTTTAACATTAAATTGCAAAAATGTTTTCACAGTGCCTCTTTCATTCTTGAAACTTGCACTTGAAAGAATTCAGTGAAATTATTGCTGATAAACTACACATAAAAACAAAATCTCACAGAGACTTACGCTTCAGTTTCAGGTTACCTTGTAGTTGCTAGAATAAACGTTTGTTGCAACAATCTAAACCAGGTTGCTTACAACTAATTAAGTATCTGACGGGACAGCACGTTCATAGTTTGAACAGTTTAGTAGATGGATAAATTCAAATCAGTTGTATGTTTGGAGAGGAACACGCAGGGACACCTCCCACTAATATTTTCCTGAAGTGAAACGGTGTTGGTTTCAATTGTGTTGTGACACTAAATATGGTGGTGCTTCTGGGGTCAGCTTTTGATGAATTTTCATCAGAAAAATCGTCAGTTATTTTTACTAACAGAGCATCTCCTATTTAAAAAGAAAATAACTGTTGTTTTTTCTGCATTGCTGTACGTCCTTGAATATAAACCTTGAATTTAGACATAAACGTTGAATGCAAAGATGAATAAGCTCCTACCACGCCCGAATGAAAATGGTTATTCCTGGAAAGGCAACCTGCATTAACATTTCAGAGTATACAAAGAAACTGCTGAGCCAACGTAATGCTTTTCAGTTAACGCAAAATTCGCTGGATACATTTCAAAATCCAATTGCTTGAAAAGGCCAGGACTGCCCATGTTATGCTCTTGCGTAACTGTCCACGACAACTAATGCTCTGCATACGACGCTACCGGCCGTGATTTGCCACACTCGTCATATGTGTGATCCAGTTGCTGAACTGTTCGATCACGACCTGTAGCGTTATCTTTTTGTCTGCAACCAAGGGCACAGTGAAGGTTTTGGTAACGGAGGAGGATGAACTACCTTTGAAAAAACAGGGAATTCTCTATGACTGCTTAACCGCATGCACCTATCCAATTGCTTATAAAATGACTGTTCCAACCAAAATTTTGAGATGTTTTCATAGATGTCTGTTCTTTGAACTTGAGTGTGAACACCATATTTTGCAATAGAGCAGGTTGTTAAGGAAGGCATAAATGGTGCGCTTGCGCCACGGTCTGCAATAAATCTTCAGATTATCTCCTTTTCACAAAAGGCAGAATTTTCAACTTCTTTTAGTTTTTCATTGCTGAGCAGCATTGCTGATGTACTGTTAAAAACAATGATTTTACAGCTAAAATATCATATGTCATGTGGAGGGAAAAATACAGCTTTACTGCGAAACTAGCAGGAAGTTTTGATTGTGCCATTAGATTGGCATCACCACCATAAGGCCACAAACCTGCTTGTCAGGAAATCGTGAGACGTTAATATGCAGAGATATAAATAGTCATTTGGCTTCCACTAACGCTTGCATTCATTTGGATGAAAGTCATTTCGACCTTTCACAGGAAAAAGCCGCAAATTTAACACAAACGGATTGGCTCTACTGTTCGAACATTTCAGCGGTCGTTCCAAAAGAGCACAGATGCACATTGAAAAAACATAATGGCTTCAGTTACCTGAAGACTTCAATTGACGCGGCGTTTCAACGTCGTTCTTTAAATGTCTGTTGATGATGCCAAATTTGTAAGCTTGTGCCACAAACACGGTTAGAACATGTCGTTTGTCTTCGCGCAAAAGAGCTAATAGTAAAACACGACCTAAACCATGTATTCAAATGGACTTGCGAAGAAAAGCAATAACAAATTGGGGTATTTCGCCGCGCAACTTCTCAACTTTTCACAAGTGTTGAATTGTTATAAAAACCATGAGCTAATCAAAATGTTTTGAGTTTTTACACCCAGCATCACTGCACATATTTTTGATCAAAGGTTCATCAAAAACCGCTTCCGTCCATTTCGAATTTCATCCTTCAACTTGTAATATTTGGTTTCGCGGCGATTGTTTCATACTGTAAGTGCAATAATGCCGCATGCCAAACTGATGCAATTGTCGGTGAAGAACGTAAGACGTTACTGAAAAGCTGTTAGCAAGCTTTCAATCACAATGGCCTGGCATTCTGTACATGGCCACAGACCTCTTTAAGAGCCCATCTTGCAAAATACGCGGTGGCTGGACTTGGTGCCGCGACGCTTCCTGAATCCCAATTGTTTAAACTATTATTGCACATGGGTTTTACTTTTTTTAATTTCTTCAGTCATGATTGCATGGAACTCATACAAATTGTGGTTTCTGTGAAGTTGTGTCGCTGTGTAATTTGCAATCCTGAAGCTTGTTCAGAGTTAATTTTTGCACACTAAGTTTTTGGTTTTGAATGCTTCTGATTAAAATAAAATTGAAAAGTTTTTCGTATTTTTAAAACAACATACCTCAGTTTATGTAAGAACAATTTATTTACAATTTTGCAAAAATGCATATAGGTTTCAGCATGAAGTTGTGCGGAGTATACGCAGAACGCTTTTAATTTGATGCATTGTGTTTGATCGCTATAGTTGTTTTCAGACATTTGGCAGCGTGGCGAGAGGGTTTACTCGCCTTCGTTCGTGGTTCTAAACCTTTTCGTTCCTATGATGTCACTAAATTTATTCAGTTACAAACGCGAAACATGAATTCATAAAAGACAGGTTTGTTAGAAGACGCCGGTAAACATTAACACGGTGTTGGTGCTACAAAGTAAATTCTAATTAAGTTTTTCCACAAAAACTAAAATCATATTTTGTGATTGTTTTCAACTGAATTGCTTTTGCGTAAAGTTGTTTCGATTATGTTAAGAACAACAAACGTCGATAAAAGTTGACATCAGTAATGAAAACTGGCTTTGCGCTCAAATGCAACCATTTTCTAAACAGCCCAGAAACGCCTTTGGCAGTAAATGTTAGAAAACCAAAACGTTTGAGCTGCTGCCCATTGCTTCGATCCATTTCCTACTTATTGGTGGATGGCCTTGTTGCTCGAGCGTCATGGCGCGAAAATTATGGAGGCAAGAATGTTGATAGTGTGCCCGAGGTCTAGGACCCCGTGTTGAAAATAAGTGAATCACTTTTTTACCAATTTTGAATAGTGGCTCCTCATTTTCAGCTTCCCATCCCGCACAAACAGGCAACGCCCCTTTTTTCAGCTTCCCATCCCGCACAAACAGGCAACGCCCCTGCGGTGAAGGCACTTAAGGTGACCTCCCGCTATTTGAACCGCATTTCAAGACTGAAAAGGTCGCAGAAGTGGAAAGGCACGCGCGCAGATATGGGTTGGACAAAATGTTTTTTGGCCTTCGAAATTTTTCATTCATTTTCACA
>JGI24021J15306_10001382_pt1 | contig 23606 bp, 12 predicted proteins | sample Ectturendosymbi1_FD_15306 | JGI IMG/M metagenome (IMG submission 15306) | reverse complement strand
TTTCTTTTAAATAGTTTGTGATTGATTAATAGTTTGCCACTGATGGGCAGGTATTTTTGTAAACAAATTTCGCCATTTTGCTAGACAATCGTGATGTTCAGGGACGTAACGAGGTTAGATGGCGCCTGGGCCAAGAAACAAGTTTGGTGCCCCAATGTTCGAACCTGAGGTCTTTCGGAAACAAATGTGCTGTTTTGAAAAGTGCTTGTGACATTGTTGTGACTTTTTGGTCCCCCATAGTGATTCCGCGCCCGCGAAACTGTGCCCCCTTACCCCCTGGTTACGTTTCTGGTGTTATGCAATAAATATCGGAAAATTTTCCGAAAATAAAAAAATTCAAGTCCGATGGTCATGAACTTCTATTCCATGAACATCTGCAATTTTCGAACAAAATACGGCATGGATCTTGCACAGACTGCCAGCAGAGGTTACTGGCAGCGTTTCAGGTTTCTTCGTGCAGATTTTTTCGGCGTGGACCTGTGCTTGTTTTGCAAGTACTAAAACTTTTCCAACATCAACAAGTTTACTTTTTTAAGGTTAGATAAGTTTGACAATAAATTCTAAGTTCTTTTGAAGGCCGCTTCTGCTCCAGAACCGTCGGGTAATGGCGAGAAATTGATTTATCCAAAATGTGTATGGTTATTCACCGTGTTGTTAAAAAAAGTTACATGAGCAGTTGGGTCTTCACTGCTATGCAGTCAGTACACATCCGGATGAACTCGTCCTTGAGCCCCCCCTAAAAAAATCCTGGATCCGCCTATGATTATGATCTTTACTGAGTATATATTTCGCCTACTGAGCATCAACCATCTTCAGCTCTTATTCAAACGACCTTAATTGAGAAAAGATGTCTGAATTGCTGACAGCATTGCTAAGACTCGTTACATTGAAATTTGCAAGTGTTTTTGTCTGAGCCCTCCAGCTAATCAAATGAGAAAGCTAGGTGATGCAGTTATCAAGTATTTTGGGCGCTTAAATGCAAGTAGTTCAAAATCCAAAAAGAAGTAGCCTTCAAAAATGGCTTGTCCCTTTCTATAGTTTGCTTTACTCAGTACTAATTTTGGCCAAGACCTACAACAACAAACAATCCGATAAAGCAGTGCTTCCCAACCCTTTTCAACTTGCCACCAACTTTTACTAAAAGTTTTAGTGGGCCCACTATAAGATAGTATGTCTCAAAACAACAACGAAAAACTGAGATGAGACAAAGAAAATATTGTCCAATTAGCGGATTTCTAGTTCCGATTTCCCGATATAAACAACAGAAAATTGGCTAATTTTCAAGAAAAGTTTTTTTTAAATACCGGAAAACTGTAACATTTTTAAATTCTTCGCGAACATCCTGAAAGAGCTTCGCTGCCCACAGGTTGGGAAGAGCTGTGATAAAGTGTCAAGACTAAATGTTTCTATGGCTAGATACCAAAATTGAAGAAGTCACTGTTGAGAGACAAAGTCATTATCGTATTTTTGATCAGAGAACCACGGCATTCATATCAGTTAGCGTTGTAGCAGTATTCGGCGTTCACTTACGACTTAACTTGAAGTTTGCCTGCTAAATGTACACTATGTTGCCGTCTTCACTTGTAGTACTCTACATTAAAATAAGCTGCGATAGCTCAGTGGTAGAGTGTCCGCCTCTCAATTGGAAGGTTGTGTTTTTGATGCAGGGGAGCTGAGTGAATCGCCGTAGCTCCCGGTATTGGGCAAGAGCGTTCCCCATCAACCGCCCCGACAAGACACATCGTGCATGCTTCGGCCTGCCGCCAATTGTCGATAAATAAATTTGACGCATCGCACGCAATCCGACCAAATCTCTCGTCCGACTGGTGACTTGTACGCAACAGAAAATAATTTTGTCTTAGTGTATCCCTCACACATTTCCATTTTTTATTGGCAACGCTTTCTTTTTTAAAGCGGATGGTCACGCCAGAAATATACAGAAATCCGCACAATTAACATGTAAACGTAAACAACAAAATACCTTTTCCATGCGGTTGTGAATATGAACAATGTATACTCACCGTTATAACAAAATAAAAAACCTTCAATTTTTCAACAACGAACTATTGGGTCTAACGTGTTTCCAGGTTCCGTCAATATTATTTTCGAAAGCATTTGTAGGTGCATCTGAAATCTCTGCCACAGCAAACTGTGTTGTGTATTGGGCGACAATCAAAATGTCCAACAACGGTTCTGTCCCAAAAATCTTCAAACAACGTAGAAAACCTCATCCTAGAATCTGATGCAGTGGTATGCTTGCAATAAAAAAAAGCAGTGAGGAGTGGACAGAAGCAGAGATTGATTTTCCCTTGACCCAAACTGGCCAGATTTCAGGTAGAGCCGTACACACATTTTGGGTTCACTGCACATAGACAAGTTACAACTGCCTTGTGCTGTCACGATAAATCGTTTGAGATTTTGGAGATGTGTTCAACTTTCACGCGAGTTTCTGTGCCATCTGGGTGGGTAGATCGTCCAGGACTTTTCCTACGATCTCTTTCCTCTGAGCGTGAAACAACTGACAATTTTTTTGAGAAAAGCGTGTAAGTCCATTTTCGGAAACATTTGTCCCGAACACTGTACACCAACACGTTGACCAAGCTGTGAAGAGGCAAAAATTTCGTTAGTGTTCATAAAATCATTTGAGTCTCCCCGCTATTACGCAAGTATAAACTGAAGTGAACTTTGTTCATTTCTTCTCTCGCCTTCACTACACCCAACCCGATTTCTTGGAAATTTTCAGATATCTTAACTCATTTTTCAAATAAGTATGAAAATCTTTTTTTGATTCTATTGAGTAAAAGTAAGCGATGCCACCCAGTAAACGAAATACATACACTGATGAGATCGCAGTGTCTGGTACTTGGCTGTGAAAGAATTCCTTATGCTAGCCACTATGAAAATCTCAGATGTATTGCCGTTAAAACAATAATGTAATTTGCCATGTCTTTTGTCTATATTGACTGCAAAAGAATAAAAAACTCACGAGTTACACAACATCCAACATGTGATAAACTCAACATTTGTAAAGGTACCAACTTTGACGAAAAGCTAGCACACGGTGGTTCTGGAATCGCCGCAGTCTGTTGCGTTCCTTTGGCGACAAACATTGTACGTTATTCGCAGTGCAAGAATGTTGCGTATGAGAGGTGCTTTAGGAAAACAGTCACTTTCTACAACTAACAGAATCCTAATTAAAAGAATTGTTGATATGAATAACTAAGGTTCCTCTATGCAAGAAATAATTTACTGACCCATTAAACTGTGCAATATTCAATTACTTTTCTCATCAGCTTTATAGGGAAGGTTGCGGGGACAGCAGCACGGTATTAAGCAACTGGTGATAGTTCTGTCGGCTCAACACTAAACGGAGACCGATCCAGGTCACCAGGGCCGGCCTTTAGCCGATTGGACCGATTGCTTCCAATCGGGCCCCGCGCCCAAGGGGGCTCCGCGCTACGTCTACAAACCTACACTTTTAATCGAAAGTGTTTGTGTGGCGCCGGCGCGGGGCCCACAGCATCTTTTATTAGTGAGGTCCGTTGCCATCGAAAATAAAAATGAACTGCGCCGTTTTTTAACGCCTTTAATCATCGTAATTTGTTCTTCAATTGTAACAATTGTGATTGTTTTTCGACAATGTGTACCTTGAGTTTTTTCAATAACGGCTGAGAAGATAAGGTTTTGAAGCTGTTTTCTGTTTCAATTACAAGCGTTTCGTATTTGGCAGGTCAATTGGTTTTCAATAGTTGCTACAAGATACGTTTCGATAGTTATTGCGGTTTCAACAGTTACTGCTACTTGTTTTCTGAAGGTTAAGTTTAGTTAGTAATTGCAAATGCGTGCTGCTTAGTCAGTCTTATTCGATTCCACTCTCGTTGAGATCTGATATAAGGCGACCTGAGATTGACGATGAGGTCTGATTGAAATAAATTTAGTTTTAATTACAAATGACTATTTCCGGTGTGCAATATATAGCGGTTCCATGAACGACAACAGAAAATTTCTTTGACGAATATTAACAGATAAGTCATTTGCAAAGTAAAATAAGTTTTGGAACCACTTCCTTTGGCTAAAGACAAGTGACAGTTAGGTTTAAGGGAAGTAAGCCTTATGAAGTTCTTGTGGTGTGATCGGATGTGAGAGTTGCATCGTGAAATACTGCCGAAACAAGGGTTATGGCATCGTTCTCATACAGAGTGGCGTCGTAGTTCTGAAATACAGCCTAACAAATTAGAAGTTGCAAAATGTCTGAAAATGTGCATAGGTGGGATGACTTTTGTGGAAGTTTTGGAAGCAGCTACAATACTTGCCTGTTCTGAAAAATTTCTGAAAAGTAGGTTTATGGTTAATGAAAATCTGCAATTAGTTTATATATTTCATGTTTGAAGAGAAAATAAATTTTTAACTTTTTCTGGATAATGCAAACTTGCTCTAATAAGCGGTTTGTGCTCTAAGCGGGTTTCACTGTAGCCCAGGGTCTCAAACAGAAATTGTTCCGAGGGCCAAATGAGGACAAATAAAGTAATCCGAGGGCTGCATTATGACGCTGACGCAACAGTGGCGATACCTGAACCTTACTAGAAACAGCTTTACATCTTATTTTCTGCAAAAGTTATCGTGAGTTATAGGCAAATCGTGAGTAATAAACACCGGGGAATAAACTAAATGACATAAATATTATATATTACAGTATTTGAAATTTCTTAAAAAGCATTGCCGTCCGCGTGTTTGAGACCCCTGCTGTAACCATTTATGCAAGTGTGACATATNCTCAAGTGATAGGCAGGTGTTTTGTTTTTCGTTTTTAACAGTAGAATTTAGACTAATTATTTAAGAATACATTTTTTCTGTGATTTAAGACAAGTACCATGCGAATTTTCGACCTGTCTCTTGGCAAAGGGCAAGAAAATTATAAGTGTTAGTCAAAAGAGGGCTAAAGCTTGGGCAAAAAGGCCAAAACAGAAAAAGAGAAAAGTGCGTTGAACAAGCAGGCCTATTTTAGCAGAAGTACCTCAGAAAACGCGCAAAAAGTTCTAGAAGATCCAAGCCACAGTGAAGATGACGACAACGCAGGCAGCTAGCCTAATGATGTTATGCCAGATAGTCAAAGTGGATTTTTTTGTACGAGAAGTGAGATAAGTCATTTCGAAATTGTTGAGTCTGACAAAGAAGGAGGCTATAGTGCATCTGATGAGGCTTGCGAGGACGGAAGTTCAAAATTTGTCAGGACCATTGGATTAAACAAATGATCCTGCTGTATGGCCAGGTGTCAAGAGTCGGAAAGTTAGGGGCTATTTAGCCTAAAGAGAACCACAATCACAACCGAAGTTTTCGCCAGAAACGAGAGTGATGAGACACGTTTTCCTATCTTCCATGCAAAAGAGTATTGCAAAATGGTGAAGAGGTAGACTGACCATGGCTAATATGCTCGGTGTCGAAAATAGAATCTGTTGCTGGTACTGCAAACGGTTTAGCTCTGGATGTGCAATCGCTCCAAAGAGGAAGTATTGAGTGTAATAGCCTACTCATGAATTTATTGGGTGTTACGGCGTTGTCCATTAAAGGCTCTACTGGAGAGGTGAAATTGGGGNTCATGCCCCCGACCTCTCTCTATCACATCAACGATTTCGATCATTTTGACTTGATTCCGTATCTAAAATTTTTGCATACGCCGCTGAGTGGGGCCCGGCAAAAGTGCTTCCAATCGGGCCCCGCTCTTGCTAAGGCCTGCCCTGCAGGTCACAGATGTAATCACGTAGTGGTGTAAGAGGCGGCGGTGCAGGGTTTGCAAGCGCACACGCAAACGTTTTGATTTTGTGAAAATCCGGGTAAAATCTGTGGAAATTTGGGCAAAATGTGTGAAAACCTTCTCAAAATCGCTTGATGTGCTTTGATTTTTTTTTAAAACTGCCGCCCAGAATCAAAGTGCAGACGTTTTCATTTAATTTTTTTGGAGGTTGTTTTTTCGGGCAAGTTTGGGGAAATTTGGGCAAAAATTGTGCTTGATGTGCCAGATTTGGGGAAATTTGGGCAAAATCCTTGTCACCCCCAAAAATGTGCCTGCTCCTACACCTATGTAATCACGCCACCTGTGGTTCATTGGTCGCTTTCCCTTCGGCGTAAGCAACAGGACTCGCCTCGCCTACAGTAGCTGAGATGCCCTATTCGGAAAAGAAGTGGTTTGGTATTGGAATTCAGAGCTTAACGAATCCAAGGTTAACAACCGCGTGCGTTGTCGAGAAATGTCGCTCCGTGAACTCCTCGCAAAAATCCTGTCTCTGCCGCTTTAGTTCAGATAACGTTTTTTTTCTGTCATTACCAAGATTCATGACCATAAGTGAGCATTGGAACAAAGATCGTTTGAAAAACTGACAGTTTGTCAATCTTTCGCTGGACCTCCAGAACGCTAAGCCACTTGACACACACGAACAATAAAGAGAACTTCAAAGTTTTAAGTGTTACAGGTCGGATTTCGTCATAACCTGCACGATTCCCAGCCTCAACATTTTGACAGCTAGGACGACTTCGGTCGCATTGATGATATTTTCCTACTCCAAATGCATCTCCTTTTTGTCTAATGGTACAAGTGTGACTGCGGGCAAAAGATCTTTCAAATACTCTCTCAGTCTGCCAACGATGTGCCTCATTGCTGTTTCTTTGCTCGAATACATCTTTCACCTCCGTTTTTCAACAAAGGGTGCTTTTCTGCCATCTCTTGCCATACCCAATCATTTCCTTCCACATGATCGGGCTGGTGATGAATTTACAGCTGCAATGAACAGTCGCCACTCCTGTTCTGCGTCCAGTGTGCATTCCAAGAGCTCTCAAAGCATGGAGGATACGCCGTCTGCAATGGTCTTTCTATCATCCTTGTCCAGAAGGGCCTTCCAGTTTATTCAGTAGGACCTTCTAGTCCTGCACGTTGGTGTAGGTCGTGTTGGTTTTTCCAGACGTATGTTGAAGACCTCCAGGTGGTGATCGGTCGGCAGTTCTGCACCCCTTCACACCCAAACGCTCTACACTGATTGAAACAAATCCGCTGAAACGATGCAGAAATCAATAAGTGACAATTGATCCAGCGCATCCCTACATCAGGTGCACTAGTACAATTCTGAATTCGCTGTGTTAAGAAAGTGTTCATGATTCGCAGTACGATGTTGCAGTACAGCATCAAGTGCCTTCTTTGACAATTAGGTTAGCATCACCATGTTGACCAAGCACATCTTAACATAACCACACGTCTTTTATTGTGCACTGAAGTCTCCCAAAATGATCGTGGATTTGTTAGCTCTAACTCTTCGCAGGACATCACTAGCTGACTTCACGAATTCCGTGTGCGTGCAATTCAGTTTGGGTCGTATATCTGTGCCATACGCAGGGACCGCTTATAGTTGTGGTCTTGTTGAGATGCCAGCAAAGAGTTTTGTTTGGTTTCTTCAAACACTTCGTGCTTTTTTCCAGTGAAGTTATGCATAAGTTTTCAATCACTTACTTATGACAAGTTTGCAATTTACGCGTGGTTTTCAAGTGTCCCAGAGCAGAAACACTTTGCGCTATCATTATATTCGCCTCCCCCGATAAGCAGCGTAAACAAAGTTGCTCTTCCACTTGAGGATGGCTGGTGGGGGAGACTGTCACTAATTTGTTGAACCGGCCATTCAGCCCACATCCCGAAGTGGTTTTTGGTCAAATGCGTGACGAATGATGGTATTGGTTGTATTTGCGCATTTCATGGTAATAGCTACACAAATTACCGTTGGATAAACCGCTCGCGACGTTTGCACAGCAATTTTGCTGACCGAAGATAGCGGAATAACAACAATGAAAATACAGTTTGAATGTATGTTTATTGTTTGTACCACATGGAAAGTCAAGGCCATGGAGTGCCACATGCAATGAATGAGAATCGTTAGCGCACTAAATTTGCAGTAAAGCTGTTTGGTTAACATAACCATTTTACAAATATCACCTAAACTGCACGCAACAGCAAAACAGCGAATGCATCAAACCTGTGAGCAAACAGGGATTGTTTAAACGTAAAATAACTGCGTTGATGTCTTTTTCATCGCCAAAGAAGCGCAACGGACCGAAATAAATTCAGATACACCATGCATCAAACTTTCGTGTGAAGTTGTTACCTATCTTAAGAGCTATTTCTAAATTATATAAAAAAGTCACCTGTTGCTCATGCTCAAGTAGAAGCAAATTACGTATGGCTGGGAAAATTTTGAACAATCCAGAACATAGATGTAATCCAATAAAACCATGGTCACCACAGGAACTGAAAATAAGTACTGTCGTGAAAACGACGAATGTTTCCATTCATTCACCGTAATACTCGCTTTTTCTGGGGAGGGTTGTGAGGCAGTGGTTATAGGAGGACTCGGAATATTTCACGGTTTTCTGCAAGTTATGATAGTTCTGCCTGTTCCACACCAAGACGGTGTCAAGCACGGTCAGAGATGTCATCAAGGCACGTAGTTTTTGGTCGACCTCCGGGATGCTTTCCCGTGAGTGCAGCCAGCAGGACTTGCCTCGCCAACTTTTCATGTGCCATTCTGGTCACATGGCCGAATCAACATAGATGAGATCACTCTATTCTAGAGGAAGTGGCTCGGCATTCAAGGCATTGCGATTTTCACAGCTGAGCACTTTGTCGAGAAGTGTCACTCCCTGGACTCTTCGCAAAAATCCCACTCAGCTGACACAGACACAAACTTCTGAGCAGCAATACAATGGCTTGATCCCAGTAACAGGTGTCCGTTAACACCGTTCTCCGCAGCACTCCCCAAAATTTTGCACGAGAGACCCAGTATTATGCTTTCATGACTAAATATCATAACAGTTAAATGCCATGAGAAGCTTTTTGGTGCACTGTAGCAAAAACCCAAGATTACTGTACAAAGTGCTCAATGCAAACAATATAAAAGGTTTTCCGTGATATTCAAGCAAATCAACCGAAGGTGAACTGTCAGCAAGGCAGTGGCGGATCCAGACCTGGCATTTGGGGATTTTGTGGGACAGGATTTCAATATGGAGCCAACGTACCCAACGCGTTAAGGTTTTTACGAGTATGCTCCTTTTGTTTTCGAAATATTCTCTAAAATATCGTTTACCTTCCCAAACTTCTATTAAGCATATGCATGCCTAAAGTAGCATGAACCCACAGCCGAAAGATTCGTGTACTACTTACTGCAAGGAGCTATGCCGAAGTCGCGGTACATACTCTGTCTAAAACAATCCGACACTTTATCATACTTCCTTCAAAGCTGTAAGAGAAAAACACTGATATATTTAGCTACAGAAAATTTGCAATTAGGGCTTAACTTCAATAAATTAGCATTGTCATAAATTGCAACTAATTCGCAACACAACATTAGAAGCACAGATGTTTTTCTGGGAACAATTTGTTGTAATTTATTCTCACCCAGAGTGACAGTAAACCCCGATTGCATCAAGGCCACTGTTTTCAAGACGGATCTTTCTTTTTGTCTGAAAACATCTTCGCTCTCCCCACGGGTTGGTTGTGAAAGTTTTTTAGTCCTGGCAAGTTTCATTCGAACAAGTACCGCTGAGGTAAGTGTTAGGCTGGTCTGCAAACAAATACTGGATTGTAATGTTGCCGTTGAAATGTTTCAAAAAGTTTTCTGGATAAAACTGCATGCTGGTTGATGTATCTATAATTACAAAAAATTCGCCCGATAACAACATGTGTCTTTTTAATGTACATACTGTTTAGTGNATGCAGTGGTGGACTTAGGGTTGGGAGGGCCAGAGACAAGGCTGAAAAAGGTGCCCTCTGATGACGTCATCATACTCAGTCAACCGTGATGATAGCAAGCTGGCATCACCCCCTCCTGATGCTAGCAGAGGTTTTACAGTTGCTGTTGGGGCCCCACTGCAAGAAAAAGCACTAACACACAACAGTTGCTATTGGGGACCTTTCAAAAGCAGAGTACTTACGCAATGCAGTTGCTGTTGGGGTCCCTTCAAAAGCAGAAAAGAGTACTTACACATTACAGTCGCTGCTGGGGGGCCCTTTGAAAGCAGAGTACTTACACATTACAGTTGCTGTTGGGGGCTTCTTTGGAACAGAGCACTTACGCATTACAGTTGCTACTGAGGGCCCCTTTGAAAGCAGAGTACTTGCCCACTGCAGTTGCTGTTGAAGGCCCTTTTGAAAGCAGAGTATTTACACATTACAGTTGCTGTTGGGGACCTTTCAAAAGAAGAGTACTTACACACTGCAGTTGCTGTTGAGAGCCTCTTTGAAAACAGAGCATTTACACATTGCAATTTGCAGTTGCTGTTGATGGCCCTTTGAAGGCAGAGTACTTGCGCATTAAAGGTGCTACAGGATTTGTGGGAAACGTGTGTACTCTTCTTAGCTTTTGGGTTGAAGTGGGAATGCGATGAGCGTAACAGCCAAGCATACATTTTCAGAAACAAATGCTTACCATAAGTAAGAAAGGGAGGATGAAAATGATGGCAACCATCACAGCAAGGGGTGTGTAGTTAGTATTTTTGATTTCCATCAATGTGAGGTTGAACAAGAAGATAGTGTGAGAATATGTAAAAGTGAAAACTTCAGGGAACCAAGCTGTAAAATGCAATTGGTAATTGTAAAAGAAAGAAACAAATTTACTATTAAAACTTTGACTCTAGANCAGTGCTTCTCAACGCAACGCACTTGGCTCACAAACGGAGAAATTTTCAAATCCTAGGAGGAAATTTCTTCAAGATAATTACTGGGGGAAATAAGCATTTCAAGTTTTTTTTCTAGTTCTGAAAGGTATGATATTTCTGGCACTTCTACTGCAGTGCTTTTACTCTTTATAGCTTGTGTGCGAACAGCTAGCATTTGGTGTAATAATTAGGATCTACGCCTGGCTATACTTCTGTTTCCCGACCTGACTTACTAGATTTGAATTATAATGAAAGAAACTTNACAATTGTGAGGTAATAATGCTGATATTGTAGAGAGATAGAAAACGTGGTCTTGTTGATGTGCTGTGTTAAAGTTAGACTTCGAAGATTCCAATGTTTCAGTAAAAGTGTTGCTGGTTCAGGGACCGAGTTTGCTAGAAAACTTTGGGGAGCCAAACCTTTATTGTTTGCGTTTCGATGACGTCACCGTGCTCACTCACCCGTAGTACGACCTGACCTTTTGTAAAATTGGCAAAATGGGGGGCAAGTTATGGAAATGATATATTTGGGGGATATAAGGTGGTCAGATGCGTTTTGTAAAAATACCAGCCATTTTCTTAACAGTGGCAGATGCAGGCTGTGTTGTAATTCGTAAGTGCATGGTACGAGATTCTCAAATACAATTTTATGATAAGAACGCTTTTGTGACAATGCATTTATTTTTCGTGTAATTTTTTTCAATTTCTTGAAGCTCCCAAAGTACTTGGTTTGAAAATTTTTCAAACTGTGTACAAATGCCTGTGCTTTGTGAGCAGAGTCTATAGCCCTATTCAAAAACATTAGCGAAATAACCCACTTTTCAGATAAAAGACGCTAACTTCAGTGTTTTATGTGAACCTGGGCGTTTTCTTAAACTTTCAAAAATCCTTTTTTACATGTTGCATATCACCTTCTGAAGTGAACATCTTTCCGTACAGTTTCATGTTGTATGCTTTTCTATGGTAGCACCGTTGCTTGTGTGAACACCATAACACAACTAATAAGTTCTTGCGTGCAACACTGACTTCAGTTTGCAACGAACATTTTCTAGCTCACGTGAAACTCTTCAAAAATTTTCTCAGTACCTTCTGGACCACTAAGGCTGGCTGTAAGATGACCTCCCGGTTGATTCGATGGCCTTTGATCTAAATATAGCGGGCTGACGAAAAAGTGTGTCTGTTCAATGCAGCTAGAGTTTTTGTGACAATAAAGTGATTGCTATCGTTATTCAAAAGACTAACATTCCTATTAGCACTGCAAACGAAAAAACTCTTGGTATCATCGAAAACTTAAGAGAAATGAGGTGCACGCCAAATTGTTGTTGTTCAACCACTGCATATTCAAACATAGTCTTTGGCACTGGCGATGGTAACAATAATTGAACTAAACACTTTATCCAAGAGAATAATCTTTGCACATTTAATCACTTTAACGATGAAAACTGCTTTACACCAAATGAAATTTAAGAGACTCTCAATCAACAACAATTGTTCCACATATTTTCATCTCCAGCTATCACCCGGTGTTTACAATACACACAAGAACTGCAAACAGTTTATGTGACAAAGATAAAACCATTTACGGACCGTAAAACCACAATAGTGGTTCTAACTTTGTCCAGTCATAACCTGCCGACCGATAAGCTCGAGAGCTCTTCAAACCCTCTGCGGATTCGGAAAAGTCTTGTAGTTTAGATTTTTTTTAAATTAGAAAGTTTTGGGTGTTGAGTTTTTGTTGGTGACGTCACAATGGGCATAGGTTTACACATTTTTTGGCCGAGGTTACCGGGCCCTGGGGACCAACCCAAAAGGCCAGTTTTTTGGCTCAAATTTTGTTTGGAAACTAGGCTATAATCCGAGTCTTTAGAGCCCTTGATCGGCTTTCTAACGTTTTTAGTGCCAAAATTATGGCTCAAAAAACAAATTCTTGGTTTTTCAACAAAATACCACAAAAAGTATACTTGGTCAATTTGGCCAAATGCCATAACTCTCCAGCCGATTGAGCTAGAGAGCTGTTCAAACCCTCAAAAGACTCGGAAAGTCTTCCAGATTCGACTAAACAAATTGGGAAGCTTTGGATTTGAGGTTTCTTGTGGGTAACGTCATATTAGGGCTTGGTTGAGGCGTTTTTGGCTTACGTCATCAAGCCCTGCGACCCCAACCCCAAGGGGTAATTTTTTTTCGTTTTTTTTAAAGGTCAAGATCCACGTCTTTAGAGCCCTTGATTGGCCTTCCAGCGTTTGTGATTGAGAAGTTATGACCTGAAAACCACAAGATAAACAAACAAAAATATAATAAATAAACAAAGAAATAATTATATAATTTGTTGTTTTTAGACCATAACTTCCAAACCACAAACGCTAGAAAGCCAACCAAGGGCTCTAAAGAAGCCGATTTTCACTTAGTTTTTCTCTCTAGCTCTATCGGTCGGCAAGTATGACTGGCCAAAGTTGGAGACACTATTGTGGTTTTGCGGTCCTTTAGCCAATTACTTCTGGCGGCTTAAATTTGCCTACATCGCATTTTACAGCAAGACCCATAATAGAGAATGAAAAAACAAGACCTATTTTAGTTTGCGAGTGTTTGATTCTGATGTTCAAAGTGCTTTATTATTCATCATATCTTTAACAAGCACAAACCATGATCTTCTTTCGTTTTAAATTGTTGTGAGCAAATTTAAGGAGTGGAAAAGGCAACATTTTTGTGGTCGGCCCCTAACGACACTTAGTATCGCCACGCCACTGAGTACAGTAGTTCAGGCAACAACCCCATCTACGCCGGTTTCACGATTATTAGCCAAAGAAATACTAATACAGATCACGTTTGGTCGACGGACGATGGTATATATGACTAAACAAAGAAACAGGGAAAACAGAGCAACAGTGAGTTTTGCTAAGCCACAAGTAACAAATTGCCCTTATTTTTGGCCTTAAATACTGTATTTGGCCGACCTTAATGAACTTTGCTAAAGGAACTGTCCTGACAAGATTCACTACTAGAGTCATTATAATTTTAGAAGTTCTACGTTAGTTCTTTTTGCAGTTACTGCAAGATATGTATTTTTAAAATACGGGCTTGGAGCAGTGATTTTTAACTTACCGGCCTCTTAGGCCTCTGGTAAATTTGCAGTAAATATCGGCCGGGCCGGTGAATTATGGTTGCCTCTGGCAACCATGTTTGGGGGCCATGGTCCAAGTGCCCCCCCTTTCTACGCCCATGGTGGTGGTATAGCAACCGGTATTGCACAATGGTGCTATATCTATCACAGCATTTAATATGAAAACACATTAATTATGAGAATTGGGCTTAAAAAATGTAATTATGCTCAACAATTGAGATAATCAATTCAAATTTGGTTAGTTCAGAAATACAATTTACTGCTACTAAAAACACAAAATTATCACTATCACTAAGCCACATAGATCAAATGAAAAACCAAAAGATATTTTGGTAAATACTAGCAGTGGCAACCGTGTTCTGTATATTGCAGGCTACCGACCAGCGCAGAAATTCGACTCACAAGAACATGACACGAATCAGTCACGTGATTGAGCGGCATTTATGTACACACTGATTCGGTTCATTCATATCAACCAACACAATTGTCAACAATCATGATAATTCAATTTACATAGTAAATCCGTACATTATGTCTATAGACAATCCAGTGATAATGTCAGTTTTTCTAATTTATTTCCTGACGTTATTCTGGGGTTTTCCAACAATAATGAAACCATGAAATTTGTACAACTACAATATTTTTATCACAAAATATTTGGGGCACAAAAGATATTGTGTCCCCCCTTCCTCCCCTTAAACTCGATCCCTGTGCTGATTATTTAGAAAGAGCTAAGACAATTTTGAAAGTGTGGCATAGGGGTTTTGGGATGAAAATTGTCATCGAAGTAAATAGATGAAATATTTGATTGATAAGCACTTTTCATCGATACGTTGTTCTGTTAAAGAAGAAAAACATATCTAGAATATTTTTTATCTTTCAACAATGCCCAAAACATACAAATTTACAATCCCACAAAATGCCAAAAAACACAGGTTCAGAGCAAATACTTCTGCCATTTCGAAATGCGTGCAAAGTTGAATGTGCTTTAGAGCCGGTAAGAAAATTCTGACAAAGAGGATCTTTTGGCAGTTGCGATCTCGGAGATCATAGAGCAAAGTTGATATGTTTTTCCACGAATTTCTCCATTGTTTTCTCATCCTGAGGCTCAAGGTTGAATCAAATATTTTTGGAATTTCCTAATGGTTCTTTTGTTTGATAAGTTTGTTAGCATTCAGTAAATTCCGATTTTGTGTTCTTTATTTTGTAATGCTCCTTCAGCAAGTACCTTTCATTGTGATTCATGATTGAGAGGAGGTGAAAGTGTCTGGGGTTTGTGAGAGAGGAGTACAGAAAAAATGTTGAGAACCCTTGCTCTACTGTCAAACCTATTCTGGTTGAAAAATCATGCACAGGTTTCCACAAACTCACCGGGCGTGGTTGCAGAAAGCAAGGATAAAACCCAAACGACACCGATTCCTTTGTGTACGGATTTCACCTCCTGCATTTTGTAACGGATAGGCCAGTTGATCGCGTATATCCTTTGCTGCCCAAGAAGAACCAGGTGATACAATGATGAAGAAAAACCAAGCAGATAAAACATTCCNCCGATTGTTGCTTGAGGAGAACCTCGAAGGCTGAGCTGAATCTTATCAATTTCCTGAATTGTGGAATGCAAAGTCCATCTCAGGTTGTACAGAGAAATAATTAAAGGCTGAAAACCTGTGCAAGAAAAAACTCAACGTTAGCTTATCTTTTCGATTAAAAAAGTGTCCATTATGTAATATAAACAAAAATATCTTCACTCAAGAACATCAATTGAGTACTCAAATACAAGCGTTCAACAAAACAGTAGTACATTTGCTACTTTTTGCATTACGAAAAACACAGCAACAGACTTGAGAATGAAAGGCATCCTAGTTTTATCATGATGGATGAGTTTCCAAAAACAAACTTAAAATTTACCTGTCAGAATATCTGCCACCGCTAGTGATGCCTTTATTTTGTCGTAATAAGTCTGCTTGTTTTTAAACAAGCAGTACCATAGTGTGAGAGAATTCAACACTATTATACTGAGTCCCAGTGCGCCAAGAAAGATGCCGAATATCACAGCAATGCCCAAGTTGCATTGGTCGCAGTTGATCAACGTAATGTTGGAACAACGCATTTGCGCCTCTCGGGAGCAGAATGAAGGAAAAGGGCAAAGGGCTGAATGCCCCTGAAAGTTGTTGATTGCTATAAGTGATCCATTGATGCTGGAGTTTGTCTGACTTGTGTTTTTTGCCAGGTCGGTACCATTTTGTCGGTGAGGAATGTTGAGGAGTGGAAACCTATCTTTAATGAACGTAATTCTTCCCTGACCTGTACAAAATACCACGTTAACGTTATTTTAAACAAAAATATCTATGGTCGAAAGCTGAAATAATTTTAGAGTTGAAATATCAGCGAAAACAGAGGTGGAAAACGTTGCAAATATAAATAAATGATAATAAATGATGTAGTGAATGCATATGGCCTTACCGCTTTTGTGCTTTTTTAAATGAGTGATTTGGGGCATGTTCTGTTTGTGATTCGATGCAACGCATTTTTTCGTGAATAACTTAAACAGGTGGCATGATAAATTGCCAACAGGCATCTCAGTGATTGGTTGCAGTTTCCAGTCGCTCCTGTGAACGCTCCTTCCTTTTATTCAATTGGAAAACCAAAGCCTCAAAATAATGAAAGGTCTTCTAAAACGAAAAACTCTAAGAAGTTTTTCACCACTTTCCGCTGGAGAGCGGCATATCACTCTGTGTATTGTCGTGTTATTAGCAACGAAAAGCGTGCTTATACAAAAAACTGATATGCCACCTTTACGGAAAGCGAGTATATAGTCGCTGTCATGAACATAGACAAACAGCCGCATTCGCTGGGCATTTCAGACTCGGGGAATACCCAACAGTGGTTTTGCGACTGGTGACCTCAGGCTGTAGGATATTTCTTATTTCTTCGGGTCACATTTTCAGGTGTCATTGGCAGGTGGGGCACACATTAGCTCATGTAAGAAAAAGTAACATTTCTTGACTCGCTGTGCTTTGTTGAAAAAACTTAAATACTTAATTTTTGCTGATTTTGTATAGCCAAAAATTTATCTGCATGAAAAGTTTCACAAGGCCACGGGCCAACATAAGCAGGCCCGGCGGCCACAAGTGACCCGCGGGACAGACTTGCCTACGACAGGATTAGTCTACTGAGCTCAAAACTACTAGATGTTATTCAAAATTTTCACTTGGCTCGGCTAATGCGAAATCAAGGTTTTTTCATTGGCAATGAAGTACTATGCATCTTTTAAATGTGTTTAGGTTTATATTGGTAAAGATGGCTGCTAATAGGTTACCTCATGTATCTGCTGAAACTGCTTTGCAACAGATTTTGCCAATTACATCAGAGGGTGAGTCTGACTCTGAAGTTGCAGATCCAGAGTCGAAGAGTGGTTTGGATGATGTATATTCTCATTGAGCTCGTAATAACAATAGTGACAATGAAAGTGATGATGGCACTGATGATAGTTGGACTAGCCCATGGGATTCAACACAGGCATCTCAGCGAAGTACAATGGGATTGGGATTCAACCGAGCTTCAACCAAACAGCTTTCTCTTTGCTGGCAATAGTGGTACCGAGGCATCATTGGATGAAAATAGTACGAAACACGAAAAAAATTTTTACATCTGCAAAGTCTTCTTTGCTACAAGCATTATGACAAGGGTAATCAGAAAGACTAATTGGCATCTTTATCGGAGTAGGGATGGTGTGCTAGAAACACCGATTTGTGACTTTGTCCACTTTTTATTCTCTTCGGTGATAAATGCCAAAGACACAGTATGAATATATTCTGTTCTCAGCAAACCATCTCCCAAGTAGATACTGTTGAATACTTGGGGATCCTTATTGACTCTAAACTAACGTGGACCCCCACTTAGAAAATTTAGGTAAAAAAGTTGCTAATAGAGTCAGAGTTTTATTTAAACTCCTACCTTTTGCTGATGTGCATTAGTTAAGAATAGTATATTTTTCTCTGGTCTACTCCCATCTAAATTACGGTATTTTGAATTGGGCTACAGCCAATCGGTCAAGTATTGCTGATCTAGTAAAGTTAAATAATAGAGCTATCCGTAGTCTACTTACAGTTAATCGTAGAGAGCGTATTCCACTTAGAGATCTATTTTATTCAGCACGGATACTACAGATCAAGGATCTTTACAATTATCAATTAGCAAAACATATGTACAAAATTTATCACAATATCCTTCCTGATTTAATCATGACGGTTTCAACATTTTTTGCTACTACCAAAATCAGAGAAACGAGACAAATTTCCAAATTACATATGAAATTCCCCTAGCGAAGACACTTAATGAACGATGTCACACATCTTTTCGAATACCCTCAATATGGAATGATATTCCAAAAAGTTTTAAACTAGTCAATTATTTTCGATTCTGTCCGTTACAGAAAAAGTATTTAAATTGAACATCCTCACATATTATAAAAACTTAATTTTTCCGCTTGCCTGCAATTGTGTTGCAGCGCGTCTTGTTTGTGCTTATGTCCTGCTTGTTTGTACTTATTGTCCTGTGGTTATGTCTGCGCCATCTTTGCAGATACATGTATAGAATTATGTAGATTATAACTTGTCTTCTGTGCGGTTCGACTTGTATTTCGCGGGGGAGGATGACTCAAAGACCCTACGGTCATTCTCCTCTCTCTGATATCTGATTTTTTCAAATATCAAATAAAAATGTCTGTCTGTCTGTCACAAAAATGTGCATTTCCTCGAAGTTTTCGTAGCAAAACAAAGATAAACCGATGACAACCAATCGAAACATTTGTCTCTAAAAAATTGCTTTATTATATTTAAATGAATCAAAAGATGATTACAGTGGACAACCTCGGGGTTTGAGTTTTTGCTGATCGTATAGGCTGTAGCATAACAAGCCAAGAACGTCGACAAACTTTGCATAAACAATACTTACGAAAGTTGAAATCCGAAATGTTTTTCCCAAGGATGGAGTTTGGTCCAGACAGAATGCTGGGAGGAATAAACGGTAACTTCACTGTTTGGTTCATTGCCCTTAATGCAAAATAGCTACCTGCTTTCTACAGCCCTGCTTGAAGATAACTTAATCTCAGATTTTCTTACTTGGCTTGTTACGCCTGATAAAAACAAATGGACTCTCGGTTGCACTTGGATTTGGCAGTTTAAGCACGTGATGTAACGCGTGGTTGATGTTAAGATTAAACACATGATATCAGGACATATAGAAACAAATTGTCAACGTTATAACTTGTCCTGGAAAGGTCACTGAACTTTCGAAGTGACCTATGATGTAATACTTCTAAGTGATGGAAGATTTTTAAAACCTCCTGCAGAAACAAACTTATTTTTTTCATCCAGTGAAGTTTGTACTCTTCAGTTATTTTGATCTTATCAGAAAATAAAGCCATCTAATTTTGGTTATTCAGCATGCGTTATGTTGTTTGGTATGAAAAAATAGTTCAACTGCTATCGTGTGCAGTTTTTTCCTTTTTTCGTAATATATTCGTGTCTTGCTCTTTGTTGCAACACATACACAGGTTTAGCAGAACAGGATTATTATAGCTATTTCTTTCCTGTTAACCACATGAGTGCTTCAACATAATGTTTGTAAAATGTTTACCAAAAATTTTAAGTTATCGATTTCGCTTTGTTAATCAGTGCTTCACACCAATGCAATTTTCCTATCGTTTTCACTCAAAATTCCATTTCAATCTTGTTGCCTCGAAATATTAGCATACCTAAGCGCATTGCAAATCGGATTGGAATTCTCAAACATGCACTAAACAGCGGAATGTTGGAGACAAGTTTACATGAAAAGTTTAATATTTTACAGAAAGCTTCGGTTACAAAACTAGGAGTCGTCTCGTAACCAATCAAATATAGTTTATACTACAGGCTCGCTGTGGCCAGAAATTTCCAAAATTTTCTTAACTCACAATCGTTTCCCACATTTGCTCTTTTCAGTTCCTTTCACAAACTTTTAACCTGCACATCCACACAAGTCATACGAAAACCTGAGCAATAGTTTATGACTGCGGCCGCACTAATTGGGTGTAACTGCGTTCGATGCCGTATCCATAATGCTTCGTTCAATGACATGATTTAGACATGTACAGGAACTAGACCACCTTAATAATTGTTTTGTACGATCATGGTTAATTTGAAAACATGGGTATATACAGATACAGCTGTCTACTACAGTACATTCGTGGATGTTGGAAGAACTGAATTTTTTAGAACGAACACAAAGTTTGTGTTTTGTAACAACGAAAGTATTTTCTGTTTGATGGTTCACGATACAGGAAGTGTGCAACAATTTCTCTTTTTTGCGCAACAACTGAAACAAATCTTCGGCGCACCCTACCAGGCTTTCTATTTATCATTTAACTCAAATTGATTTCATACCTTGATTTGGAGGTTTACGGAAATTATAGCATGATCATGTTCCCACAAAAATCTGCCCGGAGTGAGCAGTTGGTACAGTGTAGGCAGATCCCGAAGACCTTTTGCACCAGCCAGTCACATGACGTCTGTTTAGGAAGACCTAAAACTAGTCACAGATATATTTAGCTGAATCTAGATACTCCGAGGCGGTCTGATTTGTGACCGCGTTGTAACATAATTTTGCAGCTTAATGTGACAACGAAGATGTCATGAATTGACGAAATTCTTTTCTTAGATTTGCTATCGTAAACGTTCCATGCATGAGAATTCTGGTTGTACACTATTACTGAGAAATAATTTCAATAATGCTAAAATCTATTACCATTGTTCATTCATTGCTGCTAGACAAAAATCGTAATCATTTATGATGCAAACTTAGTGCAACTTGGTGCAGTTTTCTTTCAGAAAATAATTGTGAAATGCGCTTTGCGAAAAACTAGCTTTCAAATGTGATCACGTAAGAGCAGACAAAATTTTGTCTAAAGCGTGTCTTTTAAATTATGTCGATACATCCGACTCCAAGTGTAAGGTGAACTTGGACGGAAAAACAGTTAAGAAACATACGTTAACGGATATTTTTGAAAAATAGTAACTAGGTGATTGAAAACCATGTACTTATTGAGGATGGCTAATGTTTTCAAATATTAATATTTTATGTTTCATTAGCTCAATAAATTGTATTCGATATTTGATTTGATAATAAGGCATATAACGTATGAAGAGACTATATTGATGCTTTTTTGACTAAAGATGACAAGCCACAAGGAGCAGCAACAGTTTAGCTCTTTACCGCAACAGCTCACCTTGAACTAAACAAGTCACAAATGTTATTCTGGTGTTTAGAGCTTTTCAACATTGCCAACTGATCAGACTATGCAATTAGTTCAAATTTGGCCTGGAATCACCGTATAGTTTGAAATCATTCGTTCAAGATCCAAATAAAATATACCTATTTTTAGATTTCTAAGCATATTCAGCTGTAAGCATTTTCATCTTAAGGCGGTTTGAATGCAACTTTCGTAACCCCTTGCAAATTATATAAGCGTAATATACCCTCACACAGTATGAGGGCTTTTACTGCCTCTTGTGCCAACATATTTACAACACTACCTTGGCTGTTTCAAGAAGTACTCAAAGGGACCCAAAAAACTTCACCCAATACATCCTTCTATACGTTTATCTTGAAATGTGAAAGTTTATTTAGTTAAAACCATTTTTAAATGTTATTGCATTGCTGTTGGACAAACTCTTTTCTTCATCAGTAGAACTCACTAAAAAATCAACCTTGGTAGGAATTATACACGAAATTCCATTTTTATAGTTTTTCCACTTGTTTTGCAAAGGATCCCGTCATTTCTATGTTGTTTATTTTTACATTCTTTAAACCATTTTTCAACTTCCCCAACCTGTTTGTTTTGCAGCTTGGTGTTTATTTGTTGACCTTTGTGTTTAAGTAAATGTTTCTTCAACATATTGCAGTTATTCTACACTCTTCATTTGCAACAGTCATCAACCACAATTTTTTTTTTAATAATGCTAAAATAAAGCGTTGCAACTGTTCGTTACCGGGTAAGATAGCTTAAATCCACAGATCTACAAAAACAACGATCAAGAGGCTTATGTTGTTGGCCATAAAATCAGAGTTGAAATTATGAGGTCCAAAGCCTTGCAAAGGCACTTCGAAATTTCTAAACAGTTTAAGCTTCTGAAAAAATCGTGAAGATTTCTAAACAGTTTCAAGGAGATTTTTAAAACCTTTGTCGAAAGAGAGTAAAACCGTGAGTAGACGGTAAGGAAATTATATACAAACAACGGTAATCAACTCAGCAACGTTTATTTTGTTGGCATCTCTTTACTTTTAAACTCAATATAATCGTATTTCACAATCAGCAGACTCTAGTCATACTGTAATTCTTTCTTCAGATCCCAAGTTTTTCTATTTCGCTTTTCTAACTTTGTTTTAATATGTTAAAATCATCGCAACCACGAACACAAAAGTGAAATGACACATTATATGCCAAAAAGCAACATCTTCTAAAGTCTTTCACAAACGCCGCAGTCCGGTGATTTAGCTGTCTAAAGAGATTGTCCTTTAGACCAAATCAAAACTAAAGCTTGTCTAAGAATGATTGCAAATATACAGAATAGCATAACAAGGTAAACTGAAAGCCTGAACACAATTACTAACGTTTCTTCCAAACCGGTCTGCGTACACTAAGACATTATTTTTAAAATAAATATTTTTAAAAAAATTTTGTGACTACATCGAACATTTACTGCAATTAGTGCAACAAGTCTGTCTCATCGACTAATCGGGTCGAAACTGACAAAACACTAGCGCCCAAACAAAACCGTTTTCGCGTAGATTTGAGTCACTTTGAGTCATCAAAAGGATAAATACGAGTAATCACATGAGCAGCAGAGCGTGGGTGACGATCGGCACGTGCACCAGTATCCGGAAGGTTTTCAGGGTGAAAACGCCAGTCAGGTTTTTGATTTTGCGCTGGTTGTCAATTAATCCCGAAGTCATCTGGCGATTTAAAGCATGTTGGTCAGCGTTAGGCAATTGAGGGTTCGAAATTTTATTTTANTCAGTGCCGAATTAAGGTAGAGCGGGGCCTGTAGCATTTCTAGAGCGCGGGACCCAAGTTTAAAAAACATCTCGACATCTGCTAAACCATAAAGCATGTGGGCAAGGCATCCGTGTTTCTAGCACCACTACGAAAGGGTTCACAAGGGCGCATCACAAACTTGTCACACTAAACAGATACTTGTTACAAAACCTTTCTGTTAGCAAAAATGAACCATTAACCAACCAACGACTTCCAGATTTTAACCTAGACTGCACATTCTAAAGTGTGGTGCGTAAGCCTAAGACTATGTCAAGCTAATTGTTGTAATTAGTTCATTATTTGTGATTCATAAGCAACAGACAATGAGTCATTATCAATTGAATTATGTAGCTGAGTTACTGAATTTGGGTACTTGCTTATTTAGGCCAGGGTACATACAGACATGGGCGCCATTAGGTGGGGGGCACGGGGGACGTGTCAGTAAACAGGGTGCATGAGTTCATCAAAACAACTTTAAGGGTGCACCATAACCAAAAAGGTTGAAGAACGCTGCAGTAGAACAATGCTCGGCGATAAACAATCTGAGCATAGCTTCAGCCCTACAACTTTCGAAATCTGGTGTTTGTAACTTAAAACCTTGTGTTACATTAGGAATCATGCAAAAAGTTCTTTAGTCTTATCTGAGTGCTTTTGCTACCAGTTATGCCTTTTAAGCTCACAATATTTCGCTATGATTGCATTATTGCAAACTTCACAAAAGGCTTTT
>JGI24021J15306_10001381_pt1 | contig 23606 bp, 14 predicted proteins | sample Ectturendosymbi1_FD_15306 | JGI IMG/M metagenome (IMG submission 15306) | reverse complement strand
GAAGTTGGAATAACCTTGAGAACAGGGTTTTTCTTTAGGTGTTTTAGGGAACCGATTCGGATCCCTAGAATTTAAAACCGGGTCCCTAGAATCAGAGAAAATTATCGTTGGGTCCCTAGAATCAGAGAAATCGCGTCCCTACAAGTCCATACCGGGTACCTAACATTTTCCTTAAAAAACCTGCTTGAGAACTTAATCCTTTTTAAATCTTCGATAGTTTGATGTTTTGCATACAAAGTATGCTTTGAAGGGACTAAGAAGCAACCGGTAGATCGGTGTTGCGTGAACCCAAGTCATAATTTACCACAACTTATAATAAATACTACGGCCAAAGCAAACGATACAACTGACATCTTGCAAACGTTTCGATAACAACTGTTATCATCTTCTGTGCATAGCAATACCACAACTTAAAGTTACAAATTGTTCCCTTTTATCTATTACGTTTAGGTGCATATGTTTGGGAAAAGCACTTTTGAACTACAGTATTAGTCAGAAGGTGGGGAATCGGAAATAAACCCTGAACAATAATGCTGGTGCTAACGATTACTTTTCATTGAGAGGCTCAATCTTTAATAAGCTTACTCAAAGCAAGGCGAACAATCAAAATCGTCCAGCAGTACGATTCGTATTTATCTGACTCGAAGGCAGATCGGAGCAAACAGAAAAAGCTGTTTGCGAAATGAAGTCAAGTTCGAGCTGCTTTTCGTGTAGCCTTAGTGATACAGTCTAAGTTTTCTTACCGTGATTTTTGAAACTTCCATGTTGCTGCTATAACGTTCCAGAGCAAATTTACCCTGCGGTATGCCTAAAAGCCTGGGATTTGCACTCGCAGGCGTTGAAATTCGAACCTCATCATGACAGCGCTCTTGCACGGTTCCTCCTTACGCGAGCGCTTCAAAGCAAACGAATCGGACATTACTTTTTTTGGTTTCTGCGATCCGAGGTTGAGAACTTGCATGTTAGCCAAAGATATTCAATTCTTTTGGAAGCTTATCTTCGTGGATGCGGACCTAACATGATCGATGAGCTTTCTAAACAAATCACTGCCGTCAACATTTTGAAAGAATTGAGTGTTCGAGTAAGTATGGGAAAGCTTTACTGAGAAATACGTCATAATGGAACCCTTTTGTATCGCGTCTGTATTTGTCAAAGGAATTTTTGCATGCCTGTCACAAGAATATAATGCTTTATTGATTGCTGAAAATTGACAGAAGCACCGCACTTGTGCAGCTTTCGTCACGTTCTGGAAAGTCGTGCGCCGCAAATGCAAAAGGAGGTGACAGCCTAAAAGACGAAATTGCGAAGATTGATTTGCCCGAAACATTTCAAGCGCCATTTGATCCCCGCATTACTCTTGGGAAACTCATTGTGGACAAGTCAAAAATAATGGACTCAAAAAAGCGTCCATTGTGGCTTGAGTTCGTGAATGCCGACAGTTTCGTGGTTTCCGAATCAAACAATATTGAACGGTTAGCCATAGTCATGGTTACGCTGTGAACTCAAAAGTGTGCATTATTGTTGCGAAGTGTATTACTTGAGCGTGGCTCAAAACACTACATCATAATTCAGTTTCTGCCGACGCTTGGCGCAGCCTAGCGGAACCTAATAACCAACGCCAATGTATTCCTATTTTATCACAGACTTATTTTCAAACAAGGTGACGACCTGCGTCAAGACATGTTAACACTGCAAATGCTGTCATTGATGGGAAAACTGTGGAACGAGGAAGGTCTTGATCTTCATCTGCTATCGTACGGTTGCATGAGCACAGGTCTGCGCCAATTCCTTTTAGCGCTAATCTCAATTCTGCGACGATATAACACAAGTTACAATGGAGCCATTATTCATTTTAGACATAGGTGTAGGAGCAGGTAATTTTTTGGGATGCGAAAGATATTTTGCCCGAATTTCCCCAAATTTTCCCGAAAAAGTTTAAGCGCTGAACTTTCCCCCTACAAATTTTCTGTAGCAGTTTGTTACTCATCAACTCTCTCACAAAGTAAAACACAAAATTACTAGAAACGGTTTGTTGATTTTATATGCTGTATATTTGATGTGTTTTCTATGACATACTAAACTTTTTTGTGGGGAGTCAGACTCATGTTTTCTTTAGCCACACTCATTTATACACTCATTAACAAAAACGTGTAATTTCATTATATTTTTAAGAATGCCGAAACAAAACTTCTGTGCCTGACTTTTTTGAGATTTTGCCCGAATTTTCGACAACTTAAAAATTTTTGGTGTGCGCTTGCACCTCCTTTACCCCCAGTTCGTACACCACTGCTTGTATACATCGTGTCGTATTCTTTATGCTATCTGTGTTTAATGTAGGCTTACTTGAGGCAAGATGGGACATGGTTTCGTAGAAAAATGAGTCACGGGAAGTTATGAAGTATGAATTGTATAGCGCGGGTAGTCTCTGTTACTTTACCAATTCAACCCAAAAAGATGCTAAGCTCTACTAGATTTTTCATTTAAGCTTGCCCTTGTTATCTTTTTTTAATTTTAGGCTCAGAGTTTTAATTTAGGCGAGACACTGTTATGGCATGTTCTTCAATGTCGGCCGACACAGCGTAAGTGGAATAAGGCAGAAATAAGCAACGCGTGTGCTCTTCCTGGGCATCAACGAAGTTATCACCATAGAACCGTCGCCAGAAAGTTTTTAATAGAGGGGCTTTACGTTTGTGCAGGGGGGCTAGAAATTCTGAAAATTTACATTAAATGCACAACACAGGACTGGCACATTGTGATTCACATTGTAGGTAAATTAATGATAAAATTATTAAATATTTTCCCACAAAAATATCCATAATAGGCTCGTAGTTTGCAAATAAAATTTTTCGAACAAGCTTAGCAAAAGGAATTTGGACATCGTCATTTAATTGACGACGAGTATTTAGAGATGTCGTAACGAAATGCAAATGTTAACAAAAATTTGCAAGAAACGAGAATCAAGCCTATTGTTCAGTTACGAAAACACTGTTGCTGAAGGAAAAAATCTGAGGTCGGTCAAATCAGTGCACCGCGATGAACGTGTTGTTTCATCAGCACACAAATTGATAAAATTTGCAATGAGGTGAAGTAAATTTTGCTTAAAAAGCATAGGCATCGTGCTTTTAACTAGCCGAAACACGCATACATAAACCTTTCTGGTGTTTAGACCAGTTAATCTTTTAATGCATGGCACGTGTTTAGATTTACACCATTATTGTATCTCAAGTAGGCTATCAATGTTGACAAGTACAAGCTATTAAGGCCTACGTGGACGCAACATGGTTAACATCCGTAATGCACCAACTGCACTACTCTGTCCGGGCAAGCTTAGCAGTCATTGCCAAATAAACCTTTCTAACTGCACTATTAACTCCATCTTGCTATCGGAACAGCAGGCTGCACAATCGTGTAACATTGGTCGTAAGCAATAAAAGTATCTTGCTTCTATGCCGTACTAACTACGAGAAGACTATCTGGAATAGCCATAAGACATTTTTTCACAACAGTCATAACTACACAAAATACGGTGATCAATAGGAAGTCGAACTTCTGGGCGTATGCCACTAGGCATATAAGCTACTGTAACTTCACCATCAACACTCCAAGCAATGAATGCTGACGCTTTGCGATCAAGCCTCAACTACATTTCTTACCTTACTGACGAATGCTGCCGTAAGAATGCTGACGCTTCTTACCTTACAAACGTATCCAAAATGATCAGGCGATGTTATTCCAGGTTGTAGCGGCAAGTACAACTGTGTTCATAAATTACAGAACGGAACAGAATACGGATTGATAAAAACTCCACTGATTTCTAGCGTTTTATATTTCACTTTGGGGGTTCTTGAAGCCTTGTTTGGGGCCCCCGTGGCAACAGGACTGCTTTTCAATCAGGTGGTGTGAGTCAAGTGAGAGTTNTTGCTCTAGGGATTTACCGATTCACAATTGCTAGCATGTAAGCCAAAGATACAAAACTTTCGTTGCACCGGCTGAAGTAAATATTTCCTTAGCTGATTATCTTGGAATCGACATGAACGTTCGTCAACGGTCTTGACGCACGAGAAGACGATCACTTCGGTTGCAGTCTGGCCTCGTTTAACCACTGCAGGGATACCAGTGCACCTTGGCACAGGACGTTGTGGTCATCTTCGCCACCGAAAGAGACAAGCATCCTGATTTTTGGGCATTATGGCCCTGTCTGCTTCCCAGTTATCATGGCGCTACTTTGCTGCAAATGGAGCAAATCGTAACTGAGTTCATGACTAGGCCGCCACCCATTGTGGATGCAAAAGCTACATTGATGGAAAATAAAGCAGTTGTAAATATGTTGTGCTCTTCACTTCTAAACGATTTTCCATACAAGAGGTGACTTAACCTGCTGCTTATGCCCCGCTGCACACGAAAAGAAAGTTATAAACTTCTATTTACATTCATACATTGAATTTACTGAACATTAATGTCACGAAGCCATCTTGTTCGTTTTAGTCTGGACTGCACCATGTTTCACATTTGGCTAATCGATGTCAGAGCTGCACGAGCTGGCTCTTTTAAGGCATTGGTTTGCGAGATCTGCAGCTAAGCCGGCGCAACTCCAGTAAAAGAGAGCAGTAAAAGAGTTGAAGGCAATGGAAACTTAGAAAAACAAAAAAATCGTTACCATTATATTTTCTTTTATTTATCAACAACACTGACTTCACAAATATTAACAGAAATTAAGAAACCATTCTCAATAATCTGGGTGCGCGAATAGCTGCAATAAATTTGTTTCAAGTCTATCCTGTTAATCCATGAAATTACCTGTGCTATCTGTCATGAAAAGGCACTGCCTCCCTTTTGAAAGGTCAGCAGACAATGTCTCCGTTCTCCGGCGTCCCTGTCCAAAACTCTCTCTAGCTGTAGGTCTTTCTAATTTCGTATCCGAATTCCTTTGAGAGTTAAACTTCAACTGAAGCGGCAGAGATTATGTGCGAAATCTGTCGTTACATTTTTTTAGTTTTGTTTACTCCGACTTCTGTTCACGTCAGCTGGTTTCTGTGCTTGAAGCAGTAACTTGAGGTGAGATTTCAGTTTTGTTGAGGCATGGAAAACAGCAAAACGAGTTTATGTTACACTACCAATGATTGAAAGAAACGTCTATGCTCGAAAAAGCAGCCTACCTATGTAAGGTCCGAAAGCCCCTTTCCTTGCTTCTATATGCTGTCTATCTCACTTCTAGACCAACTTAGCGATTTTGGCAATCGCTCTGAGATGATAATCAAAATCTTTAGATCATAGGTTTCCTAAAATATAGTGAACAAAAGTTCGCAGACATGACTACTCTAGAGCTGGGGTGGGGTGACTTCTTGATTCGTGGTTGCATTGGATCTATTTGACAACGAGCGGCAGCAGATGGATGGATTACTTGTGTAAACCAATATGAACTACATGTAAAAAACTGAAATGGTTTTTATACCTGGAGAAACGAGGGTCGGATTAAAAGAGTTTAATAAACGGTAGTTTTCCCATTCGGTGATCAGAGTAAGTTAGTGATAAAACAAGTTATCACACCCGGTAAACCAAGTTTGAGTGCTTTCTCTGTTATGGTAAAACTAACTACGCCAACGTATTTCCACAGGTGCGAATAAACCGCAAACGAAAGCCAAAAGATCCGCGGTTTGGCCACCCCTCTTCTACACCAAGGCTCCGCAGAACTCCTCATTTTTGGAAATATTTTTGGGCTGGTTCTATTTTTACGCTTTTTCCTGTTAACAACTGAAGAAAATTTGAAAAGAATGCCTCAGAAGAAACGTCGTATTGAGAACCATTCTGTCCCGATGCTATGTAGAACTGCAAAAAATCTATTTTTAAGTGAAAGAATGACTTGTTGGTCAATTATTTCTGTTTGCTTTTCAGGCATGCTAGTGGGCATAATTGAGATTGTTCCTAATGCCAAAACTGTTGCGAAAATTCAGAAAGAGTTTGGTGGATTTTTTCGAGGAACATTTAAGGACGAAGTGTTGAAAAAATGGTTGGAGAGGAACAATCCAGCGGCTGACAAGATGGAAGAAGCTGTGGAATCGTTCATGCTTTCCTGCGCTGGATACTGTGTTGCTACGTACATATTGGGCGAGTGCAATTCGCTTCCTGTTATTTTTGTTAAACGTACTTCCGCTAGAGAAAAGTCTTCGAAAAAAGATGGTTTATGTGAACAACTACATTGGTCCTTACAAATGTTTGTTATCAAATCTTTTTATTGGATTTAGCTTACCTGCAACTTTTTCTTAGTATTCATGAGCTCAGTGACAACTTCTTTACATCCACGTAGGCATTTTTCAACTGTTTCTATTGTTATGTTTTGTTTATTTGCTTGCATACTGGCCTTCGTTTTCATGGTTTTTAAAAGAATCTAAACATTTTTTTGTTTTACTGGTGTATGCCCAGTGTTCTCGAAAAAGTCCGGGCTTACATTTATAAAATCGATTCAAGCTGTAAATAACGTGCGAACTCTAAACCTATATAAATGCCCTATTTCGAGGTAAATCATTGAAAAAAAAATCAAGAATGGTATCATGACACACATCATGGCTATGTCACTGTTTCATTTTTTTCTGAGCTCTGGTTTCGAGAGATGTCAAGATAACTGTTAGCTTTGTTCATACAAGTTAGGACCAGCAATAAAGCTACGAACGAGCAGTTNTCGTATTTTTTTCCTTATACGCAGTTTCAAGCTTATGTTAAACTCTTTGCTAATTTTTTTTTTCATTTTTCACGCAGTNATTTTATCGACTGTGTATAGCGTGTATGTGAAGGAAGCGTTGTATTGATTACATGTTACTCCTGACTGTGCCCTGAGACTAATGCATTGCATTTACAGGTAACCAACGCTCATAATTTCTCANTGTAACAGGAATGCTTTCTGTGCTCTAGTTATTTTAGTCAAGCACTAAATTGATGATTTAAATACTGTATATACCTCCATGAATCACATGTGCGCCTTCCGATGGTTTGTAGGCATTGGTGATCGACATAACGACAACATCATGTTGACGGAATCTGGCAATTTGTTTCATATCGACTTTGGCCATTTTCTTGGAAATACCAAGAAGTTTTACGGGATTCAACGAGAACGCGTTTCGTTTGTGCTCACACCAGACTTCGTGTACATGATGGGAACGGAGGAAAGTCCCATGTTCCAGAGATTCAAGGTGGGAGCTCTCTTTGAAAGAAAGCTGATTTTTGCTTTTAGGTTGCTTTGGGCATGTCGGGATTATGCTATAGGCAAAAGGTTAATTGCCTAGAAATTAACCTGACAGAGCGTAATTTCCTACAAATTAACCTCTTTATTGTGCGATACAAGTTGAATCTGCATGACTGCTCAAACTTCTACACACAAAATGTTAACCAAAAAAACAGAGAGAATGATCGAGCGGTGAGTCTGGATTACACGTGTTGATACAAAAACCGGTAGATTAATGTACAACAACGTAGTTTGAAATGCGACACAGAAAGAGCTTGGACCAGAACCGTCATCAGAAAGTCTTCAGTAAGGAGCTTTACGTTTGTCCGGGGGGGCTGACCTTCTAAAAGTTGACAAAAACTCCACTGACTTATAGTGTTTCATATTTCAATTTGGGAGGCTTGTAGCTTTTTTTGGGGGGATAAGCCAATTAAAGCCCCCCTGTGGCGACGGGACTGGCTTGGACGTCTTTCGATTGAAAGCTGTTAAATTTTCGGACATTCTATTTGCATTCATGCACTGTCATACTCGCTAATCGAAATTCTTGAAACGTTTATATTTTCGTAATGGAACATATTTTGTTATCAAATTTTGCGGCAAAAACATTCTGGTACGCAATGGCCGATGATATTCCTAAAAAACAACAACTAATCCGTTTTCTGTTGACGCTGACTTGGAATTTACCCCTGTGCCAGTCACGTTGCAAAAGAGGACTAAATTGGGTCAAGTAGTTTGGGATCTTATTGCTCCATAATATTTCATCGAAGTTCCCAGTCGCATAAAGGTTACTTTTTCCATGTTTTATGGCGGCTTTCGTTCACAGGTCTTGATCAACCCACCACTGTGCTTGAAATGGTTGTAAAATTCTAAACCTGCTCGGAATTATGTCAATATTGTATAAGTAAGGTGTGCCTGCAGCAAACAAAACCAAGTAAATATTATGGGTTCTGCAGTACAGGTCGTTTGATACTTGAATGAACCACAGCTAAGATTCGTGGTATGAAGATGTTTATCATTTTGAGAAAAATCAAATAAAAGCATTATTTCAAACAAAACCGTTGCAATATTTTTTAACAAAACCGTCCGTTGTGGCTAGTATTTTTTTAAACGCTTAACAAAAATTTTGGAACTCGAACAGAAGTTCCTGATGTATTGCTGAACAATAGAATTCTATTGCACAGCAACCTCAGCGTGCACTTACCAGTTGCTCAAGGTTTTACTTTCCGAAATAGTCTCATACTCAAGATGTACTACCTAAGGAATAATCTACCAACAGCTAATAAACGTGTTTCCGAACTACCACTGTTTATGCATAACACCGGTAGCTGCTGGCGCGTTTTCCCCAGTATTGCGTGCATGTATGTAGTAACGCCTTTTCTTTATTGCTTAGCTCGTATTTTGTATTTTTTGTGTATATCACTGCTACTATCTAGTATTGCTACCATTGATGTAGTGGATACAGTGACCTGTTTCAAACCGCAAGATCAAAACTTTGTTAATAAGCTAAGACCAAGACCCGAGAGCTGAAAATTTGTCTGCTGGTAACTGTCACCCGGCTCCATGTTTACGTGGTGTGAAAACATATATCTGGTTTTTGGCCATGATTTCCGAATTTACACAAATGCCTAAAACAGGTCATCGACATTTCCGAGCTTCGATTTAGTCAAAAGTCATGCATTTTATCCATATTTCTTATTTATAAGACCAACAGCCTTGAGGCTTAGTTGCAGGGCTTTGCCAAGTCGTGTTTATAAGGCATTCCAAGTCTCGAAACAAAGGATTGAAGACANGGACCTGCATTCATGGAGACTCGCAAGAGTCTCTACACACGTCTCGAGCCTCCATGACTGACTACAAATATGTNGAAAGGACTTTGAGTGTGAGCTGANGAAACAAGTAAAATAAATCAATGAAAAATGAAACTTGCTTTAAAACGCCATGCGTTTGGTCTCAACTAATCCACAGTGCATTTGCGTGGTTCATATCCATCAATACTATCACTTTTTGTATACGTTTACTTCCTCATGTCCCTCTCTACTTATGTAAGTTGAATAACATCTTTGTCCAGTTGGTGTGTGTTAGACTGAAACTTCTTTTGCGCTTCACTGTCACTTTTATATACTTCAAAAAACGTTTGACCCTGCCTCTTGTCATACATTTTTAAGGTGAAATTTTTGCAGAACTTTCAAAAGCTACGTTAGTTAATTACATATCTATTGGTCATCAAATACTGAATCCGAAAGAGTTTGCTTAATTTCACGTCAATATCCACAGATGTAGCGTTGATTGGAGACACTTTAACATGTAAATGGGAGCGTGGTTTGTTGATTGCTTTTGCACCTTTTATGATTGCATTGTAATTCTGCCGTTGTTTTCAGTAAGTAGTTTATTGCTTAAGGTTGGCCGTTTATTAAATTTATTATTATTCCTTGTTTCATTTAGCTTTATCCGCCCGTCTTTGGTCGACAAAAGGCACCATTCCATTCAGATCTAGCAGTGTGCAGCCGTCTGTCGTGAACTGAATAAATTCCATACATTCATTCAAACACGCTCTCTGGCACCAGCAGTGTTCATACCCATAGAAAGTTCGTTTTCACCACCTGTACGAGGAGCTCAATCACGAGCAACGAATAACTTGTTTCAACTTTCTCGTATATCCGTTGCAGCTATTGTTTAAGCTGCTATGTGTCGCATTCTGATCACAACAGAAGAAACTCGAGCGGTAAAAGCGTACAAGGAGTACGCGTTCCCCTAACGCAAAAACATATTGTGCATTATAGGCACTGCCATCGCTGCTTTTATCGAAGCGCCTAAAAACGCCACACAGAACAAGAAAGGCACGTGAAGTTGGCAAAGGCGTAAAAGGAGCAGGTGTATCATCGCTTTGGTTAGGATGAGATGTCCAAATAAAAAATAATTATCTGTGTACTTCAGAATTTCGAAACAAGGTTAATCCGCTTTCTTGCTAACTGAACAACAGGTAACGCAACTGAGGTTACCGTTCCAAGTATTTTGGTGCGTCAGGCACGTCTTCGGTGTTTTGGCAGTAGGAATCATATAGGTCTCATGTTTCAAGTACAGTTTGTGTAGTTGTGTTACGCTGTACGTCCATGGTTCTCAAACAGTGTGTCGCCATGCCTTGGTGCGTCGTTTTAATTTTCCGAGGGCGTCGCACAAACGCAAACTCACTGCAGTTTCATTCAATGAGCTAATAAGAGTAAAACTCAGTGCAGTATATTACAACTTTACGAAAAAACAGTTATTGTTCAAGTGAGATCATAGTGACCGTAAATAGCCTATTTACAATCTCAAGATTAGGCAACTGTCGTTATTTTTTACCGATTGACGCATTGCACAAATTTTATTTACTTTGGATCAGACAAAAAAGTGGATGGAAACAGGAATCTACTGTTGTAACCTAAGCGTAAATACGCGATTGAAAATGACAAGCCTAAAAAGAATTCTCGCAAGTAAAACAACAGTCATTCAGATGTTGAGTTCACATTTATCTTGCAGAACGGAGAGAAAAAACATCAGTGTGTTGTTGGCAGCAAGGTATTGGCCAGCGAAAGCATGCTACCAAATAAGCTTTAACGTCATTTAACATCATCACATCCGCAATTAGTGAACAAGCGCAGGGATTGTTTTCCCGGAAACTAAATGATCTAAAGAGGCGAGTGTCCATTTCGCAATTCACGCAACTCCTAACAAACGCTTTATTAGTTAGCATTCTACCAACCTTGCAGTGACAGCTTAACAATAGTAACAAATGTAGCATTTGCTACGGGCCCCGCGGTCCTTTGTATTAAATTTATTCTTTATTATACGAGTATGCAAGGGTGGATGTTAGAATTTAGGCAAACTCTCAGAAAGGGAGCCCTAGGCTGTAAATATCTTTTACACATGTTATACAGAAACTATATTCGCTGAAATCAAGTTAAATTTTTCATTATGTCTGGGAATTGAAAGTCAATTTCACTTTGTAAATTGTTTGAAGTCATTTGATTTTCAATTGTTCTTTGCCTACACAGTTGTTGAGGGGCCTTTTTTGGCACGTTTGCACACAACTTTTGCTTTATTTTGACCAACATATGACTTGTTTCAGAGCTTAAATGTAGCTCTAAAGTCATTAATAAGCTAAGTGCGAAGCTCTCAAAATGGGAGCCCTCATGGCATCTCTGAAAGAGGGGAGCCCGAGGCGGCCGCCTCGTTCGCCTCCCCTTTGGGAACACTCAAGCAATGAGACTAAATTGCAACAATTTCCAGATATTGCCTGATTGCATTGTTTGGAATGGCATTTTTAGAAAATATTATTACAAATACATCATATTGACCTGTTCTATAAGTTGCGAAATGATTTGGGCAGTGGTGCCAAACCTGAAGTTTTGTCCCTAGCTCTGGGGTTTCAATTCTTTTCTGGGTTTTTCTTCTGAAGATCTGTTTTTTTAGGAATTAACTGCGTGTAGCGGTGATTACGATAGGGCATGATTGATTAAACTTTTTTCTAGTCTCATCTTTCTTTACCTTGTTTTATTAAGGTACCTTGGTCTTCAGCATAACTTATGGTCAAGGAACTGACACCGTATAAGCTGTAAACATTAGCTAGGTGCAGGGACCGAGTTTATGGGGGGACAGGAGGGACATGTTCCCCCCAACTTTTGGACAGAGGGGACATAATATCTTTTGTCCCCCCCAACATTTTGTGATAAAAAGTAATGTATTGTGCAAATTTCATGGTGACATTACTGTTGGAAACGTTTCCCCAGCATAAAATCTGGGAATAAATGAGAAAAAATTAGCAATATCACTGAATTATCTGTAGACACAGAATGCAGATTTCCTATGTAAACTGAATTCTCATGATTGTTGAAAATTGTGTTAGTTAATTTGAATTACCGAATCGGTGCACATGAACTTCGCTCTATCAAGAATTCCTGCTCTGGTCTGTAGCGTGCAATCAGAATACGGTTGCCACCAGGCGCGTAGCTATGGGGGACAATGGGGCAAAGCCACCCCGTCCCCCAATTCCAATGTTTTCAGGCTAATAAAATATTTGAAGTATAAGCCAAAGAAATACTTCAGTGCAAATCAGCGAAACTGCCTCAAAGAACCTATCCTACTTCAGCTTTTAGTCGAACACAAACTTGTATCTGACCTTTTGTAATCATACTGAATGACCGCAAGTGAAAACAATTGGAGTAACGCTTTTCGCAGCTGTTTTTGGCGCACCAACTTGCTGTATTCCACCAAAAGGTTATGTAAGCTTCATTTCAAGACCATCGCAAACTCCTCTGTGATAACCGTGGGTGTTATAAATATAACCTATCCTTGTTTCCAGTGTCAGCGTAGCCTTAAATGAATATCGTAGATTTTGTTTTTGCACAGTTCTAAAACTACATGCGTGAATATGGCGGTGATTGGGTGGTATACATTTTATATATCTTGAAGTTCAAACTTTGGCTAAGAAGCGATTCAGTTCCAAAGTCTTCTTCACTGTTCCATAGTAACTATTTAGTAACAATAGCATTCATTCTAGATATTTATTTGTGATGACATGTATTGTGACGGTTCAATCACAATTATGTGGAGCCTTAACGTTTTCATTGTTTTCATCATTGATTTCCCTTTACCTTGCCGGCAGTACAAAATCTATATTTTCAAGATATTAGACTCCGACATGCTGTTCTTAAGCTCAGTGTTTCAACTTTCATCTGATGTTAATTGCCACCCTATCCTAGAGTAAATTATTTGAAATCATTAACTGCAACAATAAGAGTTAGCAGCAAAATCTAACGTAAGTAACAAGATGCTTTTTATTTTGCAAGGGCTGAGGGAATCGACACTGCCATTACTTTCAGATACTGAGATAACTTGCACAGAGGTGCATAATAAAATTTAGGGGAAAGCTCTCAGAAAGGGGCTCCAAAATATCGCCATTGTAAAAGGTAGATGTGGGATTACGTGGATAAAAGAATTATTTTTGTTTCACATGTCAATTTATGAACTGAATTCAAGATCACAAGACACATACGAAAAGAATAAAATTTTGTAAAGTTTTGCAGCTTCACAATTGAAAGCTGCCTCCTTTGGCACATTTTCCCAGAATTTTTGCTTTAATTCGAAAAACATATAACGTGCTTCAGAGCTTCTTTACATGTGGGTCTTAGAGTGATGGGGCTACACAACCTTTTTAACTAAACAGTGGTGCAAAACTTTCAATGGGGAGCACGGTATCTCTGAAAAAGAGGGGTCCGAGGCGACTGCCTCGTTATCCTTCCCTAATATCCATACTTGAGCTTGCAATCTGTCTTCTTGGCAAAGCGCATGTGACTAAAATGAAACTAAATTTGAATTTTTTCCCATTAGCGCTTCAAATTGCGCAGACAAGTTATTGTATTTTCAAGAAGCCCGTGATTTGTACAAATTAATTAGGTGCAGTGCTAAACTATCTTTACCTGCAGCTGAGCGTGGTCAATAAGTTTTGCAATAGTGGTTTTTCTATTGTGTTTACAGTTTAATTCCATCTTATATTTCGATCAAGTCAGTTAAATTTTGCAAGGTCTCATCAAACAATTTAAATGAATTAAGTTCAAAGTAGCAACAAAGGTTTTACGGAATAGGTTGAACATAGCCAAAATTTCTTACGGATTATCAAAAATCCAAACATTTTCCAAACGCGTTGAAAGACTCTAGCGTATACGGTTATCAAAACAGACATGAATTAATTGCTAAAAAATTAGATAACAACGGGATCCACTTCTTATATCCGCGTAAGTTTTGTAGAAGACCTACTTCGGATGTCAGTGCCTCAGAGCAAAGTGGCTGTTCGGCTCCGGTTGAACGTGCTGTGTTGGTGACCAGAAGCGTGTAAATACAGTATAAGCGCAATCGTATTGGCGGCCGCGATGACTTCTTTCTCAAGTGCAACATTGGGCATTGAGAGGTTTACTGGCGCTTTTGCAAGAAAGGTTTGTGAGCAAATGATGGCATTGATCCAAAGTAGAAGCTTGGAACNTTACTGTCAAAACCTTTAAAACTTGTCAATTCAATGAAAGCAAACTTTTTATTTGTCAGCTTGTTCCATGGATGATGCTTTAAAAACAAGCAGCATTAAAAATATTTAAATGTTGAAACTCGGTTGTTGTTTTCCGCAGCCCTAATAAAATTTCTGGCTACGCGCCTGGTTGCACTGCCGGTATTTACCAAAAGATCTTGTGGTTTGTTTTTGATTTGATTTATGTATTTATGTTATGATTATTAGTAGCAGTATATTTTATTTATCGAAACGGACCAAATTTGAATCGATTATCACAATATTTGAGCAAAATTGTGTCTATTTATGCTCTCAGAATTAATGTGTTTTCATATTTAATTAAGTTCTACGTGCTGAATATCTAGATATAGCACCATTGTGTACTTTTATACATTATTTGCTATACCACCACGATGGGCATAGCCAGGTATCAATTCCATAATGTACCCTCATTTGGTCAATTTTACAAAAAGGTCCTACTACGGTTGAGTGAACATGGTGACGTCATCGAGACTCAAACAACAAGGTTTGTCCCCCCCAAAGTGTTTTGGCAAACTCGGTCCTTGGCTAGGTGCAATGAATTCAAGTGGAAGAGATACTTGTCGATAGTCCATAATCTCCGCCAGCTGCTAATTAGGACCAGATTTTTCGTATTTACGAAATTCAGTATGCACAATGGTAGTCACATGGATGCCCACAGAATATATGATTTAACAGTGGTTCACCGGTTCAAGTGTTTTTTAACTAAGGGCCTAGCGTTGTTTATGTGGTACAGGCCTCACGCCACCCTAGGGTTGCCAGATGTGAATTGTAAAAATACCGGCCGTTTTGTCAACAGTGACAGATCTAAGCTGTGTACTAAGTGCGTATGTAATGGCACAGGGTTCTTGAACAGCATTTTTTGAAAAGAACGCTTTTCTGACAATGCATTTATTGTTTGTGTTATTTTCTTTTTGATTTCATAGCTCCCACAATGCTTGGTTTGAAAATTTTTTAAGCAGTGCTGAGCATAGTCACGCTAAGCGTTAGCAAACTAACCTACTTTAAATAAAAAAAAAACGATATCTGCAGGGTTTATTGTGAACAGAGGGGTTTTCTTAAGCTGCCAGAAAAGAAAGCACTTCGTAAAAATTCGATTTTATATGTCGTATATTATATTCTATAATGAACATCTTTCCGCATAATATGATGTTTGCTTTCTACGGTAGTATTGCCTGCATGAACACCATAATACAACCGATAAGTGCATGCGTGCGATATTCACTTCAGTCTGCAAAAAACATTTTCTAGCTCAACGGAAGCTCTTTAAAAAGCTTCTCAGTACCTCGGACTGGCTGCGAGATGACCTCCATGTTGATTCCCTGGCTCTTGAGCCAATTATAGTCCGCTGATCAGATAATGTGTCGGTTTAATGCAGCTAGCATGTTTGCGAAAATACCGTAACCTATTTGCTGTTATTTTTTGAAGGATTAAAATTCTTTATTACCACTGGAAACGACAAAACTCTTATTATCGAAAAAATAAGAGAAGTAAGGCCTAGGCCAAGTTGTCGTTATTAGTGAACCCTATGCATTCAAACACAGCCTATCCATAGCTTTACCACTGGTGATAGTAACAATGATTGAGCTAAAAACTTTCACCGAGAGAAAGTTCGTACAATTAATGACATTCACGATGAAAACTGCTCTGTGCGAAAAGAAATTTAAGAAAACACTGAAGTATCAACGAAAATTGCTAAGACATTAAGAATACAATTTCTCAATCTCTGTTTTTACGCAGTAGACTTAGAGTATAAGGTTCGCTAGTCTCTACAGTGTCACTCTCTTCCTGTCTATTTCTATGATTTTCACCTGCAATAGTCTGTAGTTAAGACAACAACCAACCTGCGCCGGTTCCAGTAGGATGACGGAGGATGGTAAGAATGACTAAACAAAGGAACAGCGAAAACAAAGAGACAATCAGTATTGTTAAGTTACAAGTAATGATTTGCACCCGTTTAGGACCTAAATGAACTTCGCTGAAAGAACTGTCGTGACTAGATTCACTACTAGAGTCATTATAATTTGAGAAGTTCTGCGTTAGTTCTTTTTGGAGTTACTCCAATGCATTTATTTTCAAAATAACGGTTTCAGGCGGCCTCTGCTAAATTAGCAGTAAAATACCGGCCAGGCCGGTGAAATATCGACCATCTGGCAACCCTACGCCACCCTAATCTGGCGCTGCCAACCTGCGCACAGAATTGCTGAGTCTAAAAAGTCTCACACTATTTCTGAGCATAGGCGCAGCCAGGGTACTAAGGGAGCCATGGCCACACCCAAATTTCTAACATATCTTGCCATTTTTGTACTTTGAGAGGCGGTGTTCCCAACAAAACAGTGTTGCTCGCTTAAAGTGATTTGATCCCTTCTCCGAATGAGGAATACCCAGCTTTGGCGATAAAATTGCTACGAATAGTTCTCTTTTACTTTCGCTACGTCGTATCTATGCAAAATGGGATTTTCTGCCGCGGCGGTGTTAAATGCAGGTGGCAGTTTCACAAATTCTTCCAAGTTTCGACTATTAAGTGAAAATAAGCAAAACCCACACATCACATTACAGCAAATTATGCACATTTCTGTTTCGTGATTCAACAACACTTTGATTATTATACGTGTCTTCATTAAATTCTTATTGCTGGTCCAGCAAACTTTTCCGACGACGTCGCAACGAAAAATGTTTGAGAACCACTGCTGTACGTTGTTGCAGGAGCGAGTTTGCTATGGGTGGGACAACAAACATTGTGTGATATGCATGTTATCATGTGCACAAATATTACGTTATTGTTTGCGTTTCGGTGACGTCACCATGTTCACTCAATCGTAGCACGACCTTTTTATAAAATTGGCAAAATAGGAGGCAAATCATGGAAATGATATATTTTGGTGAACATGGTCCAAGATCCTCCTGGCAACGCCCATGGTGTTATGGTACTTGCATAGTACTTGACAATGAATAGTATGTATTTGCTTCTTTACTAAATGCACAAAACTTTAGTATTAGCACCTTAAGAGTTTTTTGAAAAAGTGAAAACATTATAAGTACAAATTATGAATTTGCATCTCTGAGATTCAAATAATTGGAAGTTACATAATACAATTCGAATTAATAAACACGTATCTCTGGCATGGTTGCGCCATACAATGACCCAGAAGTACACCTAAATCATACTGTTGTTTGCCTTGTAGTATTTAAATTTTTCAAAGTTTGCCAAATACACGGCACCTTGCATTATTGCACTTCAGCACCTCGCAAATTCCTTGCAATATCTCGGCATGATAATTCACTTAATATATTCACTTTTTAACAGTAATGTAACCACGAAATATGTACAACTACATTACTTTTATCAAAATATTGGGGGGAAATATTGTGTCCCTCCTTGTCCAAAAATTGGGGGAACATGTCCTCTCCGTCCCCCCTTAAACTCGGTCCCTACGTTGTTGCATAAAATTTGTTTGCATAAAATTTTTTATCCCCGCGAAAACATTTGAGAACAACCGTAATCTTGCTTCTACTAAGATTTTTTCAGTTATTTTTACAATTGATTTTTCTAGGAAACATGCGTTCATGCATTTCTCGTCATACGGAGGCACGCTGCGTTGTTCATAAACTTATTTCACATGATGAAATCCACCGGAATACCGGAGTTGAATTCAGTCAGAGATATAAAATATTTGAAAAAAGTAAGTTTTTTGTTCGTTGGAGATTTTCAAGTCTTAAATGTTGCTAACGCAGTAGCTTCGAATCCCAGTTCAATGCCTGTGTTATTGCTGTGCTTGTGGTGTTTGAAACAAACTGTGTGTGGGTATGTGATACCCTCATTGTTGCAACATTTATGTTGCGTTCTATGCCGAGCAGGTAGGTCGTTGCTTCAGGTTCAGTGTGGCCCTTAGATACCGCGCCATGGTAGTTAACTGCGAAAACAACAAGTGTGTTGAGGTTGGCCGCTGCGCAAACAAGTTGAATCTCTCAGAAATAATTAAACTTAAATCTGGTCCTTGCCATGTTTAATAGGGTTTCGACATGTTTCGTCTGAATGGTGATATTTCTTCATGCTCAAATCAAAGCACGTAAAGTTTAGAACATCACCGCATACAAGTCTTTTGCTATTTGCAGAATGTCCCTTCGATTAAATAGGGCCTGGGATTTCTATGTATCAACGTATGGTTTTTACATTTTTAGGTTTTGGTCCTGGACAAAACAGAACAAGAAGCAGGCACTCTTTTCTTGGAAGAAATTGCTGGAGTCTTGAAGAAGAGCTGGACGGTCCAAATTAATTGGCTTGTACACGGGTTTGCCAGGTCTGGAAGCTCTTGAAGAAAATCTACGCTTTTGTAGTCTTATTCTTTGAGCATTGAAACTTCACATGATCACATCGGCCACGTTTGAAGAATCCATCCTATGGAGTCGTACCTGTTTCTTCTACAGGAGTAATGAAAGACATTGTTAAACCCTACTTCAGTAATATTCATGACATTTTTCTCTCTTGAAGAACTGGTCTTGTTGTTATCTTCTCCAAGCCTGTTGCTCTACATACGTATGACCCATAATCAGCTAAATCTATTTCATATCCACTGTGAGCTATATCGTTTTTTGTAATAGGTTTAGATAAACGTGTTATAAATATAGCAGGTAAGCACAGGTTACTCACACTTGCGACGCCATTGCACCATGAACAACTGCTTGCAACTTGCTTAAATTCTCACAGCGTAACCAGCGTCATCAGCACGAGTGTCTGCTGGTCCCGGGACAAGGTTCATTTTGGTGCCCACAGTCAGTGCTGTTTCCCTCAAACGAAAAATGACATTTTTTCGAACCTGACTGTCCGTGTTGTTAGGTTTAATAAGAACTTCTCAAAAATTGAGCAAGCCTACATTGATGATCTTGTTTTACTAGAGAGGACTATGTTTCCCCGTACATCTATGAAGTAATATTGATATGCATTTAACCAAGCCTGAGCTACGTCTTTCATCTTGGCAAGTCACGCGCGTTGTCTTTCATTCCAGCATGTTGCCGCCATCTAAATTGTGCGTCCATGTATAGCCGTATCCCTCTGCATCCCCTCGAGAAAATTTTGAGTTGAACTTGATGATTTTTATGTTTGTTGGCTTCTTTCTCAAACTTTGTTTTTTAGAAGACATTTTCATTGTACAGTAGGCAATGGAAAGTGCAGAAGAATTTATTTTTTTGATCTCCTTCCTCGGGTAGCACAGTAGATGAAAAGCTTTTGGATATATTAATGGTTAGCAAATTTCTGAGACAAAAACGTTTGCAAACAGGTAAATAATTTGTAGAAATGAGTAACAAACACACTATTGCATTCTTACCGTCGCAAACTTTTGAGAAACATTAAATAACACAAAACGTCATCGACTGCCTACAGCACGGAAACGGTGGCAGCAATTTGGCTAAATTTTGTAGAAACACAACACCTAAGGGAAAAACTTTTAACAAAGCTGCTTTTAAACGGTTAAGTGTACTAACCAGCTTACATCAAAATTTAATCCGGGCATTAGCTAATGTTGCAGTCAGACTGCGTCGCCACGAATTTTGAAACTAAATGGACAACACAAATAGGCTAAGCCAACCAAAGTTTCAATCACTATATTACGAACTTACAGTTATAAAAGGGAGGCCTTGAAAGTGCTTTCTGTTTGTGGTGATTTTATATGTCTCGGTGATTTTGTAGTGATTATGTGGTGTCACCCGTCACACCCACCCAATCATTCAAAGAAACGTACACATCATGACGGCCTTCAGCCCAGGATCTTACTCAGTACTTCCCAGCTTGTATGATTTCCCGACCCACTAACCTGTGTATAAAATCAAACGATGCACTGCCACTGAGTAAAAAACATTCACAGATTGCTACTTAATTTTCCGCGTTTCGCTATTTTTACGTAACTGCACACAATGCTTTTAATCTCTTGCAGACTCATTTACGCGTGTACAGTGGCGTAACTGACGGGGAGCAGGTGGGAGAGCCGCCCCTTGGTTGTAAAAATTGCGCCCCCTTTAGCAGACATTTTGATAATTAATATTATTTTGGTTTTCAGCACAACCGTCGCCAGAAAGTTTTCAATTGGGGTGTTTAGCGTTTCTGCGAGGGGGCTTTGGGTTTGTGCGGGGGTGCTTGACACTCCAAAAATTTGACAAAATCTCAACTGATTTATAGTGTTTCATGTTTCAATTTTGGGGGGCTTGGAGCTTTGGTCCTGGTTTTCAGTAGGTTGTTTTTCTGCGTTTTTGTATTTTTGCGGGTTTTTTTTAGCAAGTATAGACATCCATTCACTATCGTTTTTTAACTTTTTATGAGTGTTGGCTAGTGAGCACCCTTCACCTAAGTTTATCCCCCCTGGCTCAAACCTCTAGTTACGCCACTGCATGTGCATCGACTGGGTGTGAGCAAGTTTTTCTAAAATCGTAGGATCTTGGTAGCGAAAGTGTGTGTAAGCCTTGCAATCTTGCGATACCCTTGCAATCTCAAAAAGAAGCCTCATTTGGAAACCTCTGGTCTTACTGGAAGGATCCCGAAACACCTTCCAGATCCCGACTATCGGATGCCATTTGTTGCTGTCAGACCCACCCAAGCTTTCAAATTGCAATGGAGACCACTCTACTTCTACCTTAACGTGATATAGGGGAGGCCTTGAACGTGCTTTCTTTTTGTGATTTTATATATGTCTCAGTGAGTATGTGACGTCCCCCGTCACACTGGACATTGTAATGTTATATCGCGAAGTTCTGGCTCCTCGAAAATCCATTTTTCAAGTTTTGCGTGCACTTTGCCATGCTATATCTATCACAAGAAATCTTGCGTTTTCGATTCTTCATGTGTTTTACTGTGGCGCAATTTATGTTTCTTGATTCTGCTGCTGTGATACTAAATGAAAATTTTGAATTTTCGCATTGTACGCTTGTTGAGAGATGCACAACATATCGCTACGGAACATTAACCTTAGCCTGCGGTGAAGAGGAGTAATCCTAATGCTCTCTATAGTTTTGTTACATCAGCAGAAGCCATCTTTTCAGTCACAGGCTACGAGATGGAACTCTTCAAACTATTCCCCTCAAAAACTGCATCACCCCGTTGATGCGGGGTTAAATGAAACACTACACAATAGGTTTTGATTTCTAATTCAACTAAGGATGACTACGGTATATGGGGTTACCTAGTGGACCGATCTCTTCAAGCAAGCGACTGTGCTGTGCAAGGTGTGTTTGTGTCCGACCACATTAGACAAAAATGAAAAAAGCAGGGCTTCGGAACCGGAGCGCCGGAGCTGGGCATTTTGGCTGGAGCCGGAGCTCAAAGCAAAAATCAGAAGGAGCCGCGAGCTCAGTTTAAAATTTAGGACCGGAGCTTGGAGCTATAGCCATTTGATTTTATTTGAGAGGTAGTTACGATACCAGACTGCAACAACGGATCCGCAAGACTTTGTTTACTTGGTTTAATCATCGCCAAGGTTGTGGCATTATAGCTGGCAGGGTTGGTGTTAGTTGTAGAACAATGGTTCTCAAACACTGTTCTAAGAGCCGTATGCAGCTCCCAAGCACCCTTTATGCGGCTCTTAACAGTCTTTCAGTAACACCTCTAACATTTTGTGTAAGAGTTAGTGCAATAAAAAACGTGTCAATTAACTTGTGTTAAAATTTTTCAGTGTGGCTCTTTAACAAAATTGTAGGTCTGGATTTGCTTTCCTTCAGCGAAATGATTATGAACCACTGTTGTAGAAGCAAAAAAGAAGTTGACTGCCACAACATCTTGCTTTCTGGTTAGAATGATCAAACCGGATCTGTAGTAGTAGCGATCTGAAAAAAAGTAAGCTATAATGAGTAGGCATATAGTATAATATCCATAGCTTTTGATAGCTGTGTATTCACGCTTCTAGCAGGGAGTGTGATTAAGATGTGACACCATTGCAGATTTAAGTGTGAAATGCACGGCACGCCATTGTATAGTAGGAATTTTTATTAGAAACCATTAGGCTTACTAGCAGGTTCTACTAGATTACCGGAAAAATTCACTAGGAAATTTACATTTACTAGCAGCAGCATAAGTTGAAAGTTATAACTCGGCGTGGTCCAACTTCTTTTAACCTACGGGCCATTTTACAAAAACGTGAAACTTAAGGGCCACTTCCAACAAAATGATGTACGAGCATAAAACAACATGTTCACAAGACTTAAACTAAAAAGGGAAGATGGGTAGGCTAAGTGCGTCATTGAAATTATTGCACAATAGCAAATAGCAATTTCTTACAAATCGCTATCAGTGGGATGCTTGTGGTCGAGGCTTCTCTGACACATCATTCCTTTATCAATACCAGTGTTAATGGTCGCAGTCGGAGACTGTCGTCCAGTGTTTTGTCTGCCATTTGATTTTACAGTTTACTTGCTTGATACTATAGAAAATGTGTTATCACACACATGTGTGCTTCCCAACATCGAGTGAATTTTTAGCGCGAAATCTTTCAGTTTGGGAAATCTATCTTTGCTGACTAATTTCCAGAAGTTCTATACAGTTTGGAGGAATGGTCAATTAGTTTGGATAGGGGGCCACTTTGAGAAGGCCGCGTTTAGAGGATAGGTAGACGGACTTATTTGGGGGTACTGAGTTCATTGTGCCAGATGTACTATTCACGACAACGAATGCCGGGGCGCCGAAAAAACACAGAGGTGATCTATACAGGTGCCCCAGCGGAGGGTTAGGGAAGACTGTACCTTCTAATTTGATCTTAAAATGAATAAATAAAACAAAAACAACAGTAGCACACAGAAAAGGTAGTAGGCTATTCATTGTTCTTGTGCAAATGCACTTTATCCAGTGCAAGCAATTCAGTGAGATAAATGTAAATTTCAGATTTGAAGATTTTTCCTGAAGGCATCCTCGGGACACAGAAAACTCTGCGGCGGGCCACATGCGGTCCGCAGGCCTGTAATTGGACCACACTGTTATAACCAATTGGTAGCGAACTAGCATGTATTTCCATAGCAGTGCATTGTCAAGAGAGTATAATAAATTGAATTGTATTGTGTAACGTCTTCACTCCAATACGTAAGGCGCTAGACTTTAAACATGCACCGCAGTAAAGAGAAATACACAAATACATGAAAGAAGACGAGGATATATACATGGCGGTAGTAGAAAGCATACGTTTGATGGTGCTAATGCATTTACTGTACTTTGATGAAATACAAGCTATTAAGACACACGCATGAATGACGTCATCATGCTTATTATAATGTAGAACTGCGATGACTTCCAAGTACATCGATGTATAAAATGCATGAGGGAGTGGGAGGCTGCGAAGGACC
>JGI24021J15306_10001380_pt1 | contig 23610 bp, 13 predicted proteins | sample Ectturendosymbi1_FD_15306 | JGI IMG/M metagenome (IMG submission 15306) | reverse complement strand
CCAAATTGCAACTGTAACCTATTTCATAAACTTCCATGACACATTTTATGCTACTCCATAAGTTCCATTATGAACTGAGGAAATCATAGACACATAATTGGGATACAAAATTCAAAGTGTATATTGAAGACATCCACTTCCAATATTACATATTTTGCACAGAGGTTGAATCACTCTACTATACCAAGGTGTAATGAAAACCTATTAATCAGTATTGGGGACGGGGTAGTAGTCCTTCAGCACAATAGCTGATGTCTTGTAATCTAACGAATAATTTTTCAGTTTGCTTAACCGATTCGATTTTGCTGATTTTTTCCCTAACTAGGTGTAGTCAGCCTACAGGCAAAACTATTAAATAAATTAATCTATAATTTTTGCTACAGATTACTTTAATATGCTAATCTGTTCAACGGTAGTGTTTTGTGGTTTTAGCATCAAACAAGTACAGAAAACGTTGCCCAAGACTTAATGCAAACCACCCAACCTCTTTTCCGCTCGAATCCCTTGTTATCGGATTCCCAATCTACCTCTGCTGGCTGGATTCGCTGAATCGGATATGGTGGAAAAAATTCCCGCTCAAGCAGCTCGGTGAGACACTCACGGCTGTGCTTGAGTGGTTTGTGGGATTCCCAAACCAACGCTAATCCGATAACAGTGTAGTGTAAAGTGGGTAATTGTCGTCAAACATGGGGACTGAATCTATTCTTTCTGCACTGTTTCGACAAAAGAAAACATGCGCCACTTTTATCGCGCTTGGCTTTGTGATCACTATACCACTGTTGGGGGCGTTTGCGATTATTAAAAGAAGTTCATAGGAAGAGAAGCGTAACAGGTTAGATGGCTTCCGGTGCAAGAAGCAAGTTTGGCGCCCCCTGTTTCGAACCTGAAGCCTTGTTCGAACCTCAGGTCCGAAGTAAACGTATTGTATTGAAGAAAGTAGACTACTTGCGACACTGTTGGGACTTTTCGGCGCCCCCCACAGTGATCGTCGCCCCCATAGTGATGCGGCGCCCGGGGAATTGTGCCCCCTTTGTCCCCCCTCGTTACATCCCTACATAGGAAGCGCGCAGGAGTGGTTGAGAAGTTAGGCGGAAGCCTAAATGGAGCGTTCCACTCACATTACATAACGAGCTATTTTCGCTTTGAATGTTGAATCCGTGTTCTCGCTATACTTTAGTTCCTTGTGCCACTTCAACTTCGAAGGTTTCAAGGAATCATTGCCCAAAACGGTTTGAAAAAGATGTAAGGACTGACGATGCGTGATGTTACGTGAAATAGATTTCCTATTAAAAATTTGCGATTGATTCCTTGCTTGTTTCACCTGAGGGGTGAAGTTACTTGCCCAAACGGTATTGCACAATGTGCACTGAGCGTTGGCAAGTTTGTTACAACCAATAACTTTTGTGAAAACATACTGAACGTAAGAATCGTTCTAGAAACGTATTTTACTTTTACCTTTCGCAGCCATTGTTCAACAAAAATGACTATTACCTGATGAAGAGAAACTAAAGACTATTTGAAAAGTCAAATTATACTGCAAAAGTAGCTAAATCATACAAATTCACTTTCGTGGTAAGCGCATGCAAAATGCAGAAATGATATATCAAATACTAAATAGAAATAGGTGAGTGATTGTCTTGAGTTCTCTCCGCTCTTAATTGCTCAGGTTGTAAAATTCTAACCAGCAGGCCGGTAGCAACTAGCAGTTAGGTACCAGGAAGTTGCTGGGAGAAAATCAGACACTGCGGTATCCCACCGGTATACCTAAAGTTCTGTGTTTCATTCTTTCACGCAATACGTTCGTGTGTGGCAGTTAGAAGAGAAAGTGCCGCCGCAACTGCAACGTGAATACTTCAACCCTCACATATTTTATTAAGCGTGATCTCTCCTTTTTGAGATGATTAATTTCATATTTAAACCTCAAATACAGAACAATTATAGTTGGATGATCATTTGCTTCTCAGCAGGCGTTGGTTACATCATTCTCACCAGAATTATCTGAGCTACTGTCGTCAGTTTTCAACTACTTCAATGCTGTTGTCTGAAGTTACACAAGAATTCTTGATGACCTACAATCTCACTACATAGCTCTGCCTTCATTGGATTCCTAACCAATTTTTTAACTCTAGAAGAGATAAGAATTCAGTCTTCCATTACAAAACCTTAAAACAGGTGTAGCAGTGGGATACTTGTTCCTACTCTACTGCATCACAAAATTTAATAAAAACCTAAAAATGACGGTGTATTATATTACATTGGACTAAAACAAATAATTTGCTCAGAACTAGAATGATGTAACATTGCGTACGTCTGACTGGATAGCATGATAATACCATTAATACTTTTATACTTCCTGAGAATTCACGGAATGATTCCCAAGGCCACATAGACTTTTCATCAAGTTTGTAAAAGTAATTTTGTAAGTCATGGTTTTAGAATATACTGGTAGTTGCTACACGTGCTGTTATAAGAATAAAGACAATTACTTGCGAATATCACTGATACAATCGAAAACGAATGCAAAGAAAGACGCTGTGACAGACGCCTGTGACGAACGGCTAACGTCATTATAGTCAAAGTTGTGCTCGTTGCGGTTTGTGCATCTGAGGGTCCAAAGAAAACTTCTTGGCATTCCTTCTGAGGGCCCCCAGATATTTCACTGGGGACTCCGTTAAGAACCACTGAGCTGGTAGAATCTGTACTTCTTCTGTAAGGCACAGGTCGTTTCTTCGTGAATCACGCCTGAACGCTTGGTGCTCTTGTACAAAAAGACCATTCACAGTAACGTCAATTTTTTCCTTCTTGAGTTCCCAAATTACTTCTGAAACTTTCTCCTGGTTCTTGCAACCTATTGTTTTTGAATGTGCTTATGCGATCATTAATCTCTCCCTGAAGTTTGGGGCAGTGAGGCCATGACAAGTCTTTGTTGTTGATCCGTAGTTCGCCGCTGCTTGGTAAACGCTGCTTTCCTTAAATAAGAGCGGTTTATGCATCGTCAAGCGTTGTCTTAAATAAGAGTGTTAATAATGAACCACCTACAGTAATATCGTCTTAAATAAGAGCGGTTTATGCATCGTCAAGCGTTGCTGTACACTGTACAGTGAAATTTTAATAAGTGTAACAGGGAAACAAGCAAACTATTAATATGTAGTAGAAGTTTACTGAATAACCAGACCATTAATGAACCACCTACAGTGATATGCTTACGAAGTGTCATAAAGAGTCAAAATTATGAGGTTTAAAAAGTGCAACGATAAATCGCTCATAAGTTTTAAAATCGCACAAACGATAAATGCCTGAAGTGTCTCATAAGGATACAGTATATTTCCCTTGCTGGCCACAGAAAGCAAATACATTTTGACTCGAAGATAGTTTCATGATAAAAATCTTTGAAGAGCGACGTACACGTAAAAACAAACTGGGCTGCTGTCTATATCGTTTCTGCCGTTTTCAGTGTCTGAGCTGAAGCTGGCATTGGGAAATATTCTGCAGTGTTTTTGGTGTAAGCGAGCAGCCAAACCAATCAACATAAATATTGCTGTATTGATGTTACGCAGAAACTAACTTTGAATCTTACGAAAAAGGTGTCAATTAGTAGAAGAAAGTAAGCCGAAACAGCGCATTTATTTGTCTTCATAATGGTTAAATATGGTTTACCTTGGCCGAAGCAAACCGGCAAACGTAAACACTTCTTTTCTCCGTCAGCAGCACATGAACAGAAATACCCTGAGTTCTGTGTTTTTCAAACATGGCGCTAGGTTTCAATGAACAGAGTTTTTATGAATGCGCTTTTAATTTCACGGAGCTAAATAAATGTTCTTGGCCTGGTACAAAGAAACCGAAGGTTACATTGCTTACAGCAATTCTAGCATGCTTTGTGTCCGAGTACAAACAATCTAAAGAACATTTATCAAAAAGAGCTGTTATGCTGCTATCCACACTGTTAAGGATAGCTTACATTGTCGGGAAGTTTTCGTATGTTTTTAAGGACGAAGCTCTACTTATTTTGAGCTTCAGAATCTTCCTGCTCTTTACATTCTGTTGTTTGTGGCGATAAAATTGACTGCCCATATCTTCAACTGAAATCCTGTATCAAGTCAGTAGCGTAAGAATCTTCGCAAATTGATGTATTGAAAAAGAAAATCGATTTCACCGCTATCACGACATCTTCAGTATCAGTAAATTGAAGCAAAAACGCGCACGTATATGCAATTAGTTAATATTGCGAAATACAGGCGAAAATTGCGTGGAAAACATACAAAGCAAGAGCGGAAGTTTCGGTAGAGTAAAAGTCAGTCAAGTCAAAACCAACAAAGAAGCGTGTGCAAGCAGCCAAAAACGCCAAGAGTGACAGAAACAAAAACACCATAAGAAATTGGACACGAAAACGCCTAAAGCGGAAAAACATAAAAAAGATAAAAATGATACGCTAAACCAGACAAGTATGTCAGGAGCATGCCATCACGTAGGATGAACGCTGATGCGGTATTTAGGATGATATATGTCCCGGTTTGTGACTTGTCACTTGATTGTCCCGGAAAACAGAAACGCAGTTCAAACTGCAGGCAACAGGAAAAAGTGAAGTTGGAGAAAAGAAGCAATAGAAATGAACTTGGAAAAGTTCTTTGCTGTTTCGGTGACCCTGGCGTTTCTTGCTCTCCACTTTACATTTGGCAAAGTTGTCACAGGAAATCAAAGGAATTTACACAATTTGCGCTGATGCGAGGCACACTAACATTTCACCGTTATTTGAAAGGTTCGCCACTTTCATTGCGTCCGTAAATGACTTAGAAAAATAAAGCTGCGACTTCCCCAGGCACACACTACATCTGCATAACGCTGAAAACTTTAAACAGGCGTAATATCTCCAGGTTTGCATCTGCTTCAGCCAACTCTGTTACACAGAAAGCCTAAAGAAAATCAAAGGGTTTGTGCCCAAAACTTTATTGACTCAATTCATTGTACTGTATAAACTTGCATCTTACTTGATATATACGTTAAAAGCATCACGTATGTTTATGGTCCGTTAGAATGCAGAACAGTATAGTCAATTCAGAAAACACAAAAAGCGGTATATAACTACATGGACGTCGAGAGGAAGGGCAGAGAGGGCCCAGGCCGGCTGGATTTTGAAATTTTATATTTTGTTACTAACGTTTTATTAGAAAAATGTTTTGATCACTGCTGCCCCTCTGGAAAACTCCTTTTGGCCACCCCCTGGAATGATCAACTATTCCCGCCCTGGAAAAAATCCTTCCGACGACCAAGTATGACTCCGTCGTTTATTCTGTTAGCTTTGTTCACTCTATAGCATAGCCATGACTGCTGTGCTAGTTTGAAAATTTGTATTAAATTTGTATCACCAGGCTTTACCATTTCTATTGTAAGTCGAGGTTTACTTCGTAGGACATAATTTTGTGTAGATAGTTTTCACTGTTTTCCAATTTTTGGCAGAAGTTTACGTTTTATTTTTAAACTGTTGAGTATTTTTTACTTTGCTCGCCACGACGAGACTGATCAGATAGGTTTTTCATCTGCATCACTTCGCCTCCAAAAGCAGCGCCCATGTGAGGTTTCACTACGGTGTTTTTTTTCTCAGTAACAAAGTAACACTGTAAGAAGATTTTCGTTTTGTTCGTCGAAGTTACGGGTAAATATGTTGCGTTTGAAGGGTGTGTCTGCAATCTGCTATTTTGTTTAAAACTGCAACAAAAACTATGTTGGGGAGGACTGGTGCAGCAACACTCGTTTTGATCATCGTCGTCATGCTGATTTAGAAGTGCAAGATTTCGTATAAAAGCTTTGGATTACATTACTTGAACTCTGTGGATTAATATCTGTGGCAAAGCGAAACAGAACTAACGTTAGAGTTAGACCTAAAAGCATTTTGTCAAACAGACGATGGGAGCTGTTGGTCAGCTTGATTTGTTGGTCGAGCCATTACTACAGTGCCCAGTAATGGGCACAAAATTTTCAAAGATTATCCGCAGCTAATCGAACTTGCTCCTGGTAGGGTAAATTTTCGGGCTTATCGTGACGTCGATGTGATGACTGCAGCAGCAGCTTTTGGGGAGTGCATTTTTGCAGCCGTCGGCTGGCAAAAGTAAGTTGCCATTTTTGGTGGATTTATTACTGTAGTGAGTTCTGGCACGAGTTGAAGATAACTAATCAATCACACGTCGGTGGCCAATTGAAAGTTGTTGCTGCTTCGGTCGCTTACAGACCGTTAATGAGATTACCGTTGGCGTCTGGAGCAAGCGTGGACGATTTACGAGCAAAGCAGCCAAAACAATTTACCTTTGAAAATGTTTGGGTTTCCTGAGCCAGCGGCAAAGAAAGTGTTTTCTTAATGCTTTTTTCCTATTTAAAAAGCACTTTTCAATCACCAGCACAATCACAGTATGTTCAGGCAGAACGTCATGCTCCTGCTGTGGGCCGGACATAAAAACACCCTTTGCAATTTTTATGCACGTTTATAATCAGGAAGGTCACAAAGCCGCTTTCTATATATACACTTTCCACATTGCATGCGCCTGTATTTTAATTATTGAAAAGAAATCCTTTGTCGGCTGGATGAGTAACTTACTGAATACTTCAACTGTCAGATCAATTCTGAAAGTGAAGAAAGTGCGGGCCCTGACGCGAATTTGCAAAATGTAGGCAAGCCCAGAACAATCATGATCTGATTGACCAGCTCAGTCACGTGACTTAATACTGAAAACGTCGCTGACCTATTCACCGGCTTTTCTATATGAAGGAATGCAGTCACGAGACCTTTTTTTCCAGCAAGGCTAGCCTATCAGTATCATAGCTATTACGATTTAATGAAGGTTTGTCTGAATGCTTAGTGCTGGTTCATGATTTGTTGTCAAAAACCGCACGATGAGGTAAAACTGAACCCTGCGTTTGTACAAAGCATTAATTCAACTGCCCCTTCTAAAAGGTTTGTGGCTCATTAGTCATCTTAGTTGAAACTTGAAAAGGCCGCGACATGGTTCCACCATTTCGCTGAAATTTTGCAATTACCTGATCGTTCTCAATGTCGTACCAGTTTGACCTGTGACGACATCTCAAGAGCGGTATGAGCCATCCTTCCATTTGTGCAGCAGCAAGCATTCATACGGGAAATTGACGTGATCAATCGTCGTGCCAGACCGAAACTTGGATGCAAGCGAGACATCAAACGCAAGGGCTTGGCGTGCAGCATGTTCATGTTAAACCTTGTTTTTGCTGCCCATACTGATAATTTGATGATTAAAATTGCCAAGAGTGATACTTTCAAACTATGGAAATCTAAGAAATATGTGATATGAAAAGTATAAGTACTTAGTGTTACCTTTCTTGTAAAAACAACTCCTATGAACCTTAAAGATTAAAGAAAGCATAGCTGGAATGCTTCAAGAACATACGCCCACAAAGACCGTTACAAATTCAGAAAGCATTATTCTTGCCGCCACAATAACATTCGTGGTAAAGTGATGGTTGTTTAAAGTAGGACAAAGTGAATAAAGTCTTTTCTTTCTTGTAAATAGAAAGCCTTTTCTTGGTAGACATTTTAGGCATTTCCTCATTGATTTATCATGAGACACTTGCTTCTTTGTCTTGTTAAATTGATACACCATTAAAAAAAATCAATCATTTTTTTAGGCGACGTGCTATCATTGACGTTACCATTAACTTGTCGCAAGAAGCACCAAAAATATGATCCACTGGTCCAAATGTACCCAACTGTTGTAAAGGTAAATGCTGTCCATAACCATCAGTACTGTGCAGATGCACATAATCAACTACAGATTACTAAGGAGACAAAGAAAGCTTTTTTCACTTACTTTCAAAATGATTTATCATATGCTCAAACACTAAGATTTAAATAAAAGGCAAAATGATGGCAAATGATGGTATCACTGCTTCAGTTAACAGTAAAATAAACCCCAAATCCAGGTCTGTTTAGTATTTATGTCGCAGTTGTTCCCAAATACAGGGGTGTAAGACCTCATTCCAGGGCTACAAGAAGCGTGCGTCTTAATGATAGAAAATTCAGCTATTTATTACTGTCTTGCTGCTTCTTTGTTTTGTTGTACAACGGATTATAGACAAAAACGTGAGGTTCGTTGAAACCTACTTGTCACGATATTAATCATGCACGTACATAGGTGTAGGAGCAGGCACATTTTTGGGGATGTGAAGGATTATTTCCTGAATTTCCCCAAACTTGCCCGAAAAATTTTTTGGCCACTTTTTGTGCAAATATTTTTTCGTGAAGACCAAAAAAAGGTCTTCGTGTGATTTTGGGTGCCATTTTTTTAATCAAAGCACGTTGGGCGTCATTTTTGCCCGTTTTTTCAAGGAGTTTGCCTAGATTTTCAGGGATTTTGCAAAGGTTTTTACAGATTTGCCCAGATTTCCACGGGTTTTGCCCGGAATTTCAGGGATTTTACCCAGATTTTCACCTAATAAAGACTTTTCGAGATGGGCTTGCACCCCCTGCACCCCGCCTCCTATACCACTGTGCGCGTAAACATTAATTGCGATCTATTCTTCTTATTTAGGAGCTTGTAGTAGCTTTTGATCGAATTAATTAGATATTGGAATTGTTCTTGTGACGTGGCAAAATGGTTGGAGCGTAGTACACATACTGTACAAGTCGATTCCGCATTTCATCATTCTTAGTAAATAGCTCTGAAGTGAGTCGATCGTAGAGGAAAGTTGTGTGCACTGCCATTTATACTGTAGTGAATTGTTGTTCTTGTGAAAGCATTTTGTTAATTTGTAGAGACGTGAAGCTCTATTCTACGTAACTGCGAGTGGAGACAAATAGAACCTTACATTAGCAAACCTTTGGAAGTCAGCCTTTGATTATATTATTTTGTGCGTATTTCAAGCAAGTGATTATCTTTTGTAGAGCATATTCAAATGTTAATTCGTGTTGTCTTTTCTTGTCCATATCTTTGATTTTCTTTACATTTTCAAAAATGTAAGTTCCTTTCTATACGTTTCAAAGCTATGTCCTGAGCTACAGGTCTATCAAGTACGTCTATCTGATCTATCAGGACCTGTAAGTCATGATTATAAATTGTAGGGGGTATAAGGGTCAGAACAAAATTTTTTAGGGTTGAAGTAGTAAAAATGGGTGCCTTTTGAAAAAAGGAACCCCCTTGTGGGCCAGTTGGAGAATAAACTCATGTGGTGCTTATGCAGGTTGCCCCGTGGAGGACGATCAGTTGGTGTAAATTCAGATTTTTTAAAAACGCGCGAGCATAACGTTGAAGCGACAAATGTAGCGGGTGACCTCATAAATGTGATGAAAGAATTTGTGACCAAGGGCTATGACATCTTTTTTCAACAACAAAACGAAAGATACCTTAATTAATTGATACATTCTCAAGTAAGTGTTATGCGCTACCACGAATTTGCTCAATAGTTCGTTCATCAAGTATTCCCAGTTTGCCTATAATGTAAAATTTTTGGTTATCACACGAAAAAGCATGTTGACACCTATAAAATATTGAACTGCAGCTTTCATAAGCCTAAAAAACTTGCTCTCGACAACTTTTCTTCTCACTTCACTGTTGTGCGGTGATTGTTGTTCAGGCTTCACCGCCAGTGACGTATCTCAGGTGTTTTGGGTGCGTGCAGTGAGTGTAAGATAGTTCGGCTCCAGTGCGTTGCTTTTTTGGTTTCAAAGACGGTTGACAAGGAGACGAAAAGCCTTTGACCTCTGATTAAATCTCACTGCCCTGAGTCATTCAACTGCGCTCATCTTTACTGTAGCTTCTTTTACTGACATACTTCTCTTATAGTTTGTTCCCGTGAGAATTTCCAAGGCATTGAGAAAAGATCACCAACACACTTTTGCTATAGTTCAGGGATGTACAACCTTTTGCTATTGCCGCCCGCATTACTTTCATTTATATGAAGTACGGCCGCCAATGAGTTCGAGTTATATTTATGAGATACAGCCAAGTTCCAACCAACGCAGAACACATTCAAACATAAATTGTGTATTCATTCTATAACTCTTTATGACATCACTATCCACATTTTTACGCATCGTGTCGACTGATTTTCTTGCCTTGCGTTTGTTTTGCTTCAATATACGCCAGCACCGCCGCCAAATCTTATAATTTACAATTACATGTGGACGGCCGCAAATTTCATTATCGAAGGGCGCATGCGGCCTTACAGCCGCAGGTTGTGCACCGTTGCTATAGTTTTATAAAATTCTGGCCCGTTTTCATACGTTGTTTGCTCGTTTGCTGTGTAAATTTATCTCATGTCAGTTTGCAGATGCTTTGCAATTCTAGGGAGTACAGTAGATATCGCTCACCCTGAAAGTACTTGATTTTAGTTTCAATAGTTTCCACGCTGCTCGTGGGTCGGCTGTCCTCCCAAATTTTGTGTTATGAACGCCTGGAGTTGAAAAAATGGAATGAAATATAAAACACTATGTTCTGGTTCTTGAAAAGTAAGCTTATTTCTTGCACAAAATCGCATTTCTCTCTTCGCTGATGAATGGTCCTGCTCCTTTCCAACACCTTTTCCATGCAAACTGTAAAAACTAATCAAACTGAAAACAAGCGCTAACTATTACTTCGTCAATTTATTCAGGATCCAAATCCGAAAAAATGTCAAATTTCTATCACTTTGCTGCAAAACAACAACATTGCGATGTGCGATGAAACTTAGTTTCTGGCTAGTAAGTAAGGATGTATAGTGAAAGTTTATGAGCTGTAAGTCTTCGGCGAATGTAACAAGTTGAGTATGAAATGTGAAAAGCCAACTGCTGTACATTGATTAGAACACCTAAGCAGGTATACCATACAGCGAACAACATGTGATGCAGTGTGAAAAAAGTAAAGTTGTTAGAACCAAAATACATATAAACTAAACCTATTTTGTGCGGCCCGCGTTGCGTAATCGGAATTTTCATACAATCAGCATTTAATTATTTAGTTTATTCGCCGATATTCAAAAGTGCTCGGCCAGCAAGTAAACAAGTTCCTTTGAAACGAACGTAGAGACGGCTAGAAATGATTTGCCTATAACCAGGATTCCCACACGTTTTCCAAAACCATTTTCCATACTTTTTCAATACCAAATTGAAAGACTTTAATTCCATCCTTTAGCTTCATTTTTCAAAAAATTTATTAATGGAACACATTGCAAAAACATCTGCAGAACTGTCATCAGTGGTTAAGAACAAAATTAGAATAAACAAATGGCTGAATTTGGAATTTTCCATATTTTTTCAATACCTAATGTACGTTTTGGCCAAATTCAATACTTTTTCAAAGTCTTGAAAACCGATTTCATAATTCAATACTTTTTCAATACTTTCAATACCACGTGGGAACCCTGCATAACTCACGATACCTTTCGCAGGAAATAAGATGTGAAAGCTGTTTTTTGTGAGGTTGAGGTACCGCATTGTTGCGTTTGCGACTGCGTCATAATGCGGCACTCGGGTTACTTTGTAGGTCCTAATTTGGCCCTAGGAGCAATTTGAGTTTGAGATCTCTGGTTTAGATCATTGCGTGTTAAAATGCGTGTTGCAAATCTATTTACAAAGCAATTGCACATTGTTACAAGACTTCGAGTCTTAGTTCTGAGTCGTTAAAACGTACAACATTTCACAAAGTTTTTTATAAAAACCAAAACTAAAATTTGAGGTCCACATTTTTCCTAAGAAAAAGCTGTAAAGACACATATAAATTTTCAAATTGGTTTAAAGAGATTTCATAGCAAATTTTGTTTCTTTACCGTTGACATCAGACTAAAAAGCATTGCTGCTTTCGTTTTCGGTCCTCATTCCTCTTGTACTCGTCATTGGTTTTCTCATATTCAGTAATCCTTTGCGTCAGGCATGAGTTAGAACTTCCTGCAAGAGACAAAACTCTTATTTTCTGTGTAAGCTTCTGGATGGCAATCAACTTTGTAACTGGAAAAAGGCCAACTTTGTATGACATTATGCACGTCTGCAGCAGTTTGCAGACAAGCTAAAACATAGTGTTTTTTGAGAAAAAATCTGAAAAATCTTTGTGAAAATTTGAATGCAAGCAGTCAGTGAGCCACGCAGCATTTCTTTCCAATTGAAAATATAAAATAGTTTTTTATTGCTTGAAGTGAAATCATTACCAAATGTCAACATGTCCTTCGCCTTCGGTGCAGTCAAAATCTATGGAGCTACAACATTGTTCTTTTTAATTCTTACGTATTGGTCAGTGGTCACGCATATATAATCAGCCATTTTTTCAGGTATATTTATGGTATTTCACAGAATGTCAATGACACAACAGCATCCGAACCATTTCCAAGTGAGTGAAAACTTCACCGAATTGACACAGCAATGTCAAAAATTGATCAATCAGAATCTCGGGAAAAGGCAATAGTATAGAAAGCACGTCAAATCTGCTTAAAATGTGTAATTGTTAGCAAGTCTTTCAGTTTTGTGTGAACATTGCGATCAATTACCAAAATTTCTAGACATGGAACTTGTTATTAAGTTGACAAACTTCAAAATATTATTAGTCTACTTGTTTGTTCTTAGACTATGTGCTACTCATATTAGACTATGTGCTACTCATATTAGACTATGTGCTGCTCATGCGTTCATTCAAAACGTTTGCTGATAGACAAATTGTTTTTTAGCTTTCAGCCATAATCAAATGGCAAGCAACACTCGGCCAGGCCGTTCGTCAGGACCATGTCGTACAGCTTCGTAGTGACACCGTTTATGTCCAACTGCGATCACTCGTCGCACGATATCTTTCATACGTAAACTGACATCAAACATTTGGAGTAGGATTGATCGACCATACTCGTATGCAATAAATAAACTAAATAGTAGTTTGTTGTGGCGCTGCAAAGCGCCGCAAACCTGCAAAAGAAAATGGAAAGCGATCAGTTGTAAAGGTGATCACGTTTCGATTTGAACTGGCAAAGTAGTTTTACTAGATTGAAGTTTTTTGCGCGGGACCTATATTGAGTTTGCCGTTATGCAAGTGTTGGTGGCTCGAAGTCTGAACTGCCAGTTGCACCATGATAAGCCATGTGCGTGTCAGGCTGTCTGCTGAGTTACTAGCCGTGCAACTAACGTCAGGCTTTCCAAGGCTAATGAAAACCCAGGCCAACAAACTTTTCAAACTCATGGGCATGGGACAGTAGCTCCAGCGCTAGTTACGAGCTGATGAGAGATCATTTTCGTGTCGCCGTAAACTGTGAAAAAATTACATCTAATATTCTCCCACAAAGTTCAAAATTATTCAGAACCAATTCTTCAAGTTCGCGAAATACGTCTGGCTTATGTTTCGAATAATACCTTTGCGGTTGCAAATTATATCGCAAATTATACCACCATGCGTCATTCGTAACACTTAAATTTTTACCAGCTTGCGTTGTAGGATTTGCATACAACGCGTTGTATGATTTGCATACAATTTGCATGATTTACAAATCCAGGGAGGAGACAACTATTTCGAGGATTATTAAAGTAAGTACAAAAATCGTAATTTGCTTTAAAGAACGCTTGTCAAACCCTCTGAATGAACTGCTTTCAACTCTTGTTGAAGGAGCTTTCAACTCTTGTTGAAAGTTAGCTGAGCACGAGTTTAATCCTCTGCACCCTGAAGTTATTTAACGCGATTTCATGCTGAAGTGTTGACCACCGAAGTACGAAAAATGTGAAGCGGTTTATCGTGTTGTGCTGTTCCTTCTGGGTGATCGTGGAAGTTGCTCAATTTTCGCTGAAAATGATTTAATACGAAATTTGACTGAAGTTTTTTTTCTTATTGCAAGTCAATGCGCCCGTTTATTTACGGTTTGCTCACAAAACACTGTCGCCATCTTTTAAAAAAATAATTTAACTACACTCTGTAAGTGTGCAAAAAATCTTCCAGCAAACAGAAAACAAACAAGGGGTACATGCAATGAATAGACACTGCGTAAACATCGCTAAAGTGGAGCACTGATGTCAGCATCGAAAATGTTATCGCAGGTTCTGAAAAGCTTTTACAAAAGTGAATTTTACAGATAATAGCGAAACTTTATAGATAAGCGTAGGACGTTGCTTTTTGGTCAAAAGTTTCAATAGTGGGCATTTTCTGTCGCTTATTACAACTGATAGTTGCTGAATAACTTTTGGTCTGCAAAAGTTTCTAAAGATTTATCTGAGAAACGAAACAGAGATGATATTTCATGCAGTGCTTACCGAGAAGAAAACCGCAAAAATATTTGATTGAATTTTGTCGGTCACTCAGTTTAACGTACTGCATGAAGCACTCTTGGAAAGGTCTGGCGCACTGAGCTTTAGCACACAACGTTAGTTGGAAGCAAAAATTGACCATCAACCGTGAGCACATCTTACATGCGTGTAAAGAGGAAAACATCTGATGGAATTGAATTCATCGTTTTTATCAGTCTGACTTGAAAATAAGAAGCGAATTGAAAGCAACGGTTCATCAAATTCGCCGATGTTTGATTTTTCCTCGGATAAAGATCCCTCATTTTTCTAAAATGATACAGAAGTTTTTAAGCAATGCGTTAAGAAAACAGCAAAATTGCTCAACCTAGCTATTCACAAAGCATGCTTACCTTACAAAAAGATTCGTCTTTATCCTCAACTTCCTCGTCATTTTCGTGCATTCCTACTCTAGCATTGTTTTGACGACCCGCAAAAGATGGTTTGTGGCGTTGCGACTGTTTTGTTTTTCCATTACCATCCTCGAAATAAGGAAAGTATTGTTTATAGTACACTTCCGAGGCCGGACGGCCCCAATTATTTTTTCGTCGCTTGGAAAATTCTTGCAGCAGTCTTCTTAAATCTTCATCGAGTTCAAAAGCACTTTTAACAAGAAATCCCAAAACTTTATCCAAAATATTTTCGAATGTAGACAGTAGGTTGCAGTCGCTGCTTTCAGACACTTTCTGCAGTGCAATCGCGGTGTCCTGTAAGATATTTGGTTCATAAGCAACCAGCCTGCTATGCACCAAATATATTTCGACGGCGTAATAGCTTTCACAACGATTTGTTTCTGCAGCACAGAGAAGCAGTTTGCAACAATTATTGACAAGCAGGTTTTGCAATTTCTTGGATGCCGGTACAACTGTTTAGTTGTGCGAAATTCTCCCACAATTCTTAATTCATGTTTCTGCGGTTGCAGTGCAGTAATTATTGATGGACAATGGAAAAAGTCAATCACATGATGTTTCAGAGAAAATAGTTTTTTTGAAATATTGCCTTTTTCGCATTAATTTCTTTATCAGTTGAAATTTGGCCAAACACATTCCTAAAAACTGTAACGACACCACTGAGCACAAATTTAATTTTGATCCACATGGACAACAACCACAAAAACGCTCCATGCAGGGCTGATCTTTGTTATCCCGCAAATAAGTTTTTCTCTGCCTAGGCCGCTAGGAAGCAGCGCCCCGCAAGCTTAAAAAATAATTTGTTAAGAGCCCCTAGTCTACAGCACTTTTCCCTAGGCGCGTTTGCTTGAAGTAGTCTGTGGTGTCAAATACCCACGGCTTTTGCAGTTAGCTGCACGGAAATTACAAAATGCGTGTTGCGGCACTCTCTCAGACCGTAAAAGCGACTACAAACATCCAAATCACTCAACATGATAGCTAATTTTTCAACCAAGATTTTGACCTTGCCAGCGATCGGAGGTTAGCAACTGACACCCGACACTGACCAAGTATACGTTGCAGAAAATGTTAGGCAAATCGCGACTTCCAAAGAAGCACTTTAAATTGCGTTGACCTCTCTCAATAAACGCTCCATACAGGCCTGCTCCTCTGGTAAAACCTACAGGTTGCCAGTATTTCTTGAAACAAACGGCAAATACCCTATTGGCTGTGTTTAAAAAGTCTATCAATTTTGCAATTTATTCGCCAGTTAGATGTATATTTGTCTGTTATCAATAAGGAATGAACATTTCTCAGTGTACGCATTGAACAAGTGACGTTTATCCAGTGATGTAGTTGATATCATAACCTCCTAGACCGAGGTTTGGCTAACAGAACGCAAGGGCGTACGCAAAGGCGGGGGTGTGGGGTCAAAACCCCCACCTTGAGCTTGACATTTTACAAAAACTTTGTTACCTGCGCAAAGGAAATTAATTGTTTTCGCATGCTTTTTGCTTGTTAATATGTCGACTTAATGCAAATACCACGGAATGCATTTGCATGCAAATTTCAAGGAACATTGCAAATGGACCAAAAAGTAATAATTAGATTTTAGTGAGAATCTGGGTTATCGTCTGCATCCAGAAACCATCTCACCACCTTTTGCAGACCTTTCATCCACTACTCATGCTTAAGATTGTGTACCGCGATAGTTCACTTCATCCGAAAGTTTATTCATCCATACAATTTTCGTCCATCAACTCCAAACGATGAGAGAAAAATTACCTAAATGTCGAGGAGTGCTCGACAAGACTACCTGGTTATTTCCACATCCCAGTGCTTCGATCTTAACCTGCATGAATCTGCTGAGTATTTGCGCCATTGAACTCATACTTAATTTTGTTCCTGGGTTGAAAAATGGTACGAGCCAATGGCTGCTACCTTTGTAACAGTAGCAACTGTAATCAATGATATTACACGAAGGCGGATACGTTTACTCTATGCTGGACTGGAGCAAGTTGAATGAAGTCATAGTCCGACCCAAAGTTGTAGGATGTCAAGAATGATCAGTGATCATGCTCACAAGCAACGTGCAGATGCAATGGTGGTGTTTTGTTCAGGGTTTGTTTGCAAGAAATCGTTTGGGATTTCAGGGAACAACACCACGAAGTTCATGGTTCGCAGGTTAATTTGTATTTACGTTAGAGCTACTTTTCCAAATGAATTTACCGGTGATGGATTTTCCTGACACTGCAACTTAATAAAGTTCACTGCGACGGATCACGTTGGCTGTTTCATCTCCTGCAACAGCTTTTTGTTCTAATTCACAAGTGCTATTTTACCGGCATTGCAGTGCCCGCCCACAGTTTTTACAATTCCATTCGCAATCTTGGAACTAAGCGCAGTGCACAAATAAATTAATGCTTGTATTGAAATTCACCGAACGGATACGCTAAACGTGTAAAAAAAGAACCTCTAGTGGAAAACGTACATCTCTTCTTCGGCATGTGGAGAAACCCCTCAGGTGCTACAACATACTGGATCCAGCCAAAACTTTTCTTCTCATGGTGGCTTCATTGAATGCAGTACATGCAACTTAATCTTTGGAATGAGAACACTAGATACTATCTGAATTTCTTGGCTCTTCTGCTACAGTGTTTTGTTAAAAATGCACTCTTTATGCTTTCCTTATATTTCAAAAGTTATACATGGTGATGAAACTACACTGTCTACATCATAATAGTAATAGCATACCCCCAGCACTTCGACTGAGCATCGCAAATTACTGTTGTTGGGGTGTTCGATCAGCTTTTGCACGGCGTCAATAAGCACTTGAGCGAGAACAACCTCCCTATCGTTTTTCCAGTCGCAACGGTCTGGCTTCAAATAAACGAAAAGATCAGCAACAAAGCAAACGTAGTTCCTTGCCCTGAAAAATAAAACCAGATTTTGTTCATTGCTGGACCTAAATATCTTCGAAAAAGCGTTTCTATGCACAAGCACATTTAATGTCACATCTCTAAGTACGGATCTTGACGGATATTTTTGACAGGCTCGGGATGTATGCGGGCGTGGGTCCGCTTTTGCACGAAAATTTGCATCTGATTGTAAAGGGTGTAGGGATTACAACATGCAATCGAAAAAAACAGCTCATGCTTAGAAAAAAACAATGCTTCAAAAGAAAAGATCACTTGCGCCTACAAACTATGTTCACATTTAGGGCGAAAAGGCGGTAAGCAAAATACACTGTTATTCTATATAGTTATGAGTGCCAAGCAATAATTGTGCTGAATCTATAATTGGTCGCGCAATTGTTGTCTACTTCGTGTTTCTCTACCGCTCCCATGCGGAGTTTGAATTATGCCAATTTATGTTGCCTTTTCAAAGCAGCTGACAAAAGTAACCACTCTTTTGAAAACAAAGCCTATGAAACCGATATTTAATTTAAACAAAGTAAGGATTAAGCAAACCACATTTCTGTGGAATTTCTTAAAGCTTTTTTCAAAAAAGTTCGAGCTACTGCTTCAAAACGGAAAGAGGGTCTTCGCTGTGAATTTCTTTGTCCATAGCAGATATTTTCAGTTTTGGTCTCTGCTACAGTGTTCACGTTTAGTTTCTTTGAATGTGCGCGGCGAAAATCAGCTTCTGGTCGGAATGCTCAAACGTTTGCTTGAAAACAAAGTTTTAATTTTTACTTTCAATGAAAGACTTTTGACTTACAATCTGGGTTCCGGACTCTGTTTAATGACCAGGATCGAGGGAGCAATGGAAAGCGGGGAGTCATAGGGGAGCATGTGAAAAATCGAAAACATTTTTAACTGTCGTAAACATCTAAAAATCTACATCACTTGAAGTCGGCGTAAAATTATCAAGTCTTGTTTCAAAACAGGCCACTTCCGTCGCATTACCCCTGTCCCAAAATGCAAAGGTGCAAAAGCCTCAACAATGAATATTGTTCCGGGTTTCCTGCTTATCGCGGTGTTTGAAATTGTACGGGGTTTAAGTAACAATGTGACGAGTAAAAAGAACCGTTTCGCAACTATCACAAGGCAGAGTGAAGTGCACTCTCCATGTGTGAAATATGAAATATTGTTTCATTGCTACCGACAGGCAAAGTTAATGCAATTATGGCGTTGCTAGCGGGGAACTGGATCACCACAGACCCTAAAGTGAAAATTCGGAGGTCGCGAAGTTAAGTTTTTGCCATTTGTGGGTTAACAAACAACGATTGAAGCACATGTTTAACGATATTGCACATGTAAGCTTGATTATTGCGCAAAGAAACTTGCAGTGCATAAGTAAGTTGCAGACAGTTCCTTTTCAAAAAAGTTTAAAAAAGATGATGTACATTTGTATGCTAGTGGCAGGAAAAGCATCGTATCTGTCAAAAAACTGAAAGAACTTGGTTTAACATTGCTGCATCACAAAGATTGAGTAAACTCATTTGCCTCTCTTCATTTCTCTCAGAGTCTGCAAGCCAATTGCTCATTGCGTTCATCAATCTTTTGACCTTTGTTATCAGGTGATAACGGAAGTTGTGAAATTCAGATGTCCGTTGTGATAAACTGTCGCACAGGAACACCAACTGTCGACAAAAACGGGGCTCCTGAATGCACTGCAAAAAATATGTTGAAAAGTTGTACGGAAATTTGATAAGGAAACTTTCACTATGATTTTGTAAAAATTAAAAATATCGTCACACGTTTTCTGAACCACCTGGTATTCACAAATATTTAATATTTTCCAAAAATATCGATTTTTGTCCATACCTTGCCAACCGCCAAGGCCAGAGCCAATCAGAGCTCTAAATATGCAGATTTTCGCCTAGTTTATTTTAGAAAAAGCAAGTAAACTTCTACTTGAAATTTTTTCTCAGCTCCCGATGACGTCACCGTGACCACCCCGCGACGTCACGCTGTCCTACAAAATCTTCAAAACCAAAATTGCCCAATTTTTTGAAAATCGAAACTACAAAATTTTCCGCATCTTTAGATGGTGCAGTTAGCTCTCTATAGCTTTATCGGCTGGTGAGTTATGACTGAACATGTTCAAGCGCTTAAGTCTCTTGCACGGGCGTTGAAGGGTTTAAGAAGTAAATTACCACACGCTTGTTGACTGGTAGTCCAAACAATCACCAAATACTTAGCGTAGCTTGAAAATTCGAAAATAAAAGCTTAATATGTTTGTACACATCCTCATCGTACTGTCCAAAATCGAGCCAATTGTGGTTATTCAATCAAATCTTCGAAAACACTAACAAACTGTCATGGCATTCAGCTTGACCATCCAGGGTTTTTCGGTGTCTCGGCACCTGGTTTATCGGTTGCAATGACAGTGTGCTTGATGACATAGCCTTGAAAGAAAAGGCATGTAGTTACAGGAGCGGATCCAGCTATTCAGGGCCGGTTTTAAGCCGATTTGACCGATTTTTTCTAATCTGGCTCCCGCCAAAGGAGGTCCTGCGCTACGCCTGCTAAGCAACGCAAACTTACATTTTCTATCGAAGCTGCTTGCTTAAGTGCCGACGCGGATCCCAGTTTTTTAGGTGTTTTGAGAGACGAAACCGGTTCGTAAATTTTTTCCAACGTTCTCTCAAAATGCAGTATAAACTCGCTTTACTACCACCATCAAAGTACACCAAAACCTTGCTCTAAAATATCTTGGTAATGAAATAAACCGCTATGGGGTCTTTCAAAATGTTTCTGAAGTCAGCAAGGTCAAATCTTAAGAAAACCCTGGAGGGGCCCACAGTATTTTGTAAGCGTTGGATCCGTTACCAACGAAAATCCAAATGAACTGCGGGGTTTTTAACGCCCTCATCAAAATTCTATCGTGAGAATGGTTATTGTTTTCAATAGTGTGTAACCGAGTGTTTTCACTAGCACATCGTTAGGGCAGAGAGGTCATAAGGTTTGAAGCTGTTTTCTATTTCATTCATAAAAGCGTTTTGTATTTGGAAGGTCAGGTTTCAATTCTTGCTGCAAAATACGGTTCGGTACTTGTTGATATATATCAATAGTTTCTGCTACTGGTCTTCTGAAGGTAACGTTTAGTTAGTGACTGCAAATATGTGCTGCTTACTACTCAGTCAGTCTTTTAATAGCGTTGTTCATTTTTCCTCTCGTAAAGATTTGATGAGACAACCTGAGATTGGCGAAAACGTTTGAAATAAACCTAGTTTTAATTAGGAATGCTTATTTCAGGTGTGCAAAAAATAACGGTTCCAGAAAAATTACTGAAAACGGTTCCAGAAAAAAGTAAAAGAAAATTACTAAGATTTAAGCCATTTGCTAAGTAACAGAAGTGACAATTTGGTTCAAGTGGAGTAAGCCTCATGATGTTCTTGAGGTGAAAATTTCATCATGAATTACTACCGTAAGAAGATTTATGGCATCAAGCTTACACTGCTTGGTGTCTTAATTTCTGAGACATAGCCTAACAAATTGAAAGTTGCAAAAAATCTGAAAAAGTGGAATAACTTTTGTGAAAGTTTGAGGCTACCACAGTAGTTGCCTGTTCTGAAAAATTAAACAGTAGGTTTAAACCTGTTGGGAGATCTACAACCACTTCATATATGTCTTTAGTGTTAATAGAGAAAATAATTTTTAACCTTCAGGATATTCAAAACCTACTCTAATAAGCGGTTTTTACCCATTTGATCGATGCTCTTTTAAGTGTTTTTCACTGTAAACGTTTTCATATTTGGTACACGGACAGCAGAAGTGGTAAATAACCTTATAATGAAAATAACGGCCAAAACAACAAATGTAAACGACATTTTCGCAGACGTTTTGGTAACTCCTGCTACCTTCATCAGTATAGGATACACAGCAACCTTAATAAACATTTTCATTTTCCACATACAAAATATATAGTGATAAGGCAAGTGTTTCGTTTTTGGCTTTAACAGTCGAATTTGGGCTATTTATTTAAGAATATGTTTTGTCTGTGACAAAGCTAAATATTATGAATCAAAGACCAAAGACACATAGGTCAAAAATATTGAATGGCAGCCAAACGAGGCCTAAAACTAAGGCAAAAACAGACCAAAGCACAAAAAAGAAAGCTACGTTGGACAAGTATTTTAACTACTGAAGGTATATCCTCAATGCCACACCACATTGAAGATAGCGAGAAAGTAATAGGCAGCCAGCCTGGTCATGTAACACCAGATATTCAAAGTGGAGGTTTATGTAAGGGAGGTGATATAAGTCATTTCGAAAGTGCTGATTCTGATAAGGAAGGAACCTCATCGGATGATGCATCTGATGAGGCAAGCGTGCAAGATAATTCAAAATTTGGGTGAAGAAATGATCCTGCTGCTGAGCCAAGTGTCATAAATCGGAATGTTAGGGTGTAACCTGGACTATTTTAATCCGAATAGGACCACTTACAATAATAGTAGAAGTTTTCCCCAGAAATGAGAGTGATGGGTCATGGTTTTCTAGTTTCACTGCAAAAGAATAACACCAAATGGGAAGCGGTAGGCTATCCATGCTAATATTCCTGGCCTGGCAAAAACAGAACGTTTTGCTACTACTTCAAACTTTTCAGTTCTGGATATGCACTAGCACAGCACTCAATATTCAATAACTTTCCACTCGTACCTCCCTTCTGGTCAAGGAGGTACCTGGCCAGAGAGGAGGTATGGAAGCGGGTTGTAATTCTTTGATTTATTAGGTTCTACGATGCTGTCCATTGTCTCTGCTGGAGAGATCTTGGCGCCACCCTTTCGGGCCTCGCGTTTTTAACACCACCGATTTCTATCATCATGCCTCGATGCATCCACGAAAAAATTTCTCCGCACCACTGAGTGGGGCCCGCAGAAGTATTTCCAATCGGGCCCCGCACTTGCTAACGCCGGCCCTGCAGCTATTAACATTAGGGGGAGCGATTTCTGTAAAACTTGGTAGTCAAGTCTGTAACAGAGATGAAGTAAGCGTCACAACACTGCTGTGACAAAACAATGGACCGCAGAATGGCCTTATATCGCGAACAATGAGGCATTTCTAACATGATGAAAGACTTGTTCGAAATTGGTTTTGATATGTTGTTTTCGAAACTGTACAAAATCATGGTAAATAAAGTTAGTTTCGTAGGTTTTGGGAGGGCGATCACCCCAATCGCATCGCTGGACCCGCCACTGAGTAATTAAAATAATGCAAATGGAAAACTTGGTGTCCGTTCAAAACACACCTATTCATAATAGACCACTCGAAACCGATTACGTTCGTAACAGACAATGGTTCATTACAGACCAGTTCATAACAGACTATATGTTCATAACAGAGTAACAGACACGTTCATAATGCACGCTATTCATAACAGACCCGTTATGAAGGTTGTCAGTTATGATGAATATTGTCAGTTATGATGAACGGGCTTGTTATAATTATGAACGGGTCTGCTATTAACGTGGTCTGTCATGAACTGTTCTGCTATGAATTGGTCTGTTATGGAAGTGGTTTGTTTCAAATGGTCTGTTATGAGTGGTCAGTTATGAACAGGACCAGGCGCAACCAGCTCTTCATTTCGGGGGGAGGGCAATTTTCGTGAACTTTCATTCGATTACGTCATCGTGCTTATTCAACTGTCGCAAACGGTCACAGATAAAGTTCTCTTCGCAACATTTCCGAAAATTACAACTTCTCAGTTTTAATCAAGATACAGACCGAACGATCAGGATAGAGTAAAAATTAGTAGACTAATACAACACCTGGTTCGGTACTCAACTAGTGCAATCATGGCTTTAGTGTGGCAGATGTATAGGCTACTAGTATACACGCCTAACTTTTCGTCTTGTTTTAGCAAATTCTTCATGTCCTTTATCAAGATTTTTGAAACTTCAGGTGAATATATTTGCTGTGAGTATGTACTTTCCACAATGGGTGTAAGCAAGGAATCGATCAGCAAATTTTTAATAGGAAATCGATTTCACGTAAAATTACTTCTGAATGATTGCACTTTAAAAATTGTTGAAAAAGT